>LAHS01008998.1_pt1 | contig 11451 bp, 13 predicted proteins | sample 329651 | NCBI WGS metagenome assembly LAHS01 (sample SAMN03275699, study PRJNA271635) | activated sludge metagenome | isolation source: sample C-1 Sludge from hydrolytic chamber (first chamber) of Anaerobic... | reverse complement strand
TTCCGGAGGACAGCAGCAGCGTGTTGCAATAGCAAGAGCGCTTGCCGGAGACCCTCCCGTTCTCCTTGCGGATGAACCAACGGGAAACTTAGACTCCAAGTCAGGGACCGATGTAATGAATTTAATAAGGCAGCTAAGCTCCGAAGGCAGGACCATAGTCCTCATAACTCATGACAACGAGATTGCAAAAGCGGCACAGCGAACCATCACAATCAAAGACGGCCTCATTCTTGACGGCAATATTAATATGGAAGGAAGATAGATATGAATGTCAAAAGTGTTACAAAGATGGCTTTTCAATCAATTTTATCCAATAAAATGAGAACCTTCCTTACAATGCTGGGAATCATAATAGGAGTTTTTGCCGTTGTTGTCCTGATATCTATCGGACAGGGAGCCACATCCGGTGTAACTGAAAGCATATCAAGCATGGGTTCAAACATGATCAGCATAAGTATATTTGACAGAATGAAATCCATAAACTTCAAAAATATAAATGATTTTGAAAAGTTAGAAGGCATAAAAAGCGTAACACCCGTTTATACCGTCAGTGCAACCGTTAAATATGACTTAAATAATACGGATGTAAGAATAACCGGCGGAAATGAAAATTATATGAGCATAAACAATTATGAAATAGGCTCCGGGAGGTCTATAAATCCCGTTGATATTGACTACAGAAATAAGGTTGCCGTAATAGGGCTGACTGTTGCCGAAGATTTGTTTGGGGAGGACAGCCCCGTCAGCAAGGACATATATATAAACGGTGAAAAGTACACCGTGGTTGGTGTCCTCAAAGACAAGGGGAGCTCCATAACCGGAGACAGCAATGAAATTGTAATAGTGCCCGTAACAACTCTTATGAGGCAGAACAGCACAAATGCGATAAGCAGCATAACAGTGCAGGCAAACTCTGCCGAGGAATCTGCTGCAGCAAAAAAAAGCGTGGAAAACTACCTGCTTGATTATTTTGAAGATGAGGATTCTTATGGCGTTTTCAGTCAGGATGAAATGCTCGACACATTGAATGAGGTTACAGGAATGCTGACGGCAATGTTAGGAGGAATCGCAGGAATATCACTTCTTGTTGGCGGCATAGGAATAATGAACATAATGCTTGTAACGGTTACGGAAAGAACGAGGGAAATAGGCATAAGAAAGGCAATAGGGGCAGGAAGGTCTAACATACTAATTCAATTTCTTATTGAATCCTCGGTAATGAGCGGTGTAGGCGGAATTATAGGCGCAGCTTTAGGCATTGCGGCATCATATGTCATAAGCAATATGATGAAAATAAGCTATAGAGTCAATTTACCCGTAATAATAGGAGCATTTATATTTTCTTTGGCAGTGGGTGTATTTTTCGGATTATACCCTGCAAACAAGGCATCAAAATTGAAGCCTGTAGATGCGCTGCGTTATGAATAATACAGGATTTTCATCCACGGAGTAATCCTTTCAAAAATTGTTGCATATACAGTAAAATTATGGTAAAGTGCATTTATAAAACTGCAATTTAAGGACGGATAACAAGATTTGCGGAGTTTGATAAGTGCGAAGTATTGAGATTATATAATTTTTATGAGGTAACGTATGTTTTTTATTGCGGGTGTTTATCCAAAAAGGGTTGAATTAGATTATTATGAGCCGATTATGTGCAGCTGCTGTACAAAATATGGACGATATGAAGCGTTTGTGGAATACAGTGTATTCAGCTTATTTTTCATACCCTTGTTTAAATTCAACAAAAAGTTTTATGCAAGAACTACCTGCTGCAACAGCGTGTATTTGATAACAAACAAAGAAAAGGGCTTGATGATGGAAAGAGGGCATGGACACAATGTATTTTTGAGAGATGATGACCTGAAGCTTATGCAAAAAGGGATATGTGGTTCTAATACATGCCCAAACTGCGGATATCAAGCAAATATGGAGCACAAATATTGTCCGAATTGCGGAAAAAGCTTATAGCCATGATTGGCTGACAATACTTTTTTATTAAATGTCAGGTTTGTAATTTGCCAAGGGGGAAGAAAGTTATGAGCGGAAATAAAAAACCATGGTACAAAGTATGCCCGCCGTGAGTATTGATATATATCCTGTTGTTTGCAGGAATAGGGATAGTGTATTTAGTCAGATATTTATTAACATAATTCCGGGGAGTATGGGTATGCACATGATAAAAATCAAAAGAGTGTATGCCGAATCTTCCATAGATGATGGTTACAGGATATTGATAGACAGGCTATCGCCATGGGGCATCAGAAGAATAAAAATGAAAAATATAATCATGCAACTGTTTTAAAGAAATGGATTGGGAGAATTTTGGGGACATAAAGGAATTTCAAGGTCCGTCCCCAAAATGTCTTTTATTGATTGTTGTTGTCGAGCTTTATTTCAGCGATTTTTCTTTTTAATTCTTCTATGTTTCGCAAAGAAGCAATAATTTTACCGCAAGCTTCGGCAACGGGACTTTCGGGATTATTTCTTTCCTGCTCAAACACATACTTTCCGATTTCTAAAAAATATTGGTTAATTTGCTTTTCTTCGCCTGAAATAGCATTGTTAAGCTTGGTTGTTTCAGCGAAATCCTTAGCCTTTTCCGTTGCTGTGCCGGCAGCATCGCCTATTGCTTTGCCTATTTTATTTAAGAATGCCATAGCTTTCCCTCCGATTAAAATTTTTTATTATTATTTATATACCTTATATTATTGTGTTTAAACATTTCCGGTAATGAAAATTTTACTGCTTTTTTACTATAATAAACTTAAAAATTTGTAATCACCCTCAGGGTGAATTTATGCAAAAATTTTTATTGCATTTATGCAAGATTCGACATTCTTTTCCTTAATAACCGCTATATAATTATATTTGTGAGTTTTTTCGATTCTATTTGATTATTTACGATTAAAAAACATAAAATTATTAATGCGGGGGGGTGATGAAGTGGAAGAGTCGGGCAAAGTAATTGTGCTTCCTTTTGTAAGAAGCACAAAAATCGAAAATGCAGTAAATACTTTGAATGTAGCTGTTAAACATGCTGAAACGGAAGTTAGGGAAGACAACATCTATAACGGATATATGAATGTTACCAATAAATTAAACAATCTTATCAGTAATATTCACGGTGAAAGCCAGCTTATAGAGCTTTTAGCACAGAATGAAAAAAAATCAGACAATACGTATTTGATAAAAATTATTGATTCAATAAAGCAAAATTGTCTTAAGTTAACAAAATCTTTAAACTATATAATTGAACTGCAAAAAATAAAAGAGAAACAGTTTTATTTATGCTTCGGCAATGTAAATATTGTCGAAATTATTGATAACATTGTCATTAACACATCTAAAATTATCAAGGATAAAAAAATTATTTTTGATACCAATGTTGAAGAAAAGTTTATGTCATGTGATGCGGATGAATTTCAAAAAGCAATCCTAATTATCTTATCTAATGCAATCAAATTTTCCACTGACAAAGAAGTTTTAGTCAATCTAAATTTTTGTGAAAATATTATTAATATTACTATTTCGTTTAATACTAAGAATAGTAAAATATTAAATGCTTTTATAGATAAAGTGGACAACTTTAACTTTAACAGCTTTGAAGACTTGCCGATAAGTTTCTATTTATGCAGGTCAATCATCGAGCTTCATGAAGGCAACATTGAAATTATAGTCAATGGTGATGAAGTTTGTTTTTCGATACAGCTGCCATGCGAAAATACGGATTCAATTTATTATTTGTTCAGAAATGACAAAACACATAACAACGAAAATTTAACCGAGCAAATACTGATAGAGTTTTCTGATTTATATGATATATAACGGTAGATGGGGTTATGGCGTATAAATGAGAAATGTGGTTAGGGCATCTCGCAGTCTCATTCACCAATTTATTTGCTCCTTACGTCGCATAAATTGGGAATTCGTTGCGAATGACCTACCAGCCATTTCTCAGAAAAAAGACTCTGAGAAATGTGGTTAGGGCATCTTTGAATTGATTTTTGTCGAAATATCTGATATATTTATTTAAAAAACATTGAGGCAAAATAATGGACAAATTAGAGAAGATGATAATAGAACACGGCGAAGTGAGGGAAGGAAATATTTTAAAGGTGGATAGCTTCCTGAATCACCAGCTGAATCCGGATTTTTTATACCAAATGGGAGAAGAGTTTTATCGCCTTTTTAAGGATAAGGAAATAACTAAAATTTTGACGATAGAAGTAAGCGGAATAGCAATTGCGATAATGGCGGCTTTGATTTTTAAAGTGCCTGTCGTGTTTGCGAAAAAAACAGAAAGCTTAAACTTGGATAAAGACGTCTATATCAGCAAGGTTTTTTCATATACCAAAAATAAGGAATACAATATTATGATAAGCAAAAAATACCTTGATAATAAAGATAAGGTGCTTATAATCGATGACTTTTTGGCTGAAGGAAATGCTATAAGAGGCTTGATAGATTTGACAAAAAAAAGCAATGCCCAGATAATGGGAATCGGCGTTGCGATTGAGAAGGGATTTCAGCAGGGAGGCAAAATCTTAAGAAGTGAAGGATATAACCTGAAAAGCCTGGCAATAGTTGATGAATTAAAAACTGATAACATAAAATTCAGAGTTCAGCAGTGAAGTATCGCAAAGTGAGGAAGAGAAAATGCCTACAACCTATGCACATTACACATTCGGCATGAAGGTTTTAAAAGAAATAAAGGGAGAATTAAGGGAATACATCGATAATAATACGGACCTGTACAACATTGGATTGCACGGTCCCGATATACTGTTTTATTTCAAACCGTTAAAATCAAATAAAATAAACGAATTAGGAAATGAAATTCACAAAGACAATGCTGATATTTTTTTTAATAATGCAAAAAAAGTAATATTATCATGTGATGATTTCGACAAAGCATTTGCTTATATTGCAGGCTTTATTTGCCACTATATGTTGGACAGCCGGTGCCATCCGTACATTAGAACAAAAGAAAACCGGATTTCACACAATGAAATTGAAACTGAATTTGACAGAGCAATAATGCTTGAAGATAATTTAAATCCAATCACATTTAAACCAACATCGCACATTGTTTCAAGCATTGAAAATGCATGGTGCATCTCCCGCTTTTTTTCGGACATTTCACCGGAGGAAATTCTTAAGGCATTGAAATCAATGAGGTTTTATTTAAACATGTTAGTGGCACCCGGGAAAATCCAAAGAGCTTTGTTGATAAGCGCCCTGAGAATTTCAGGAAGCGATAGCAAGATAGGACTGATAAAAGGGTATTCTCCAATCGAAGAGTGCAATGAAACAAATGATGAATTGATGGTATTATACAATGAAGCAATTAAGCCTTGCGCCTTGTTGATTGAAGAATATTTTAATATGTGCACGAATACATCTTTTATTAAGGGTGAAACGCTTAACGAAATATTCAACAGAAATTTTGGATAACTGTTTTTTCATGCGGTCTGAATGTCAAACAAACACCATTTATGCAATTTGAAATTGCAGGTTAAGAATCTCCTGTTTTTCTTGTAAAATCCTTAAATATATAATATTATTTATATAAAGCTTTTTTAAATATAAATTTGCTGTTATAAGGTGGATATTATGAACAAGTCTGAAGGAAAATTAACTAAGTTGGAAAAGTATTGGATTCTATACGATGTTGGAAATTCGGCATTTATTCTGCTCATATCTACAATCATACCTATTTATTTTAAGAATATTGCCTCATTGGATGGTGTAACACCCGCTAATTCTACAGCTTACTGGGGATATGCAATGTCGGTTTCCACATTGATAGTGGCGATATTAGGACCTGTATTAGGAGCGTTGGCGGATACAAAGGGCTATAAGAAGCCTTTATTTACGTTATTTTTAATGCTTGGGGTACTTGGGTGCGCATCTCTGTCCATTCCATTACCCTGGATTATATTTTTGATATTGTTTGTATTTGCAAGAGTCGGCATTTCCGGAAGCTTAATATTTTACGATGCTATGCTGCCTGATGTTACAACTGATGACAGGATGGATTTATTGTCATCCCACGGTTATGCATGGGGCTATATAGGAAGCTGCATACCGTTTACCGCCAGTTTATTATTAATTTTATCTGCGGGCAAAATAGGAATTACTTCATCCTTTGCAACAGGAATAGCTTTTATAATTAATTCCTTGTGGTGGCTGTTAATAAGCGTACCTCTTTTGAGAAATTATAAGCAGCTGAATTATGTCGAAGTTGAGAAGAATCCGGTAATAACGGCATTTAAACGTATTGGCGAGACATTTAGGGATGTGAAAAAGCATAAGGAAATATTTGTATTTTTGCTTGCTTTTTTCTTTTATATCGACGGAGTCCATACAATTATAGGAATGGCAACATCTTACGGCAAAGACGTGGGGATAAGCGACAATAATTTGCTTTTGGCTCTGTTATTAACTCAGGTGGTAGCTTTTCCGTTCGCAATTATATTTGGCAGGCTTTCCAAGAAATATAAAACAACAAATTTAATCAGTGTTTGTATATTGGGGTATTTCTTGATTACGTTGTTTGCACTTCAGCTTGATAAGGCTTGGGAATTCTGGTTTTTGGCTGTTTGTGTTGCTGTGTTTCAAGGGGCGATACAAGCTCTGTCACGATCCTATTTCGCAAAAATAATACCTAAGGAAAAGTCAAGCGAATACTTCGGATTTTATGATATTTTCGGAAAAGGAGCCTCCTTTACCGGTACAATGCTTATGGGAATTACAACGCAAATTACGGGCAACTCAAAATTCGGTGTATTGGTAATTAGTTTTATGTTTATAATAGGATATATAATATTTAAAAAACAGCAAAAATGAAATCTGCACAGACGCCTTACCCGCGGCACGAAATGAAAAAAGAGCATGAGGCTTTTCGCCTGCGGTACAGAGTAATAAAAAGTGAAAGGAGCTTAAATTATGGCAATTAAAGCAGCTTTTATAGTTCCGCATCCTCCCTTGATTATTCCCGATATCGGAAGAGGGGAGCAAATAAAAATTCATAAAACTTCGGATGCATATCAAAAAATCGCAAAACGCATAGCTGAAATTAAACCTGACACAATAATTGTAACCACTCCGCATTCAATAATGTATTCGGATTATATACATATTTCACCCGGGAATGCCGCAAAGGGCAGCTTCGGGGAATTTGGCAACAGAGATATATCCATGGAAGCAGAATATGACATCGAACTAATTGGTGAAATTTCAAAAGAGGCGGAAACACAGGGTATTCCTGCCGGAGTTTTAGGCGAAAAAAATAAATCATTGGACCACGGTGTAATGGTACCTCTTTATTTTATAAACAAGTATTACAATGATTATAAGCTTATACGCATATCCGTCTCGGGGTTGTCTTTCTTAGAGCATTACAGGTTTGGCAAATGTATCAGAAATGTTGCGGAAAAAAGCAACAAAACAATAGTATTTATAGGAAGCGGAGATTTATCCCACATGCTAAAAGAGGAAGGTCCTTACGGTTACAGAGAAGAAGGTCTCATATTTGACAGGGAAGTAACCAAGGCTATGAAGTCGGGAAACTTTTTGGAGTTTCTTAAATTTGACGAGGATTTTTGTGAATCTGCCGCTGAATGCGGACTTCGCTCATTCATCATAATGGCGGGATCATTGGATGGGAAAAGTATAAGTTCCGAGCTTCTGTCCTACGAAGGACCTTTTGGCGTAGGATATGCGGTCGCAGCGTTTTATGTTTTGGGAAATGATGAAGGACGCTGTTTTGACGAAATATATTTAAAAAATGAAACGGAAAGAATTGAATCGCTAAAATCAGAAGAGGATGAATATGTGCGTCTTGCACGCCAAACATTAGAAAGTTATACTGTTAACCGTAAAATAATACAAAAACCCGATAATTTAAGCAAGGAGCTGACAGACAACCGTGCGGGGGTATTTGTATCGTTAAAATTAAACGGAAACTTACGGGGGTGCATCGGTACGATTTCTCCCACAACACAAAGCATTGCCGATGAAATTATTCAAAATGCAATCAGTGCCGGCACGGAAGACCCGAGGTTTCCCCCTGTTTCCGAAGAGGAGCTCAAAAGACTGATTTACAGTGTAGATATACTTGGGTGTGCGGAAAAAATACAATCAACGGATGAATTAAATCCCGAAAAATACGGCGTAATAGTTTCCGTGGGACACAGGAGAGGCTTGCTGCTTCCAAATCTTGAGGGCATCGATACGGCGGAAGAGCAAGTTTCAATAGCACTGAAAAAAGCGGGAATTTCACCGGCAGAAAATTATAGGTTGGAGAGATTTGAAGTTGTGAGACACAAATAATGACGTAAAGATAGGGGAATGATTATATGAATTTTATGTCCGGGTTTTTAAAAGGTATGGCATTGGGCGCAGGGGCTATAGCTCCGGGAGTAAGCGGCGGGGCATTGGCTGTAATATTTGGTTTGTATGACAAAATTACATATTTTATTGCTAATTTTACAAGAAATTTTAAGGAAAATATAATATATTTCATGCCTGTGGGAATCGGAGGAGCTGCGGGAGTTTTGATTTTCAGTAGAATTATAGAGTATTTGTTTAAATTCCATGAGATTGAAGTAAAATATGCTTTTATGGGTTTGATGTTCGGTACCATCCCTTCGGTAATACAGGAGGCAAATAAGAAAGGTTATAAGCAAAAATATCTGATAGCCTTTATCTTATCCCTTGCCATAACATTAATTGCAGCATATTTTGAAAATAATGGGGTTGATTTTATAAACAATGCGGGTACAAGTCCCCTGCATATGATTGTTTACGGCATAATCATCGGTTTCGGCACAATCATTCCGGGCATCAGCGCATCTATAATTCTAATGTATATGGGAGCCTATGAAATAGTTATAGCTGCAATTTCCAACATACAGATAGTTGTTATTTTTTATCTTGGAATAGGATTTGTAATCTCTGTGTTATTATTCGCAAAAATAATATGTATTCTTTTTGAAAAAGCATACGGTATCACATATTATACAATATTGGGTCTTGTTTTAGGCTCTGTGGTCTCCATATTCCCGGGTTTTGAATTTACTGCGGATTACTTTCTTAACTTCGTAATTCTAATTGCATGCTGGGTTTTGTCATACTCCTTGAGCCGCATAAAGATTAATAAATAGAGTGTGAATATTCTATGCAGATAATATTGTTGGAATATGTTGCAAAAAAGTTTCATTTTAGTTACAGTTCACTCCCTAACGGAAAACAAAGCAAAAACATAACTAATAAATAGCAAAAAACAAACATAAAAAACACTAAAAATCTTTGAATTTTGAGTGTTTTTTTAATTTTTTCGTTGACATTCATATCGTTATGTGTTACAATATACTCATAACGATTAGGAGGTGTTGTATGGCAATTATTTATCAGCACGATAAACGTTCCGGCATTACTTATGCCTATGAATCACATTCATGCTGGGACAAAGAAAAGAAGATGAGCCGGGCAAAAAGAACATTAATAGGACGAGTTGACCCTGATACAGGTGAAATCGTTGCAACTGACGGTCGAGGCAAAAAAGACAAGGTAAGAGAAGAAAAGAACGAAAACCTTGATTACAAGGAACTTTACGAAAAACTACAAAAGAAATGCGCAGCACAAGAAACGTTAATCGTTGCATTACAGAAAGAAATCAGCGTACTAAAGGAGCAAAATTAAGATATCATGAATAAAAACTTCGAATACATCACCAATCTTCAATATAAGGTTAAAAATCTAACTTCTCAAGTGAAAGCATTTGAGTCAGGGGAAAAGTATGTCACGATGTATTCGGAGTTCAAGAAGCAGCTTTCTGCAAAAGACCGGGAAATCGCAAAACTGAAATGTGAGTTAGCAGATGTACATTGCCAGATGGTTACTGTACGCAAAAACTGGATGCAAGTATTGGAAGACATGGAAAATGAGCATGCAGAAGGACTTAAAGAAAAAGACCGTAAAATAAAGGAATTAGAAAAGCGAAATATGAATATTGAAAGCATGCTCAATTCAACAAAGGATAGTCTTAGAGAAAAGAATAGAGAATTGTACCAGACAATGACTGAATTGGAAGAAGAGAAAGGTAAGAACCAGAAATTAAGGGCACAAATTAACCGTGATTACGAGAATTCTTCTATTCCTTCATCCATGAAACCAAACCATAAAAAGATTTCTAACAGCCGGGAAAAAACGAATAAGAAACCTGGCGGTCAGCCCGGACATAAAGGGCACAGGAGGAAGAAACATATACCTACAAATCAGATACATATTCCTGCGCCTGAAAAGTATGCAAGTAATCCGGAGTACAAGCTAACAGGGAGAACAATTACTAAGCAGGTGATTAATCTTAACATCAGTATCATTGTTGATGAGTACAATACTCCTGAATTTAGAAATGTACGTACTGGGCAACGTGTTCATGCGGATTTTCCGTCTGGTATAATCAATGAAGTCAATTATGGAGGTAGCGTCAAGGCTTTTGCATTTTTACTAAATAACCGTTGCTGTATATCTATAGACAAGGTACGGGAATTTATAGCTGAATTGACAGAAGGTGAACTACAGATTTCAAAAGGGATGATCAATGGATTGTGCAAGGAGTTTTCTAAAAAAACAGAAACAGAACAAAAAGAAGCATTTTCTGGCCTCCTTCTTTCCCCTGTGCTCAATACAGATTTCACCAATAGCCGTCTTAATGGGAAAAATGTTCAGGTGGCTGTATGTGCTACTCCAGACACAACGATGTACTTTGCTCGGGAACAAAAAGGTCATAAGGGTGTTAAGGGAACCCCTGTTGAAGATTATCAAGGAATTTTAGTTCACGATCATGATAAAACTTTTTACAATTATGGCAGCGAGCATCAGGAATGTTTAGTACATGCGCTTCGTTATCTGAAAGACAGCATGGATAATGAGCCTAATTTGAATTGGAATAAGCAGATGCGAGAATTGATACAGGAAATGATCCATTACCGGAACAATTTAGAAACCGATACTGCTCCAGACCCAGATAAAGTAGCGGAGTACGAAACCAAGTACCAGGACATACTTGAAGTTGCAAAAGAAGAATATGAATACGAGCCACCCAGTAATTACTATAAAGATGGATACAATCTCTACAGGAGATTACACAAATACAAAGAAAGTCATCTTTTGTTTTTACATGACATGATGGTTCCAACGAACAATAATTTAAGCGAACGCCTTCTCAGGGTTTTTAAACGCAAACAGAAACAAGTCATGACATTCAGAAGCTTTGATAGTCTGCACTATCTTTGCACCAGTATGGGAATGATTAATTTGTTGTGCACACAAGATAAAAATCTTTATACAAGCATAGCTTCAATATTTGATTAAAATAAAATCCCAGTTCATATATTGCTGGGATTTTATTTTAATCAATTCAAGTTGGGAGTGAACTGTAAC
>LAHS01002479.1_pt1 | contig 11488 bp, 10 predicted proteins | sample 329651 | NCBI WGS metagenome assembly LAHS01 (sample SAMN03275699, study PRJNA271635) | activated sludge metagenome | isolation source: sample C-1 Sludge from hydrolytic chamber (first chamber) of Anaerobic... | reverse complement strand
TTATTTGCGGGTCGCTTTGCGGACACCCACAGTGTTTTTTTCAAACACATTGACCAGACCATTAAGCCAATCGGGTAATACATCATCGTTTTCTGATATCTGTTCTCTGACAAAAGCCGATAAGCTGTTGGCGTTGACAGTTTCGTAAATCAAACCGCCATAACCCTCGGCACGAAGTGCTTCGAACAAATCCTCTTTGCGGTCGGCCGTCGCCGATGCACGTGTGGTATTGGTAAGGCAGAACATAGTGCCGGAGCGGGTGAAATTCTGCGTCTCCGTATCCGTCATAAGTTGTGCCAGTACAGCGTCGACTTCCTCCAGTTCGGCATTAATGTCCTTGAGGCTTTGCTCAATTTCCTTTTTCTCATCGCGCAGGGCTTTAAGCCTATCTGCGAGTTCAAACATTTTTTCTGAATTGTCCATAGTGAAAATCTCCTTCATTAAATAAATGGGTTGTTGCCGTAGCGATAATCATCAACCAGCGTCTTAGCGAGGTTTGCCTTGTTCTTTAATGCTTTCAGCACTTTTTCGTCGACTGTACCCTGCGCGGTGAGATAGATGTAAGTACATGGCATATGCTGACCGGCGCGATGAATGCGGGCTTTGCATTGTTCGAAATTCGACATTGAGTAATCCAGAGAATAAAACACCATCGTGCTTGCCGCTGTGAGTGTGATGCCCAATCCCGCAGTCGCCACTTGTCCAACAAATATGGGAACATCAGGGTCATTCTGAAATCTTGCAACTTGCTCGTCGCGGTCTTTTACACCGCCTTTGATGAGCGAATAATTGATGCGTTTTTTCTCAAGCATGGCGCAGATGGCATCCAGTTCCGGTACAAAGCGGGCGATAATGACGAGCTTGCGGCTCTCCTCCAACGCCGAATCGATGATATCCTCCAGCATGTCTAGTTTTGCTTTACTAACCTGTTCAGTAGCGCTGCTTTCATCACTGCCGATGAAACCGCCCGTAAGCTGGGACAGACGAAGGAGCTTTGTCAGTACATTTGTGATGGTGACCTCACCGTCAGACAGCTCAGCATAACTTTCCTTGACAAGACTCTGATACAGTTTCATTGCCTTCGGCTCCAGTTCTACTTTGCGGATTATGTCTGTAGTTTCCGGCAGGTCAAGGCAATCCTTTTTCGTAGCACGAAATGCGATGGAGTGCATACGACGAGTAAGCTCATCCTCCATACTCTTTTTCAAAACGGGTGTATGGTTGCCGTAGCCGGTCATGAAAAAGAAGTGGTTTCTGAAGCTGTAAAAACTCTGTCCGAAGATACGTTGGTCGAGAAACTTGTACTGGCTGAATATGTCGATTGCCTTGTTCGTCACAGGTGTCCCTGTTAAGAGCAGCCGGTATTTAGCCAGTGCGCCCAGCCGGTGCATCGCTTTTGAAGCAGCGATATTGTGCGTTTTGATTTTGTGCCCTTCGTCGGCGATGATAAGGTCAGGCTTCCATGCTGCAAGTTCGCGTTCTAACCGCCATGCCGATTCGTAGTTCACAACGACTATCTGAAGAGGCTGGCCGGTCATATGCCGGAGAGTATCGAGCTTTTTTTCGCCACTCCCTTTGAGTACAGCAAGTGTGTAATCAAAATCTGCATACGCATCGTGTTCGTCTTTCCATACACCTGTAACTGAAAGCGGTGATACCACTAGCACTCTGCGGATGCGTCCGGCATGATACAAAGCGCCTTCGACTGCTATCGTCGTGAGAGTTTTTCCGGTACCCATTTCCATGAGCAGTGCAGCTCCGTAGCCCGCTGGCGAATATGTGCTTCCCGGTAAAAGTCCAAGTTTCTTGCTGACAAAATTGAATGCATTGATCTGGTGAGCGTAGGGCTTTAACTTAATTGGCATCGGTAGCATTGGTGCGTTGTCATTGTTCATTGACTTCATCACCTCCGCCGGGCAGTTCCGTAATGGATACGCACTCGACGCTGTCACCCGGCACGATTACCATCACACGGCGCTTTTCACCGAAGAAATGCCGAAGTAGTCGCTCGCGCATTGATACACGTCGGCATCTGACGACACCGCCCTCGGTGGGCTTCTTCGAAACACTGATTTTCAAATTGTGCTTCATTTTTATCTCCGTCCTTTCCGAGGGACGGTGTGGATGTGTCCCTCGGTATACGGAGAAAAGGCGGGTGTTTTATACACCCATTTCTAAAAATGCTTTTTAAATTTTTTCTTTGCGCCTTCGATTGATTTCCACGCAGCGTTTGGTGCGATGCCTTCGATACGTGCTATCTCATTTACTGATAAGCCGTCCGTTAACATTAATAAGCGGCGCTTTTGCGTTTCCGAAAGCTTGTCCAGCGCAGTGTTGATCTGAGCGGTGTCTTCTTCGCGTATCAAATCGGTTTCGGGTGTAGTGTCTGTCGCATACTCGGGTCCCTCATAATCGATAGCGTCGAGCGAATAGCAGTGGTAGCGCTCCTTGCGGGCGAGATTGCTCTCCTCGCGTCGTGATGCTGTTATGTAGTTGCCAATTTCCTCGTTGACTTCAACTTCTGATGTGGTTCCGTCTGCGAATTTCCATTGAATTTTCATGCGTGTTCCTCCAGATTTCATATTTCATTGCGAAATCCGCAGGAACCGAAAAATCCGTGAAACGGAAAAGACGGCGGTGGGAACACCTTTTCAGGTATCCCGCACTGCCGTCTTGCGGTCTCGCGGATTTCTTTGTTATGTAGTTACTTACGCAGCTTTGTTTGTGACCTCGATAGTGCCATCATCGAGGAAACGGATAGTGGTCACGATATCTTTGTTTTTGATTTCGATAAGCTTGTCCCTAGCATCTGCGCGGCAGATTGTTTTGCCGTCGCTGTTTTTGATTACTTCCACTTGCATTCACCTCCTGTTGATATAAATTTGCGTTGGCCGGACGTGTCGTTTAAGGTCTCGTTGCCTAAGTTGCTTGAATGTAACTCTTTTTGATTCGAAAAGAGCCAGCTACAAAGGGTTAAAAATAGAGAAAAAAAGAGCCTGACAAATAGCTTGTTTAGCTACTTGTCAGGCTCTTATATCAGGTATTGGCTCTGTACTAAGTATTGAATTATTAAATTTTTGTCAGTGCGGCATATTAGGTAACTCTCTTGGTTCCAACTTTGCTCTGCATATCAGGTTCAGCTTTGCTTGTACTCGTTATTTTTTCTGGAACGAAGGTCAGCTTAATGATTTTTTTGCATTGCGGGCATTTTATGATCATACCACCGATTAGGTATTGATCAATATCAAAAAGCCTTTTCGAACAAATAGGACACTTCGCCTGCTCGCCCATTTGCTTACTCAATTTGAGATTTCAGCTGAATCAATGACGGCTTAGCTTTTACCTTTCTTTCCAAGGTTCCTTTCTTAAGGCATAGCAGTTCTTCAATTTCTTCGGAATGGAGAACAACACCCTTTTCTTTTAATGCATTTAGGAAGCCATCCACAGACAGCTCGTTCTCCTTCAACAGTAACTCAACTGCTCCTTGGAGTAGGTTACTCGTCATGATGTACGGCTGATCTCCCGGTTCTTTTTCTCGCCAACCATTTTTCGATATCTGCCGCATCAGATATTGATATTGGCTTGTAGATATAATACCTAATTGCTGTGTACGATAGATCATCGCTTGGATTGACACATTCCATTTAGATTTTAAATAAAGATAGTATTCTAAATTTGTAGGATAATGTGCCACATCAAAGCCGAAGGTGTCTTTAGCTAGCAACAGCGCACTTGCAAAAATGTTCGCTTGTCGCTCGCGTGCTTTAAATTCTTCTTTTGGGATAGACTCCAAATCCTCACTCCACGGATGAAGTAAAATATGAGCAAGTTCATGTGCCATGTCGAATCTAGCACGGGCTAGTGATTGATTGTTTTTAGATATAACGATCAAATACACTTCCTCGCCGTTTATTAGTGTTCGTTGGCTAAATGCATCAATTTTATCTGCTTTGGGATCAGCACAAGTAACCACTATTCCATTTGCTTCTAATGTATAGCGGAAATCCTTGATGGGGCCAGCACCTAATTTCCAGTAATCCCGTACTTGCTGTGCGATAGCTTCAAGCTCCTCGACTTCATTTGCTGATTCATAAGCATATCCTTCGTTGCTTCCTGAAAAATCAACCTTTGGTAAATTGAGCGATGGGAATGATACAAAATCAAATAAGATTTCATATATTTGAGCTATAAACTCTATACGTGCTCGTTGCGCAAGGCGGTCTTTTTTCGTTGTGCTCATCAGAGAACGAAAATACGTAGTTTCTGTATTAACTCGAAATTTACTCTCGGAGGAAAAGTAATCAATGGGGAAATTAAGCACTTTAGCTAAGGAAAATAAATTCGTTACTTCAGGCTTAATGGTGCCATTCTCATATTGAGATAAAGCTTGCTTGCTGAGACCAGTTTCTGTAGCTAGATCAGTTAATGTCATTCCTCTGTAAATGCGTGCGTTTTTTAAACGCTCACCAATAAAGTTTTGCGTTACCATGGTTATCTCTCCAAACTTGTTTATTATGCCTGCTTTCTCTTTTCAGGAATTTCAACTGGCGTAGCATTCGTTTCTTGACGTCGACGAATTGCCAAAAGGCCAGCATTGGATTCTTCTTCTGAAGACACTTCCTGAGGTTGTCCAGGCTCGACAGCTGTTAATTTGGAGAAGTCAGGTTTAATATATTCATTAAGTGAAATACGAGAAACCTCAACAAGATTTTTATCAAGAATCAATATGTTGATATCAGCTAATTCACCGTGTTCTGTTTCATAAATAATTGCACAGTGATGATATCCATCTGTTTTATCAATAGATCCCTTAAAAATAGAATCATAATCCTGCTCTATAGTCTCGGAATCAAACCCACAATAACCTTCTCCAAATAGGGTTAATTGTCTAGATGGTGCTATGAAATTTTCATTTAGTACGCCTACAATACTTTGTAAATAGTGAGGCTTATCGCGTTTTTCTCGTCTCAATTGGCTAAGTCTCTTTTCACGCATAATTGTATAGGTTACATGGTTCTCACGATCAACAATGATCTTACCTTTCCAGCTATATCGAGTAAACTCTATCACTTCAATATTGTTTCCAGCCAGATGCTTACGGATATTCGTATTTATCCAGTCTCCGATTTGGTGGGGTATACCGTTTGTTGTATCTGGATGAAACTCAGAAAGATATCGTGGAAGATCGTCTTGAAGAGCCATGTTGATACAGTCAACAACTCGACGTTGAAAATCCGCAGAAATGCAATTTAGCGTAGTATCAGCGTTCATTGAAAAACCTTCCTTTCCTGATTATGAAAGTATAATAACATAAAATCGTTATTTTGTCAAGTGGATTTATAAATAAAATGATTTTGACCAGTGTAATAAATGAGATTTTGTAAATTGTCCAGAGGTAAAACATAAGCTAAAAAGATTAAATGATGCCATATTTCGCACAAATATAATAATATTGCTTCAATTAAGCGTTATTAGTTGTAAATATATTTAAAATGTGATATAATCATCGAAAGCATATTTTTGTGTCGAGGTGAGATAAATGGCCGTTAGCTATAACAAATTATGGAAGATGCTTATTGACAAAAAAATGAAGAAGAAGGATCTTCAAGCCGCTGCGGATATCAGCGCTAGCGTGATAACTAAGCTCGGGCGAGATGAGCCTGTGACAACCACGATATTAATGAAAATATGTACTGCTTTAAAATGTGATATAGGTGACATCATGGAAATCGTTCCTGATGGAACCACGGAGAGTAATCATCTGAACGAGACATAAATCCGTTTTATAGTACACATGAGTTAGTATAATTGGAGGTGGTAGCTTGGGAATGATAATTGACCGAAATAAGTTAGCTGCAAGTCAGAAACTTTATAGGTTGCTCATATATGGATATGAAGTTTCAGACAAGGCAGTATCAGTGAATAAGTCAATTTCAGAGGAATTGCTGAAACTAAAACCGAGTCGAAGGACAATGCAACTGGAAAAATGCTTTAGCAAAGTACTTAGTACACTTCCAGATAATATTGTTATACAAGATATTGATGTAATGTTTAATCCTGATTATAAAGTAGATGTATTGAAGCTTCTTATCGCAGTTAATAAACATAAACCATTTAATTTGATCTGGCCAGGACGAATAGAAAACGGGAAGTTGATATATAGCGAGGAGATTTACCCTGATTACAGAGTATTTGATGTAAAGGATTATGACGTTTTAGTCATAGTATAGGAGGCTATTATGAAATATTCAGAATTAATCAGCTTTAATCCTATCGAGGATGTTATCCAACTCACCACTGCAGATGACGCCAATAAAGCGCGTGAATATGTAAAAACCTATGTTATGTCCGATAGCATGGCACAGGGGCTTAAAGCTCCAGTCATTGACCAGCTTCAGATGGATGAGGTTGTGGACAACAAGGGTGTTCTGATAGTCGGCAACTATGGCACAGGTAAATCTCACTTAATGAGTGTGATTTCCGCGATTGCCAAAGATGCCGATAACTTGCAATATTTGCAGAACAAGAACTTCGCTAAAGAAATGGAATGCATTGCAGGTAAATTTGAAGTTCTTCGCATTGAGATTGGTGGGGTAACTATGCCCCTGCGAGAAATTCTGTTCGGATTTATTGAAGATGACTTCGCTGCTCGTGGTATAGACTTTGAGACACCGGATTTCTCCAACGTGCGCGACAATAAAAAACTCATTCGCGACATGATGATTGCTTTCTCCGAAAAATACCCGGATAAAGGATACCTGATTGTCGTTGACGAGTTCCTCAGTTATTTGACCTCACGTGATGAGCGCCAGATTGTTCTTGACCTTGAATTCTTCCGGGCTCTCGGCGAGATGTGCTCAAAGTCCAAGCTTCGTGTGATTTTCGGCGTACAGGAGAAGATTTTTGACAATCCGCGCTTCAGCTTTGTCTCGGATACACTCAAACATGTGTCAGATAGATTCACACAGGTCATCATCACGAAGGAGGCCACTTCTTACGTTGTCTCTGAGCGTATATTGAAAAAGACACCGGAACAGAAAGCTTTGATTCGCAAGCACCTTGAAAAGTTCTCAAACCTATATACTGGAATGTCATCGCGATTAGAGGAGTTTGTTGACCTTTATCCGATTCATCCATCCTATATAGATGTTTTTAACAAGATCTATTTGATTGAAAACCGACATATTTTAAAAAACATCTCTGTCACTATAAAAGGAATTTTTAATACGGATGTCCCAGAAAACGCTCCGGGCATCATCTCCTTTGATGACTATTGGCCTGCTATTAAATCAAACGGCCTTCTCAAAAGTGATGTCACAATCAGCCAGGTTGTAAATGCCAGCACGCAGCTGGAAGATATCATTAACCGAGCCTTCCCTAAGGCAGCCTATAAGCCTTTAGCAATAAAAATTATTTATGCGCTCAGTGTGCATCGTCTGACCACTAATGGCCTTGATGTGCAGTTTGGCTTGACCGCAGAAAATCTCAAAGACGACCTGTGCCTCTTCCTGCCAATGCCGGAACAAGATGCCGATTTTCTGCTATCACTGATTAAAACTACACTAAAAGATATTATGACAACGGTTTCTGGTCAATTTATCATCTACAACGATGCCAATAACCAGTATTTTATTGATGTGGATAAAATCGTAGACTACGACGAAAAAATTAAACAAAAGGCTTCTATCATGGCTGACGGAGAGCTCAACCGATATTTCTATCAGCTTGTTTATAGCTGTCTGGATTGGGATGCCAAACAGTACGTTCCCGGATTTGAAATTTACCAAAGAGATTTGAATTGGGATTCGCATAACATGTATCGTGAAGGGTACCTGTTCCTTGGCCTTCCTGGAGAGCGCAGCACAGCCCAGCCGGAACGGGACTTCTATATCCACATCATGCCTCCTTACGGCGCAGGAGAACCCTCCGTGAAAAACCTGCCCGACGAGGTGTACTTCTTTTTCAAGTCATCCGTCGAATTTAAGGAGACCTTGGGCCTATTTGCTGCAGCTAGTTCCTTAGCGCAAATAAGTGAAGGTAAGGATAAAGAAGCCTACCAGAACAAGGCTGGAATGATACGCAAAAATCTTATTAAATATCTTAGCGAAAATAAGAACACTTGCTTTGACATCCTCTACAAAGGCACCAAGCTTCAAATGATAGAGGTGCTCAAGGGTAAGTATAATAGAGATATGGACTTCAAGGACACTGTTGACCTTGCAGCATCCATTTGCTTTGATGAGTATTTCTGCGGAAAATATCCGGATTATCCGATAATGAAAACAAAAATAACCCGGAAAAACATGGCAGAAAATGTGCGTCAAGCTTTCGATTATTTTGCCGGCCGAAAAACACAAATAGCCACATTAATGCTTCAGAGCTACGGTATTTTAGATGGTGATAAAATCCGTCCGGAAGGCTCCAAATATGCATCTTACTTCATTGACAAGATTAAGTCACTGCCGCCACAGGGTGTTATCAACTTTTCAGATATCTTCGATATGAAGAACGATTACGAATATGAGGATTCGCGTTTTCACATTAGCTACATATTCATGCCCATCATCTTCCTTTCATTGATTTATGCTGGATATGCTACTTTGACGCTTAAAAATGGCACCGTCATTACAGCTGCAAATCTCGACCAGATTCCGAAAATTAGTGTCTTGGATTTGTACGAGTTTAAATACATCTCAAAGCCAGCTCAGATTTCTATGGCTGAGCTTAAGAAACTCTTTGATGTATTGGATATCAATCCGGCTTTGTTAGACAATCTCAATGATCGAGAGGAAGGCGTAAAGCAGCTTCTTCAAAAGGCACAGGCTCTCAGCAACTCATCTGTGCTTGCTGCCCGTAAGTTGCAGGAAGGTTTTGAGCTTTGGGGCGAGCCTCTTGTAAATGCTCAGATGCTTGCTCGTATGCAGAAGGCCTGCAATGCCGTCCGTGATGAATTCTCCAACTACAGCGCTAAATTTAATACACCGGCAAAGCTCCACAACTTTAGTCTCAGTATAGAACAGGTGGACGAGCTTGCCGAACAGATAAAGCTGATTAATATTATTAACGAGTATGTCACCTTCAAAACGGAATGTTCTAATGTAGTTTCCTATATTGCAAATATTGAATTCCTTGATCTTGGTGCAATATTCAAACAAGAACTTGAGGCTGGAAAAGCAACATTCAGAAAAATCCGTGATGATATCGCCGAAGGCATATCCGGAGAGATTGCCGCCCAGAAGGTGATTGTAGAATTAGACAAGCTGAAAGAAAAATACATTTCCCGCTATTTCGAGGAACATAAGAAAAAGCGCCTCGACATCGATGACGCGAAGCGCAGAGGTAAAATCCAAGAAAGTGTAACACTGGTAAATCTCAGGAATCTCCGCACTATAGAGATTCTCTCTGGTGCCAAACTAGGTGCCATTGAGCAGGACATGTCCGAGCTCAAGGTATGTTATGAACTGACTCCGGCAGAGCTCAAGTCAAGCCATATCTGCCCGCATTGTCGCTTCAGTCTCGGAGACAAGGATAAAAATATACATGGGCAGCTTGATAATTTGGAAATACGCATTGATGACCTTGTAAACGAATGGACAAACACGCTGCTCAATACCATCTCTGACCCCATTGTTGCCAGTCAGAAGGAATATCTGAGTGCTGATCAACAGAAAGTCATTGATGACTTTATCAGTTCCGGTAGCCTTCCTAAGCGGGTCGATGACCATTTTGTAAAGAGCATTAATACGCTACTTCAAGGATTTGAACCGGTAGTAATAGATATGGATGACATTCTTAAGAAGCTGGACGAACTCGGACCGTGTGATGTTGCTACCTTTAAGAGCAAGCTGTCCGGAATTGTTGATGCATATATCAAAGGAAAAGACACATCTAAGCTGCGCATCGTCGTAAAGCGCAAAGACAGGGAGGTATAAAATATGGAACGTCGAAAACTGACAAAAGAAGATATTGATAAAGTTCGAAATATCGAGGGGTTCCCCATTGGTTCTGATGAGGACATCATTGCGCTTTCAGATCCACCGTATTATACGGCTTGCCCCAATCCGTTTATAGAAGAGTTCATTAAAGAATATGGAACACCTTATGACGAAGCAACGGATGATTACCACAGAGAACCGTTTGCGGCGGATGTGAGTGAGGGAAAACATGACCCCTACTACATGGCACATGGATATCATACAAAAGTTCCCTATATGGCAATAATGAGGTATATACTACATTATACGAATCCAGGTGATGTAATTTTAGACCCGTTTGCGGGGACAGGCATGGCTGGCGTAGCAGCGTTACAGTGTGCTACGGATGACATAGAAGTAAGAAATCATATAAACGGATTTGATGGTATTATCAAGTGGGGTAAGCGAAACGTTATATTGTCTGATTTATCAACAATCGCTTCATTCATTTCCGCAAACTTTACTTCCGAACTAGATACATATGAATTTGCAGAGTTTATCAGACCTATAATTAGTGCAATCCAAAAGAAATATGGATGGATGTACGAAACATGCATTGATGGAATAAAGTATCCTATTAACTATGTCGTTTGGTCAGATATATATATTTGCAAAAACTGTTCACAAGAGTTTGTGTATTGGGATGCTGTTTTAGATCAAAAGACTGGTAAAACAAAAAACATTGTTGTATGTCCTTGTTGTGGAGCAAAACTATCAAATTATGATATGGAGAAAGCGTATGTCAATGAATTTGACCAATACGAAGGAAAAGTTTCAAAGGTATTAAAGCAAAAAATTGTGATGATAAAGTACACAAAAGGAAAGTCACAATACAAAAAAGTCCCAGATGAAAATGATAATTTGCTTGTTAATAAAATTCAAGCAATGGAAAATAACAGTTGGGTTCCTATGCAATCGATTATAAAGGGAGATAAAACTGTAGAACCTTTAAAAATAGGTGTCAACAAAGCCTATAAATATTACACAAAACGGAATTTATTTATACTCTCCAAAATTTATGAAGCCTTTGATCAAATAGAGAATAAGAGGTATAGGAATTTTGCTAAGTTCCTATTTTCCTCATTGTATTCACGTTCTCACAGGATGAATAGATATATGCCAGATTACAATAGGCATGTTGGGCCGCTGGCTGGGACATTATATTTTCCGTTTTTCTCGACCGAAATAAATGTACTTCAACTTCTTGAAGATAAGCTTGATGCAATGACAAATATGGGGCGTTTGATTGGTAATGCCATAGTCTCCACTCAATCTGCAACTGATCTTTCCAATATTCCCGATGATTGTATTGATTATATTTTTACAGATCCTCCATTTGGTGATAATATCATGTACTCCGAGCTTAATTATGTAAATGAATCATGGAATAAAGTTTTAACTAATAATTGTTCAGAGGCAATTATGAATAAAACTCAGGAAAAGAATCTTCTTGATTATCAATCACTCATGAATACCTCATTCAGACAATGTTATCGTGTTTTAAAGCCAGGCAG
>LAHS01001190.1_pt1 | contig 11535 bp, 3 predicted proteins | sample 329651 | NCBI WGS metagenome assembly LAHS01 (sample SAMN03275699, study PRJNA271635) | activated sludge metagenome | isolation source: sample C-1 Sludge from hydrolytic chamber (first chamber) of Anaerobic... | reverse complement strand
CACGTTGACCACGGCAAGACTACTCTTGTCGACGGAATGCTTAAACAATCGGGAACATTCAGAGAAAATCAGCAGGTAGACACCTGCGTTATGGACAGCAACGATCTCGAGCGTGAACGAGGTATAACTATACTTGCCAAAAATACGGCAATACACTATAAAGACGTAAAAATAAATGTAATAGATACTCCCGGCCACGCCGATTTCGGAGGAGAAGTAGAACGTGTTTTAAAAATGGTATCCGGCGTTTTACTGCTTGTGGATTCGCAGGAAGGACCTATGCCCCAAACACGCTTCGTTTTGCAAAAAGCCTTAGAATTAGGTCACCGCATAATAATCGTAATCAATAAAATTGATAAACCTGACGCAAGGATTAAAGAAGTCGTAGACGAAGTTTTAGAGCTTTTAATTGATTTAAACGCAAATAACGATCAAATTGACAGCCCTGTTCTTTTCTGCTCGGGAAGAGACGCTACCGCAAGTTTGGACATGAATACAAAAGGTACTAATCTTGTACCGCTTTTTGATACGATTTTAAACCATATTCCCTGTCCTGAGGGCGGAAACGACGGTCCCTTACAGCTTTTGGTATCCTCAATCGATTACAACGAATATGTTGGTCGTATCGGAATAGGAAGGATAGAGCGCGGAGTAGCAAAAGTAAACCAAGAAATAGTAGTTTGCGATTATTATCACAAAAAGCCCAGCTATCACGCAAAATTAGTTGCTCTTTTCCAAATAGAGGGATTAAAGCGCATACCGGTTCAAAGCGCGGAAATGGGCGATATTATATGCTTTTCCGGTATTGAAAATATAACAATCGGCAATACCGTTTGCGCTACTTCGGCAGAAGAACCCCTTCCCTTTGTAAAAATAAGCGAGCCTACAATCGAAATGACTTTCTCGGTTAATGACAGTCCGTTTGCAGGAAAAGAAGGAAAATTCGTTACTTCCCGCCATTTAAGAGACAGGCTTTTTAGAGAAACATTAAAGGACGTTTCCTTAAAGGTATTGGAAACCGACAGCGCAGACAGCTTTAGAGTACTAGGTCGAGGCGAAATGCATCTTTCTATTTTAATCGAAACGATGAGAAGAGAGGGCTATGAATTTTCCGTAGGTACTCCCAAGGTATTATATAAACACGAAAACGGAAAAACCTTAGAGCCGATTGAACAACTTCTTGTTGACGTTCCTGAAGGCAGCGTAGGATCGGTTATGGAAAGAATGGGCGTAAGAAAAGGCGAGCTTTCGGATATGCAGCCAATGGGCAACCGCATGCGTCTTACTTTCCTTGTTCCCGCACGCGGTATGTTCGGTTTTAAAAATGAACTTTTGACCGATACAAGAGGCGAAGGAATAATGAGCTCCGTTTTCCACGGATACGAAGAATTCAGAGGTGCCATTCCTAGAAGATTGACAGGCTCTTTGGTAGCTTTTGAAACCGGCGAAGCGACCTCTTACGGACTTTTCAATTCGCAAGACAGAGGAGTATTATTTATTGATCCTCAAACTCTCGTATACGAAGGAATGGTCGTAGGCTACAATCCCAAAGCGGAAGACCTTAGAATAAACGTCTGCAAGAAAAAGCACGTCACAAATATGCGTGCAGCGGGAAGCGACGAGGCGTTGCGCCTTAATACACCCAGAAAGTTTTCTCTTGAGGAAGCTATTGAATTTATCGCCGATGACGAAATGCTAGAAATTACTCCCAAAAATGTACGCATAAGAAAAACGGTTTTATCGGGAGATATGCGCTTAAAGATGCAATTTGGTAAACCTAAACAATAAAGTCGCGCGTTAATTTCTTTTTTGCCAAATTATAAAAAACTTATAAAGCTATCCGTTTTGGATAGCTTTATAAATCGTTTTTTGATTTTGAGCTGTGTTCGAATCCTGCGGGAATATTTAGTTTATTAAAAAAATGAATTATAAAAATAAAATAAAGTAAAAGCTATCCGTCTGGATAGCTTTTAGTTTTTAAAAAGGTTTGTTTTAAAGTGCTCTGGTTGCAATTTCGTCAACTATTTTTGCGATAATGTCACGCATATCCATTACTCCGATATCTCCGCTCTTTCTCGATCTTACCGCAACCGTACCGTTTGCTTCCTCATTATCTCCCAAAATAAACATATAAGGAATTTTATCCATTTGCGCTTCGCGGATTTTATAACCCATTTTTTCATTTCTGTCATCGATTTCGGCGCGGATTCCACGCTTTTTAAGTTCTTCAAAAACACGGTTTGCATAAGCGTGGTTTTTTTCGGTTATAGGTATCAGCTTAACTTGAACGTATGAAAGCCAAGTTGGCATTGCTCCTGCGTACTTTTCGATAAGGAGCGCAAGCGTTCTTTCGTAACAGCCGATAGAGGTGCGGTGGATAACGTAAGGATATTTCTTTGTTCCGTCCTGATCAATATAAGTCATATTGAATCTCTCTGCAAGCTGGAAGTCGATTTGAATGGTAATAATCGTATCTTCTTTGCCGTGTACGTTCTTTATCTGAATATCAAGTTTCGGTCCGTAGAAAGCGGCTTCCCCTTCCTCTTCGGTATAGTCGATGCCTATATCGTCAAGAATTTTTCTCATCGTATTTTGGACTGCTTCCCATTGCTCCGCGCTGCCGATATATTTTTCACGATCGTTTTCGTCCCATTTACTGAAGCAGTAGCTTACGTCTTTTTCAAGTCCAAGCGTTTCGAGCATAAATTTAGCAAGATCCAAACAACCCTTAAATTCGTCCTCAAGTTGGTCGGGACGGCAAGCAAGGTGACCTTCGGATATTGTAAATTGTCTTACTCTGATTAGTCCGTGCATTTCTCCCGAAGCTTCGTTTCTGAAAAGAGTTGAAGTTTCGTTGTATCTTAAGGGTAAATCGCGGTAGCTGCGCATTTTGTTAAGATAAACCTGAAATTGGAAAGGACAAGTCATAGGACGCAGGCAAAATACTTCTTCCTCTGCCTCTTTTTCGGGATCTCCCATTATAAACATTTTGTCACGGTAATGGTACCAGTGACCGGAAACCTTATAAAAATCGCTTTTTGCAAACAGCGGAGTTTTAGTTAAAATATACCCTCTCTTTTCTTCCTCGTCTTCAACGAAACGTTGCAGAAGCTGTATCGCTTTAGTACCCTTAGGAAGCAAAATCGGAAGTCCCTGACCGATAAGGTCAACCGTCGTAAAATATCCTAGCTGCCTTCCTAAAATATTATGGTCGCGTTTTTTTGCTTCTTCGATTTTTTGTATATATTCGTCAAGTTCCGCTTGTTTAGGGAAAGCTATTCCGTAAATTCTTTGAAGCATTTTATTTTTGCTGTCCGCTCTCCAATACGCTCCCGTACAGTTGGTAATTTTAATCGCCTTAACGTCGCTGGTTTTCATAAGGTGCGGACCTGCGCAAAAATCGGTAAACTCCCCTTGGCGGTAACATGTCAAGGTTTCGCCCTTGCCGCTGTGCTCTCTAATAAGTTCCGCCTTATAAATTTCCCCTTGCTCCAAAGCTTCTTTAAGGGCATCTTCGTAATCCACCTCAAATCTTTCAATCGGCAAAGCTTCCTTAATTATTCTTGCCATTTCGGCTTCGATTTTTTTAAGGTCTTCGGGAACAAAAGCAGTTTCGGTATCAAGATCATAATAAAATCCGTTTGCTGTCGCAGGACCTATTGCAAGCTTTGTTTTTGGATAAAGCCTTTTTACCGCTTGCGCTAAAATATGTGATGCCGTATGCCAATAAGTGCGCTTTCCCTGTTCGTTTTCAAAAGTCATTACCTCAAGCTTGCAGTTTTTATTTAAAGCAGTTCTGAGATCCTTATTTTCGCCGTCTACAAGAACAGAGCAAGCTGCTTTTGGAAGCGAATTGCTTACGCTTTTAATAAAATCGAAAGCGGATATTCCGCTTTCGATTTCCCTTATGTTGCCGTTAAAATCAATTTTTATCATAGTTCCACCTGATGTATTTTTAGCACACGGAAGCTCCGCATGCAGATTTTAGTATAAATATAAGTTTTGTCTAATTTACGCGTTCCATACGCTTGCGGGTACGGCTACACAGAAGCTGTAGGTCGCGCTTTCCATATTTACCATACTTGCGTTTTTGCTTGATAGAGCAATTGCGTTAGGCGAAATGGTCAGCGTCGAAACGTAAACGCGGTAATTTTTGCCTGTCGCGCCGGGTAGATGGTTATTAACGAGAGTAGTCAAATTTTCGTTATAACTTCCGTAACTTACCGTATTAAAGCTTTGAACGCTAAGCCATTGCTTCTCACCGCTTGCGCTGGTTGTCACGATACCAGTGTTAGAAGAGTTAACGGAGCTTATTGCCGCAGTCGAATTGGTAAAGTTAATAATCGGAAGTACGATAGCCTGAAACGCAACCTCTTCGTAAAGGAATATTTTTCCTCCGCCGGATGCCCCAAGCGCATTTATTCCCGTAAGTATAGTTTGTGTGCTCTCCTTTTCAAGGGAAATATATCTTCCGTTATAAGCGGTAATGTTTCTCGTTATAGTGTGAGCAACGCCTGCAATCTCGGTATGAACGTTAATTACAGCGGGATGACTTCTGGTATCTCCTGAAAGCGAAATCACTATATTATAATCCTTCTCGTTAAAAGTCATAGCAACTTTTTTACTTGAAAGCGTGTCGTAAGGATTATTAAATCTAACCGTTACCGGTATCGTGCATCTTGACCAACCGGAATCATAACCTCCTAAACTGTCGTAGTAATGCAGGTAGTCAATGCCTTCGTCGCCTGACGTGCTGCCGCCTCTTTCAAAGTCGGCTCCGTCCGTTCCGCTGCCGCCGGTTGCGGTAATAGAATAGAAAGTTTGACTCAGAGGAAGCGTTCCGCCGTTTAATAATTTGTCAAAGCTCGTTCTGTAATTAGTGTTATTTGCGTTGCTTCCAATATACACTCTTATCGCGTCGTTTACCACTATATCTCTGTAGTTTGCTGAATTAGTTCCCGTCATATCGAAGTAAGTGTTATAAACGTTATTTGAGCTTACGTCAAGTACACGCACGTAAACGGTATAATCGGTACCGTAAATTGAAGCGGTAACGCTGTATGGTTCGCTTGCATTTGAAGGAGTGGGAACCAGCAGATTTACATTATCATAATTCCAGTCAAAATACGAATGTGCGTATCTTACTTCTGTGCCTCCTCCCTCAAGCGGCACGATAAATTTCAATTTTACGTACCTTGAAAGAGCCGAATAATCGGGGCTTATCGGATTAATCCAAATATAAGCTATTTTGGGAAGGGTTCCGCTTATATCCCATTCGACGATAGAGGAAATATTACCCTTGCTGTCGTAAGTGTAGGACAAACGGTTTTCATCCATTATATATTGCCCGATTTTATCGCCCTCGGTATACTTGGGCATATTCCAAGCCTGCTCGATTTCTTCAAAAGGAATAATCGTAATCCAGGTATTATCCTCGGCAGAAATATCAATATAATTAGAGCCTCCGCCGTTTATGGCGCAGCTTAAGTTCAATTTACCGATTTTAAAATTATCAATGGTAATATCCAAGCCTATATTGTCGTAAGTTATGCCGTTTAAATTTAAGAAGCGGTTATATAGATCGCTGATTGCAAGCGCCAAGTTTTCGTCGGTAAATTCATCAAATCCCTTTCCTTTTATAAAGCTTGTAAAGAAACGTACGAAAGCGTCTTCGGTCGTTTCGTAACCTTCGTCGGTAGGTAGCGTTCCTACTGCGCCCGTTGCGCGGCGCAGTCCTTCGTCAAGCCTTGACATAATCGTATTGAATTCGGTTGTCGAAATACCGCCCACCATATCAAAGTTGCCTCCGGTTAAGGTAAACGCCAAGCTGTTAAAAATTGTTTTGAAATCGAAACTATACGATTCTCCATTTATCGGCGCTATCGCAAAATCTCCGCCCTCCCAATTGTAATGGAATAATTTTAGCGCAAGATTTACATCAAAATAAGCTCCTGTGACCGAGTCGCCAATTGCGCTAAATGCATCAACCTCGCTGTTTCTTGCGTCAAAAATTAAATTCTCTCCGTCGAACCAAACGTAAGCCAAATGCTCGGCGGTATATTCGTTAATCTCAAGTGTTTGAGGATTATCCGCGGTAATAACGTTCTTTATAGTCGCTTTTAACATATAAGTATTGTTATATTCTTTCGTGTAGAAAGGATCCGTTTCAGAAACCGAGAAGAACGCGCGCTGTACGTATATATCTGTTAAATTATTTCCCAGTTTATAACTAAACGTAAAGGAAGGCGAAAATACGTTGTAAAGCATTCTGGCTAAATCAGTCGTGTTACTAACGTATTTCAAGTCAAAATATTCGTCAGCGTTTAGGCTGGTAATCCAAGATTCAGTGCTGTCTGTAAACTTAAGATCAAAGCCGGAAAAATCTAAAGAAAGCGTCTCGGTGGGAGCTCCCGTTCCGATAACGGTTTTATCCGAAATCGTCGTAGTAAGCAAGAGACGGCTGATCATCGGATCTTCTTCGCCCGTGCCGTATTCCAAACGGATATTTAAAGGATTTTCAAAATTAAAATTAAGCCTTGAGAATAAATCCTGCATAAGCGCGGAAGAAAGAGTAAGTTCTGCAACACCGTTTTCACTGTCTAAACTGCTGTTTACCAAGGTTTCGATAAGCAAAGGAACCCAAGTAACGTCCGAAGCTTCCGTGTTAAGCAGCCTTGCGATAAGTCCTACAAGCGTATTTTGTGCAATCTCGTCGCCTATGGCGGAAGGACCGTCAACCGCTTGCGGAGCAGTTTCGGTATCGGTGTTCAGAAGTTCCCTGATAATGCCCGGAAGCATTTCTTCTTTAAAATTGGCAATATCTATATCATATTTGAATTTCGGCAAACCTTGCTCCGAGAAATCGACTAAAAGTTGGTTATTTTCATAGTATATGTAAATATTGCTTTCCTCAAGGTTTCCCACATTAAAGTAAATGTCAAGCATACCCTTGGTCTTAGTTTCGTCAATGCTGTTGTAAATAATTTTTACCCTAACGCCGACTTTTAAGGATGTATCGGTTAAAATAGCGTCAACGTTGCCCTGATTAGCAGTAGCCAGCAAATTCTTTAAAAGGTTTACAATAGCGCCTTGGGCATTTTCCGTGTTCGTAGTAGAAAGCTCCATTTCTCCGTTTACACTGACGTTAATCCATTCGGGAAGTGCAAGTTCGGAATATTTAGCTATTTCGGAAGAAGAAAGCGCCAAGGCGGAAGCGTCTTTAGATATTCCGTTCAATTTAAGCGTTAATGATCCTTTGTCTTCTCCGTTTAAAACAAGCGGTAAAGAAAGCTGTTTATCGGCAAATGAAAGATACATTCCGATACTTGAATCGTTTAAAATTTCTTCTAAGCTAAAGCCCATAGCCTTAGTTAAAAATACGTCTACGTCCATACCGAGCCAATCGGACAGAGCAACGCCCATATCTTCGACTTTTATTCCGGTAAGGGCTTCCAAAACTTCTTGATCAATAAGCATTCCGAAGCTGGAGCCTTTGATATCTACCGCTTTTAATATTGCTTTGGCTATAAGCCCAAAGTCGAGACTGAGACCGCTTTCGGTTGTATCTTCGGTTGGCTCTTCGGCATTTTCGCTTTCCGCTGCTCTTTTATCGATTATGTTTTGGATAGCCTCCGTTAGGTCGTATTTTATGTATCCTATGTTATATCCGGTAAAATCGATAACCGAGGGCAAAAGCTTGCTAATATCGGCATAAATGACGTTATTTAAAAGATTTGCCTTCACAACCGTATTGTTATCGGGATCTTTAATGTTAATCGCCATTGCGTTGTTTAAGTGATTTACGTCGTCAAGCTTAAATTTTATATCTGCTACGTATGTTTTCACATTGCTTCCGCTGCCGATATTCAAATTTATGCTTGTATCGAAAACGATATTTTGATAAGGAACGAAGTTGGTTAAAGCAACGTCCGGCTTGGTTACCGCAATTTCGCTTTTTTTGATTGTCAGATTTTTAAAGCCGAATTGCGACTCGGTAACAACTTCCCCTTCGGTGTCTTTAATCGTAATCGGGAAAGTTAAACTTTTAAGTACGCCGGATACTATCGTAGCCTCCATATTAAACTGCACGCCCGAAAAATCGATTGCGTTAATAACTTCGGCAATATTTTGAAGAGTGGCTCTTGTTTTTGCGTTTTTAGCAGCTTTTACCGGATCGGTAGAGTTTGCGGGGAATAATACGTCGACAAGACCTCCGCTTTCCGAACCGCTGAACAATGTTACAAGAGTTTTAAAACATTGGCTCGCATCCATTTTTACTAAATACATCTCGGTTGCGATGCTGTCTTTCTTTTGGTAAAAGCCTTGCTCTCCGGCTACCGTACGCAGTACTGCGCCAAGACCTAAGCTCAAAATCTTTCCCATATCGGCGGTTTTAATTTTCAGTCCGCCCATATTTCCGGAAAGCAAGGCGTCTAAATCCAGCCATGCGTTTTGATCGCTTTCTATCTTAAAATTTTGTCCCAAATATGTAATGTAGAGAGTGTAGTTTTCGTAATATACTGTAAAAGTTGGCGCAGAATCGCCCTTTTTCATAAATCTAAGATAAGCGGTGGTTTTACTTATATCCGTTTGGTTTAAGCTAATCTCAAAATCCAAAATACATTCCTTCCAGTCCTGCAAAGAGAATGTTAATGCGCCCGTTACCGAAAGCTGTTCGGGAAACACGTATTCGCTAGTGCTGTTTACGTCGAAGGTTTGCTTAATAGCGTTATCCAAAGAAGAAATAATTGCGCCTTTATATGTATCGGCGTCTCCTTTTTTATGTTCCCAGCCTTCTTGAAACCAATCCTCTGGAAATTCTTTCACAGGGTCTATTATAACTGGTGGTTTTTTACCAGGGTCGATAGTTTTTGGCGGTGTAGGATCTCCGCAAGCAACCAAAACGGTTGCAAGCAACAATATCGTTATTACCGCAAAAAGAATTTTTAAATAGGATTTTTTCATAAGGCCTCCCTTATTCGGCTTATTTTTTACTGTTTATGATTTTACGCAGTTTTAAGGCTGCGTCTTTAATCGGATAATTATCTTTTAGGCTTCCGTCTCTTGACTGAACTTCAATTTCTTCTTTGGCAAGGGTTTTCGGGCTTATTACTACGCGAAGCGGTATTCCCATAAGATCGCAGCTGCTAAATTTAACTCCCGCAGTTGCTTCCGTATCGTCAAATAGCACTTCAATCCCCGCCTTAAGCAGCTTTTTATAAAGAGCGTTTGCCGCTTTTTTAACCGTCGGATCGTCTATTCTCAAGGCTGCCAAATATACTTGCCAAGGCGCAATCGACATCGGAAGAATCATACCCTTTTCGTCGTTGCTCTCTTCGATAACCGAAGCAAGCGCCCTTCCCACTCCTATTCCGTAACAGCCCATAATCGGATTTATTTGCTTTCCCGACTTATCGGTAATAAAACAATTCATCGCTTTAGAATATTTTGTGCCGAGTTGGAATATGTTTCCTATCTCGATACCTCCCGAAAGCGATAGAGTTTCGCCGCAAACGGGACAGCGTGCGCCCTCTTTTACCTTAGCAATATCGTTAAATTTTGCATGCGGCATATCACGGTCAAAGTCAAGATTTTTAATATGATATTCCGCTTCGTTTGCGCCTGCGACAAGTCCGTTTCTTCCTTTCAGCGAATTGTCGAAAAGCAGTACTACGTTCTTTTTATCAAGTCCGATAGGTCCGATATTTCCCGCAACTAAAACCGAATTGTCGCTAACGCTGACCGGTCCTATATCGCGCTTTAGCGCGTGCTTAACTTTTGCTTCGTTTACTTCAAGGTCTCCTCTTATAAAGCAAACTAGAATTTGATTGCTTCCCTTTATATTATAACAAACAGCTTTACAGGTTTTATTAGCATCAATATGCATAAAATCGCAGATTTCTTTGATTTCGCCTAAATTTCCGGTAAAAACCTTTTCGATGGGAGCGACTGTATCTCGGTCGAATTTCTCTTCCGAAGATACCGCAACTTCCATATTTGCCTTATATCCGCATTTGTTGCATATAACAATCGTATCTTCGCCCGAAGGAGTGAGAAGCATAAACTCATGCGCCACGCTTCCGCCCATCATACCGGTGTCCGAACCTACAGCAACAAAGTTTTTAAGTCCGATTCTTGTAAAAATACGGTTATAAGCGTCATAAACCTTTTTATAATATTTTTTAAGGTCGGATGTTGTTGCGTGGAAGGAATAAGCGTCTTTCATAACAAATTCTCTCACCCTGATAAGACCGCCCCTTGCGCGCGCTTCGTCTCTAAACTTCGTTTGTATTTGATAAATCATCGCAGGCAACTGCTGATAACTGCTTACCCAATCTCTGAAAAGCTGAACCGCCGCTTCTTCGTGAGTCATCCCCAGAACCAGCCCTCTGCCTTGCCTGTCCGAAAGCCGTACAAGCTCGTCTCCTATAGAATTGTATCTTCCCGATTCCTCCCAAAGCTCCTTTGGCATAACGACGGGGAAGGATACTTCCTGACCGCCAACGGCGTTCATTTCCTCACGGATAATATTCTCTATTTTCCTTGCGGAAAGAATTGCGGGGGTAGCCATGGTAAAAATACCGTTGCTGACTCCCTTTATATAGCCTGCTCTAAGCATCAACTTATGACTGATAAGTTGAGCATCTGCGGGAAATTCTTTTGTTCTGAGTGATACAAGTGTGCTAAGTAACATATTGGCCTCGTAATTATAGTTATTTTCAAAATAATTATACTACTTTAACAATTATTGTCAATATATTATATGCGCGAGAAAAAAGCTTGTTTTTTTATAAAAAGCAAAAATAACGCTAATTTCACTTAATATACACAAAACCGGTCGTTAGACAGCCTGAATAAAACACTTGATTAAATTAATACTTTTTGATAAACTAAGACCACTATGCTAGATGGGGAGCCAGCGGTGCCCTGTAACTCGCAATCCGCTACAGCGAGATCGAACACCCGCCCAGGCGTTTTTTATGGAAAGCCGACGCAAAAAAGGGACGTTGATAACAAAGTCTTGTACAATCTCATACTGCGAACCGTGTCAGGGCTTGACCGCAGCAGCACTAAACAGTTTTTGGGGTGTGTTATGAGGAAGCTTTGAGGGAGTTACCTGTTTGCGTGCCGATTCGGTAGATAGCGTCAAAGCAGGCGCATAGTTTTTTTATACCGCCGACCAAGCGCAAAAACGCATTCTGCGTTTTTGGTCGGACTGATTTAATCCCGACCAGGCGCAAAAACGCATTCTGCGTTTTTGGTCGGACTGATTTAACCCCGACCAGGCGCAAAAACGCATTCTGCGTTTTTGGTCGGAACTAATTTATAGTTAATCGGTTTAATTCTCTCAAAGCACGCCCTCGTCATTGCGAGGAGTGAAACGACGCGGCAATCCAGTCTTACAGCGCAATCCCCTCGTCATTGCGAGCGTAGCGTGGCAATCCAGTCTATCGAAGCCTTTCCCTCGTCATTGCGAGGAGTGAAACGACGTGGCAATCCAGACTTACGGAGCAATCCCTCCGTCATTGCGAGGAG
>LAHS01000312.1_pt1 | contig 11545 bp, 11 predicted proteins | sample 329651 | NCBI WGS metagenome assembly LAHS01 (sample SAMN03275699, study PRJNA271635) | activated sludge metagenome | isolation source: sample C-1 Sludge from hydrolytic chamber (first chamber) of Anaerobic... | reverse complement strand
TTTCACGGTCGGGATGATTCTCTCCTGCGTGAGGGATATCGCGCAGTCGAACTACAACATTCGGACCGGAAACGCCGACGCTCCGCTCGCGAACTCCGACAGCATCCCCGACATGGAGGGCAAGACGGTTGGTCTCGTTGGATTCGCGAGCATCGGTAGCCTCGTTGCACGTAAGCTCTCTGGCTTTGACGTGAAGGTCGTTACGTATGATCCGTTTATCAACCCGGCGGTTCTCGAGGGTACCGGAGTCTCAACGGTTGAGAAGGACGAGCTGTTCAAGATCTCGGACATCGTTTCTATGCACGCGCGCCTTTCCAAGGATACGTTCCACATGGTTGGGGAGCACGAGATTGGACTCATGAAGTCGAGTGCGTATTTCATCAACACTGCCCGCGCGGGTCTTGTTGACTACGACGCTCTCTATCAGGCACTTCATGATCATAAAATTGCCGCCGCGGCTCTCGACGTCTTCTATGAGGAGCCTCTCCCTGCCGACAGCCCTTGGATTGGCCTCGATAATGTGGTCCTGACCGGTCACCTCGGCGGCGTTACCCGCGATGCCCAGCGGAAGTCCCCACTGATTGCAGCTGAGAAGATTCTCCAGTTCGAGAAGGACGGGAATCCGCGCCTGCTCATGAACCCAGAGGTCATATAGCTCGCGGCTCACATTAATCGGGTGATACTCACCGTTGTCAGTATTCGATTTGCAAAGGATGTAGACCAACCATGCTCATGAAAATTAGCGAGATGCTCAGCAGCGCAAAGGAAGGGCATTACGGTGTCCCCGCAATTCTCGCCTGTAATCTGCTGAGCGTTCAGGCAACCGTGAAGGCAGCAGAGGACAGCAACTCCCCGCTCATCATGCTCTGCGGCGGCGGGCAGACAAAGGACCTCGACTATCTCGGCCGCGTCATGAATGATTATGCAAACAAGGCAACCGTGCCGGTCTGCATGATTCTTGACCACAGTCCAAACTTCGAGGACTCTCTTCGAGGTATTCACGCTGGATTCAACACGATCATGGTCGATCGCTCGACTCTGCCCTTCGAGGAGAATGTGGCGCAGGTCAAGGAACTGGCTCGCATCGCTCATGCCGCTGGTGTTGAGGTTGAGGGAGAGCTCGGCCACGTCGGAATGGGCGACAACTATGCGGTAGATGGATATTCAGCGTTTACCGTGCCGGATGAGGCCGTACGCTATGTTGAAGAGACCGGTGTCGACTGTCTCGCCGTTGCCATAGGCACTGCTCATGGCGTATACAAGGGCACTCCCGAGCTGCATTTCGATTTACTTCAGGAGCTGAGGGACAAGGTGCCCGTACCCCTGGTTCTTCATGGCGGATCGGGCTCTGGCGATGACAATCTCTCTAAGGCCTGCCGACAGGGAATCTGCAAGGTGAACATCGCCAATGACGTTCTCAGGGCGGCAGACAACAAGCTTGTCGAGAACGGCATGGAAGGCAACAACATCTACCAGGTTTTCGATTTGATGTTTGAGGGCTACTACGAGAAGTCTTGCTATCTGATGAAGCTCTTCGGAAGCGCAGGGAATGGTGGCAGGTAATCGGCGAAAGCCAGGCCGATAGGTTGCAGCACTACGGGGCACCTGTTCCTGCTCGCCTGGGAACAGGTGCCGTTTCTTACGTACAAGCTTGGTCATTGGAGATGGGGGATAGATGGTACTCGAGGAAAGCTACGTCTTGGCAAATGGGGTCAAGGTTCCAAAGCTTGGTCTCGGAACGATGATGATTGATAACGACGAGGTCGCTCGGGTAGTGAGGGACGCTGCGTCGATTGGGTATCGCCATTTTGATACCGCAGAGGGATATGGGAACGAAAAAGGCGTCGGCGATGGGATACGGTCCTGTGGCGTGTCCAGGGACGAATTGTTCGTGACAACGAAGCTTGATGCAAAATTCAAGAGCTATCACGAGGCGGTCTCCGCCATTAACGAGTCCCTTGAGACTCTCGGACTCGACTACATCGATCTGATGATCATCCATGGGCCACAGCCCTGGGACCAGTTTCGTGGAGATAACCACTACTTCGAAGGAAATCTTGCGGCCTGGAGCGCGCTTGTCGATGCCTATATGGCGGGCAAGATCAGGTCGATTGGAGTCTCGAATTTCGAGAAGCCGGATCTCGATAACATCTTGAACAACTCAGACACGAAGCCGATGGTTAACCAAGTACTTGCTCACGTGAGCAATACGCCGTTTGACCTTCTCCGCTACAACCAAGAGAGGGGCATCCTTGTTGGCGCATATGCCCCCGTTGCCCATGGGGCAGTCCTCAGGAATGAGATTGTACAGAAGATTGCGAGCTCATATTCGGTGACCGTCCCGCAACTCTGCATTCGCTACGATCTTCAGCTGGGGCTCCTACCGATTCCAAAGACTTCCAATCCCGAGCATATGCGCACAAACGCGCAGGTCGACTTTGTTATCACAGAAGATGACATGGATACGCTCAAGAGTCTTAAGAAGATTGAGGACTACGGCGAGGCTAGTTTTCTCCCCGTATTCGGCGGACACGGGCTTGTCTAAGAGCTCAGGGCACAGAATGAAAGATGACCACTTAAGTTTGTCGTTGCACTCAGCGCTAACCCGAGTTGTTTCAAGAGCGAACCTGCCTATTCGACTGTTGGCAGGTTCGCTTTTTCGTAGGGGGTCTTGTCCGAGCTCGTTCCTTCACAGAACCCATGAGGAATGCCGTCGTTGGCATCTCTGAGAAGACGGGGCTTCTGTTCTGGGATCTGCCGTCCAAGTGCATGATGCATCCACGGTCTTCTCGACAGGTAGTATTACCTCGTGTTCGGATGATGCTCGAGTGAGAGGGCCTTGCGACGGCGTTCCGCCTCACGACGTCCAGGTCAACCGCCCACTCGTGCTCTCGATAGAAGGAAGGTCTGCATGATGTCCAGATCAACGTCCGATGACAGTGCCCTGAGAGGTGCGGAGAGCATACGTACCGCGTTCAAGAAGGGGGACGATGTCCGCGATGCGGGGCTCACGACCCCCGACAGTATCGTGCGCAATGACGACATCGTCTACGGCGCGGATCCACGGTGGAACCTTCTCGACGTCTACCGGCCAGCCGACGCGGTTGGTCCGCTCCCCTGCATCGTGAGCGTTCACGGGGGAGCGTGGGTCTATGGGGACAAGGAGCTCTACCAGTACTACTGCATGGATCTTGCGACGCGCGGCTTCGCGGTCGTCAACTTCACCTACCGGCTCGCACCCGAGCATCGCTACCCCGCGGCTCTTCAGGACACGGCAGACGTCTTCTCGTGGGTTGCGGCGCACGCGGCGGACTACGGAATCGACCCCGAGAACGTCTTCGTGGTGGGGGACTCGGCTGGCGCGCAGATCGCCTCGCAGTATCTTGCCGCCGTCACCAACGAGAGCTACGGCGCGGTGGTGGGCATAGAGCCCCCGCGTGGTATCGCGATTCGCGCGTGTGCCCTGAACTGCGGAGACTACGACCTGCTTTCCAAGAGTGCCGGTCCGGCGACTGCCTTTGCCAAGTTCTATCTGCCGACCGATCGCGTCGTACCGCGCGAGGAGCTCGATGCCATCGGTGCCATCACCTCTGACTTCCCGCCCACCTACCTGCTCACGGCACCACAAGACTTCCTTCGCGAGGAGAACCTGCGCTTTGCTCCCATACTTCGAGAGCGGGGCGTGGAGTGCGTGCTCCAGGACGAGCCGCAGGAGAATCTCGGCCATGTCTTCCACCTGGCCATTCGCGACGACGCGGCGCGTCGGACGAACGACGACGAGTGTGCCTTCTTCCGCGCCCATCTCGCGGGGGTGTAATTGATTCGATGATAGACGAGGCGAACCGCGACAAGATGTTTGTTGATAGACCTTGTTAACGCGTGACATCGGGGGGAAGACCACCGCAGGTGCCGCGCGGCCTGTCCCAAGTGAAGTGTTCGGCGAAGGGGGAGTGGGACGAGGCCCCCTCCTTGGCAAGCGCCTAGCACATACTCTCAACCCTGCCGTTTTGCCAGGGGCTGTACGCCCTGGTGGGAGGTAGCCTTGGAATTGCCTCGCCGCTCCCGATCTTGTCGACCAGGGTCCTGCGCCCTAAGGGCATCGGTAGTGCATTGGGATGCTGTGCCAAGGGAGGACCTTCCTTTCTCGCCGCAGGCCGAGACAATCCTCAAAGAGGGAGACAGCTTTCCATCTGTCACATCTGTGCACCCTTCTTGATAGCTGGCAGTACCTCTCAGATGGATGGAACACGAGCGATCCCAAGGGCCCGTTGTATGGGAGCCTTTTGCTCTCTTTCCACGCCACCTCATTTGGTTATTTGGTGTGTCATCAGGGCAAAATGGATATGCACCCAGGCAAACATATACATTTGAAACAATGTTTCAAAGTTCAGTTTTGGTTCAAGGCAATTAATAATCGGATTCAGTCGACGGGGGCACGAATGCATGCATATGCAAATACCATTGATTCGATCTGTGCATCCTACGACGGTCTCTCTGATACGGAAAAGAAGGTTGCCGATTTCATAGTCCAGAACATTGATGAGGTCGCGAGGTCTTCCGTGCGTAGCATCGCGGCGCAGAGCGGAACTTCGGGCGCAACCGTCTCGCGCTTCGTACGTCATATCGGTTACGAGAGCTTCTCGGAACTCCGTCTTGCGATTGCCTCCGACCAGGCGGGGGCAGTGCAGGACGATGAAACGGCTGTCACGGAGATTTCGTTGGACAACATCGATGCTTCCATCGACTTCATCTTGAAGAGCAAGATGCGCGAGCTCAGCGGAACGGCTGCTCAGATGAATGCTGATAAAGTCAGAAAAGCGGTCGACCTCATAATGGGGTCAGACAACATACTGTTTGCGGCAGTGGGAAACTCGATTCCCGTCTGTTCAAGCTTCGCCTTTCGACTCGGTCAGATTGGCATCAGGGCAAATTGTCCGGTCAGTACCGAAATGATGATCCTTGTCTCTCTATCGCTCCATAGAAATGATCTCGTGGTCATCGTATCCTCGTCTGGCTATTCGCACCGTCTGGAGACAATCGTCGATAATGCCGAGGATAGCGGCACTCCGATTTTATTCATTACTTCGAACCCAACCTCGGTTCTCGCCCAGCGGTCGGATGTGGTTCTGACGGCCGTATCCAGGGATCAGCTCTTGGCAGACTCGCGGTTTGCAACGCATGTTCCAGAGGACTTCATTATAGAAACCCTCTTCATGTTCTTGCTAAAGCATGGTAAGAACGTGCGCGAGCACGTACGTATGGAGCGGAAGAGTCTCGGACGAGACAAGGAATATACTCCGACGTTTAACTAGGCAGAGAGCCTCTGGCAATCGTTACCTGATTCATGCCAAATATATATGGACATGGGTCAGGCTATGACTCCCTTTCTCCCTGAAATATGACCGTTGAGGTCCCTATTCTACCGTTCGCCCCATTTTGGGCTACCGCTCACACTGATGCGTTGCCAACGTGGAACAACGAACCATACATCTGTGTAACATGAAACTTAGTTTCAGCGGGAGGAAATGCTGAGTGTGGGACTGTCGACAGAATGGTAATGCGGGTGGTGCCAAGAGAGGAGAGAGGACTATGAAGATCGTTGGTGTTTGTGCGTGCTGCAGCGGAATCGCCCACACCTATATGGCCAAGCAGGCAATTGTTGATGCAGCCAAGGCGGCGGGAGATGAGATTCACATGGAGACGCAGGGGACTATCGGCGTCGAGGATGAGCTGACTCCCGGAGAGATCATCGAGGCAGACTGCGTGCTCCTGTGCATTGATGTCCACATTGAGGGTACGGACCGCTTCAAGGATAAGAAGGTCATGAAGATTCCAACTGATCTTGCCATCAAGGCTCCGAAGCAAGTGATTAAGAAGCTGCACGAGGAGCTAGAAAAGACTGTCTAGGGTCAGATTCTCGGGAAATCGTTGCATGGTTCTCTATCTCAAAGGAGTTGTTTCTTAATGCCAAGCAAAATGAAGAAAGTCGGTATCAAGGCACCAATTCTCACTGCAATTAGTTACCTTCTCCCACTTGTCGTTGCATCAGGTCTTCTCATTGCAATTGGCAACCTCACGGGTGGTCAGAATGTCACCACGCTCGACGGCATCACCGTCCCCTCTGCTCTCACAACCATTGGCGTCTTCGGCATGGGCCTGCTGCCGTCGTTCATCGCAGGTTATATCGCTTACGCGATTGCAGATCGTCCAGGTCTTGCCCCGGGCTTCTTGATGGGCCAGGTAGCATCCTTCCTTGGTGCCGGATTCCTTGGCGGTATGATTGGCGGCATCATCGCGGGCTACATTGCGCTTGCGCTCGAGACCTATCTGACGGTTCCGAAGTGGGCAAAGGCGCTCATGCCAATGATGATTGTCCCCACGCTCACGGCCATTGCGTCAGGTCTCATCATGCTGTTCATCATTGGTGGACCGATCGCCGCATTTACTGGTGCTCTGACTTCTTTCATTAAGGGGTTGGATCAGAGCCAGAAGTTCGCATATGGATTCATCCTCGGCTTTATTCAGCACCTCGATTACGGCGGGGCAATTTCCAAGGTTCCTAACCTTATCTGCGACGGAATGATGGCCGACGGAATCTATGGTCCTGAGGCAGTGAAGGTTCTGGGATCCATGGTCCCGCCGTTTGGAGTCACGCTCGCACTGGTGGTATCTAAGCTCGTGAAGAAGCCTATTTTTAGGTCCTCTGAGGTTGAGAACATCAAGGTCGCCTTCCCCATGGGCATCTGCATGATCACTGAGGGTGTCATTCCTATCGCCATGAACGATCTCGTCCGTACGGTCATCTCCACGGCACTCGGCGACGCAGTCTGTGGCGCGATTGCATTCTCCATGGGCGTCGAGTCAATGGTTCCCTCTGGCGGAATGTTCGTTGTCCCTGCAATGAAGAATCCTGGCTGGGCTCTCGTGGCACTGCTTGTCGGATCCTGTGTGACGGCGGCAATGCTGGTGCTTCTCAAGAAGCCCCTGAAGCCTGAGGAAATCGATGACATCGGTACCGAGAAGGTCGAGGAACAGGTTGACCTGTCTGGTCTGAGCTTCAACTGATTCCGTGGCGTGCGGGGCGTCACGCCCCGCACGCTCCTGAATTCGTAGCCATCGACTGTTAACGATAGAAACGGACCATTTCAAATGTATGTATCCATGCGCGGAATGCTTCAGAAGGCCAACGAAGAGGGTTACGCGGTAATGGCGATCAATGCCTTCAATCTCGAATCTGCTGCAGGAGTGATTTACGCGGCAACCGAGATGCATTCTCCCGTCATCATCGATTTGCTTCAGGATCACGTGAAGAAGTACTTCGATTGCAATGTTCTTACCGCACCAGTCATCAAGATGATCGAGCAGGCACCAGTTCCCGTTGCCATCAACCTCGACCACGGAAATGACGTTGCCCATCTCAAGCGCTGCCTTCATGAGGGGTTCTCGAGCGTCATGGTTGATGCTTCCGCCCATCCCTTCGACGAGAACGTGAGTATCACGAAGTCGGTCGTAGAGTTTGCTCAGGAATATGACGCTAGCGTTGAGGCCGAGGTCGGAAACATGGGCCTTGTTGGCGAAGGTGCCGGCTTCACCGAGGCAAACATGTATACGGATCCGGACGTTGCAATCAGGTTCATTCGTGCGACGGGTATCGATGCGTTGGCGGTATCCTACGGCTCCACTCATGGAGACTACCCTGAGGGCTATGTTCCGACGTTCCATTTCGACATCGTCGAGAAAATCAAGAAAGAGACTGGCCTTCCTCTGGTGCTGCACGGTGGGTCTGGGTCTGGTCCTGAGAACATCAAGCGGTCGGTTGCATGTGGCATCAACAAGATCAACGTCGGAACTGATTACATGATTGCTCAGCGGGATTATCTCGCGAAGACCCTCGCCGAAAACCCAGATTCTGACTTTCCTGAGCTCATGCACCAGTCTTACCTCAACGCCGCCAAGGTTATCGAGGGATACATTGAGCTCGCTGGATCAAAGGGGAAGGCATAGCGGCAAGGACCAAGCAATCCGCCCGCTTTCTACCACGACTTACTTCGGAACAGAAAGGTCACTGAAATGCTGCTTAACATGAATCAAATGCTCGAGGTTGCCAAGGAGAACCACTTCGCAGTGGGGGCCTATAACGTCTCCGAGTCAAACCTTTTCCGCACGGTCGTCGAGGCTGCCGAGGAGAATGACTCGCCTGCCATCATCGCCGTTCACCCCACGGAGCTCGCGTACTGCAAGGACGACTTCGTGAAGTACATGATTGCGCGAATCAGCAACAGCTCCGTTCCCTTTGTTCTGCACATGGATCACGGTGACTCCATCGAGTCCATTATGCGTGCGGTTCATGTTGGATTCAGCTCTGTCATGATTGATGGCTCCCTCTTCCCCTTCGAGGAGAACATCGAGAAGACGGCTGAAGTCGTTCGCTATTGTCACATGGTTAATGTCTCCGTCGAGGGCGAGCTCGGTACCATCGGTAATACCGGCGAAACCATCGAGGGCGGTATGACTGAGGTCAAGTACACCGATCCGCAGGATGCCAAGGTTTTCGTAGAGAAGACGGGCGTGGATACTCTGGCTGTCGCCATTGGCACCTGCCATGGTCTTTACCCGAAGGGCGTTACCCCGAAGCTTCGCATGGACGTTCTCGAGGACATCAAGAAGGTTGTTGATATTCCGCTCGTTCTTCATGGTGGTTCCGGTAATCCTGATGAGGAGGTCGCCGAGGCGGTGAAGATCGGCATCCAGAAGGTGAACATCTCCTCCGATTACAAGAGCGCCTTCTTCACGAAGGCTCGCGAGATCCTCGCGAAGCCCAACTCGGGCTGGGATCCAAACAACCTGTTCCCCGAGTGCATCGAGGCTGGCAAGCAAGTCATTACTCACAAGATGAGTCTCTTCGGCAGTGCAGGAAAGGCCGCGCTCTATCGTGAGTCTGGCGTTAAGCAGTGGAGACAGGATCAAGAGTAAGCACAGTTCTTCCAATGCGGCTCCGTCGACTGATTAGTTGGCGGAACCGTTTTTTATCGCTGATCAGGGGAGAGCCCAGGGCGAATAGTGCGAACGGATTTTACGCCGGTTCGGTCCATTCGAAGTGTTAAATATTATCCAGTAGCCTTGGGAATCTGGGTTGTTGCATGCTGACTCACCTGCGATAGCGGTACTCGTTTGGAGCATGTAGCCACTTTTGTAGGTCTCGCAAATTGTCTTGGCACTCGTTACGAGCGGTTCTTGTCGGGTGCCAAGTCCCTACTTCCTCCGGATCCGCTCCGCGTACCCGCCGCGCTCGAACTCGTCCTCAGGGAACGGATACGGCGACTTCGGGTCCTTCATGGCGCCGTAGCCTATCCCGAGCATGACCCCTCGGATGAACGCGGCGAGCAGCACGATGCCGAGCAGCACGTCGACCCAGCCGAGCAGGCCGTTCGACACGACATAGACAAACCAGCACACCCCCACGGGCAGGTGACCGAACACGACCGCGCCGGCGCCCGGCGAGTAGACGCGGTTGCCGATCTGCCGGGGCGTGATGAGGACGTGGATGATGACCTGCGACATCCCAAAGACCACCGGCGCAAATCCCAGCCACAGGACGTGCGGGAAGAGCACGGGGAGGAAGTACAGGACGTAGCTCCCGGCGGCATTCATGAACAGCGCGTTGTTCTGGTTGAGCGGATAGCGGTCGGAGGGGCCGTCGTCGGACGGCTGCGACGCGAGGTTCGTGATGGCTGGCTCGCCGCCGGGGAGGCGGTACTCCTCGAACTGGTGCCAGAAGATGACGATGTAGTTGAGCAGCGCGAGCCTCAGCAGCGCGTCGTCGCTCTGCCAGGTGATGGCCAGGTACGCCGCAGCGGCAGCGGCGGGGATGACCCCGAGATCGTACCAGTGGCTCCTCAGATACCCCATGATCGTCCTTCTCGCTAGATAGACACACTGTCTCTTTTCTCGACAAGCGTAGGCTGCCGAGGGGCATACTTAAAGAGACGGTTTCGGCATTCGTGTCTACTCGGGAGGTCTCATGGCGCGGCCGAGAGGGGATTCGGGGACGCTGTCCCCGCGGGACAGACTCGCCGCGGCGTTCTGGCGGCAGCTGGGCGCCATGCCCTTCTCCGAGATGACGGCGCGGGGCATCGCGTCCGAGGCTGGGGTCAACCACAACACCTTCTATCGCCACTTCGACAGCATCGAGGACATGGCCGAGAAGCTCTTTGACGACAGCGTCTTCGACGCGCTGCCGGCGGCGCTCCTGGACGCCGACGATGCGGACGGGAGGGTCGCGGCGGTGATGGCGTCGAGCATCGGGCCAAGCGACATGTCGAAGGCCTCGCTCTATGCCCAGAGTGGTTCGGACCTGCTCGTCCGTCTCGTCCGCAACGCTCTGGAACGCGCGTGGCTCAAGGCTGCCGGGCTCGACGAGGACACGCTCGACGCCGACCAGCGCGCCGACCTCTCGATTATCTTCGGGGGAATCGTCACGGCGATGGCAGACCAGCGCGTGGAGCCGAGCCCCGCCATCTTCGCCGGGGTGATGTCGCGCCCGCTGGGCAGGGGTATGGTCGACACGCTCGCGGAGATGCGACAAGCCGCCCACGGCTCGGGGCGCTGAGTCTCATCCCTGATGCGTGGACACGGTATCATCTCATCCAATTCGTACGCCAGAAGCAGGGGAGGCAGCAGAGAAATGTCCGATCACGACGGCATCATCGGGAAGGCGGGGAAGCGCGAGAAGCTCGAGGACCCCGCGCGCGTGGCAGAGCTCGACCCTGCTGGTACCCTGGAGAGAATCGGCTTCCGCGCTGGTCAGACGCTCTGCGACATCGGCGCGGGGAGCGGCCTGTTCAGCCTGGCCGCCGCGGGGCTGGGAGCAAAGACCGTCTGGGCGACCGACACGGACGCGGACATCCTGGCGGATCTCAAAGCGCGTGCCTCCTCGCTGCCCAATCTGCAGACCCTGCCCATTAACAGGGATGCCTACCCTGTCCCGGACGAAAGCGCCGACTGGATTCTGCTCGTAACCACGCTCCACGAGGTCGTGGAGAAGGAAGTGCTCCTGTATGAGATGCGTCGCATGCTGGCGCCCGACGGAACCGTGTGCCTGATCGAGTTCATCAAGGCGCGCACGCCGATGGGGCCGCCGCCGGAGCATCGCCTGGGAGCCCAGGACGTCGAGAAGCTCTTCTCGCGGGAGGGCTTCTACAAGGTGTCGGAGTTCCAGCTCGGCGAGAACTTCTACTGCCAGACGTATCGCCTGTAGGGTGGTCGCACAACTTGTACCTCGTCGGTGGGCTGGGTGTCGACCCCAGCTCACGTCTCCGCTGCAGATGCCTCGGCTGTGAAGGAAACTGCCTGCGCGTAAGTCTCCGTTGACATCCTTTCTCGGCCCTATATAATTGCGTATGATAATTACCTAAGGTAATTAATTAGACCATGCCACAGACGGGCGCAAGCCCGTGTGTCGTCTCAGAGGGGAGAGCAAGGCTTATGCAGGAGGAAAGCGTGAGCAAGCTGCTGGGGGCATGCCACGAGGCCAAGAGAATCGTGG
>LAHS01005925.1_pt1 | contig 11571 bp, 12 predicted proteins | sample 329651 | NCBI WGS metagenome assembly LAHS01 (sample SAMN03275699, study PRJNA271635) | activated sludge metagenome | isolation source: sample C-1 Sludge from hydrolytic chamber (first chamber) of Anaerobic... | reverse complement strand
CAACCCTCGCTAACGCGCGGTCTGTTACGTCTTACATTGTGTGCTGTTCTGAGCAGGAGTCACCGCTTTTATGCCATTTATAGCCGATTCCCCACACAGTCTGTAAATAATCATCCACTGGAAAGCCACTTTTTCGAAGCTTATCCCGTAAATTGCGGACATGTGAATCAATCGTTCGGTCTTCAATTGCTACATTATATCCCCATACAGTGTTGATTAAATGCTCTCTTGAGAAAACTTTATTTTGATAATCAAGAAATAAGGCTAACATCGAAAATTCTTTTGGCGTTAAAGAAATCATCTCTTGGTGAAAAGATAACTCAAAGGATTCTTTATTTAAGCGTAGCCCTTCGAAATTAATAACGATTTCTTCAGCCTTTGTTCTTCTTAAAACAGCCTGTATGCGCGCTAGCAATTCTTCCTCATCGAAAGGCTTTAAAATATAGTCGTCAGCTCCAAGATTTAACCCTTTTATAATATCAGCCTGTTCCCCTTTTGCCGTAAGCATAATCACCGGCACGTCCCAAAACTTCCTTATTTCCTGGCATACTTGCCAGCCATCCATATCAGGCATCATTATGTCTAACAGCACTAAATCGATATGATGTTCTTCTAAATATTCTAAAGCATCTCTCACAGACGACCTAGCAATGCAATGAAAAGAAGGTTCAAGGTACAGGGTCAGTAACTCTAACATCCTTGGTTCATCGTCAATTAATAATAATGTTTTCATTTGTTCCTACTCCTTAAACAATAATTTAAAAGTAGTCCCTTTGTTTTCCTCACTAACAACGGTAATTTCCCCTCCATGTGCTTGAACGAGCTCCTTTACAATGGCAAGTCCTAATCCTAAACCGCCATTGGCACGCGTACGAGATTTATCCACCCTATAAAAACGTTCAAAAATATAAGGTAAATCCTTCTGTGGAATTCCTTTTCCGGTATCTTTTATAATGATCGATACGCAATGATTGTTTCTTTCCACTTGTAAGAAAGTCGAATCGCCTGAGGAACAATAAGTCAGCGCATTATTTAACAAATTCAAAATAATTTGCTCCAATCTTATTGTATCAGCCAATAAAGTTAGGCCCGCTTCACATTGCACAAAAAGGTCAATGTGTTTTTCATGAAAAGCAGGTCTTAACTTTGCCTCAATACTTGCCACAAAGTCATCCAGATGAAGACATTCTTTGTTTATAACAAATGCGTTTTCATCCATTTTTGCTAAATCAAATAATTCTTTTATTAACCGTGATAATCGATTCGTTTCCTCAATAATAATACGTAAATACTTTTGACGATCTCGTTCCGATAAATCTCGTTTATAAAGAATATCTGTATAACCTTTTATAAACGTAATCGGTGTTCGCAGCTCATGAGCAATACTCGATAAAAATTCCTTCCTTTCCTCTCGTAAATGATTTAAGTCATCAGATAAAAGTTGAATAGCATTCGCAAGATCACTTAATTCATCTTGACCATTTGTTGAAAGGTCTACTGTAAAATCCCCATTACTCATTTTTAATGTTGCTTCTTTCATTTCAATTAATGGACGAGCTAGCTTTCTAGATAACACAATAATCACTACAATGGTCACCAATCCCGACACAAGCCCAACAATTAGAAAGTGTTTATTTAATCGCTCCATTAAGGCATGGATAGAATCTGTATTTTGGAACATAAAAACATAGCCAATGGTATTTTGCTGTTTTTGAATTGGACTAACGGTCGCTATATACTTTTCATCTTGCCAATTGTTCTCTAGCACCCGACCATCATAAGGTACGCTTGCTCCAAGCTTCTGTAAATATGCTTTTATATCAAGGTGTTGCGAAGAAGTAGCTAAAATTTTGCCAGCACGATCTGTTATGACAACGTCTGTATTATCTCGGGATTCCATTAATAATATATGTGATAACGTTTCCTTTTCGAAATTTTGCTCCAATATCTTTCGATGCGAATTACCCGTTGTCTGCAAGTTTGTTAATTCTTCATCAACTCTCGAATTCGTCAAAGAAAGATGCAAAAATAACATCATAAACGTTTCTATGCAAAACAATGTGATAAAAAAGATAATGCCAAGCTTTAGTGAAAGTTTTTTCATCCTGTAACCACCTATAGTTCAAAATGATAACGTGTAAGTGTGAAGATTTAATGCAGAAGAAAGATACTTCTATAAAGTAGTATAAAATAAAAATTACATGTTTTTGATTTTTCATCCTATGTAGTACCTCATGCAAATAAGAATGAACCATATATTAGAAATATATAAGATGTATATTATGCTCGACTCCTACTGGAAAAGCGTGACACTTAAGACCCCGTAAAATGCAAACAACCCTAAAAAAATGCTAATAAGTATGTCGTATACTTATTAGCATTCTTTTTTATTAAATATAATTTTTAACCCAATTTAAAAAGTTTTCAAATACAGAATCAAGGAATTTCACAGTTCCTTCATCTGTTAAATTACCTTCTGTATCAATTTTTGTATGAACAGCGCCAATATAAACATCATTACCACTTAATAATGGTGAATTAATGCCAGGAGAGAATAAAATATCTCGTAAATGTAATTGTGCTTTAACCGTTCCTAAGTTCCCCATAGATGCACCCATCATAAAGGAAGGTTTGCCAATCATTACTTTATCCACACGTGATAGCCAATCTATCGCGTTTACCATAACCCCTGGCACCGTTCCGTTATATTCTGGTGTGATCCACAGTACCGCGTCTGCCGCTTTTACTTTGGCTTTGAAATCCAAGACCGTTTGTGGTGCTTCATTTTCAATATCTTGATCGTACATTGGTAAATCTCGTAAGCTTAATACTTCTAGTTCAAACTTTTCTGTATAACGTTTTTGTATAAACTTTGCTAATTGCATATTATAAGATTCTTTACGGATACTACCTACGATTGCTACTACTTTCACGATATTTCCTCCTAAATGGTTACTGTTTTTAATATTGGTTAAGCATTTATATTTTATACTGCACTAATAATAAGTAGTAAACTCTTCAACTGGTTTACGATACCCTCTTAAACTCTGACTGCTTTCCTTTTCCTTACCGATTGTCATCATCAGTACAATTTCATGTGTTGCTGGCACATTGAATAGTGCACGCATTTGTTGTTGATCGAAGCCAATCATCGGACATGTATCCCAGCCGCGATTTTTAGCTGCTAACATAAAGAGCATAGCCGAAAGTGATGCATTACGAATGGCATCCTCCTTCATAAACGCTTCGCCACGTTCTTCGTAAAATTTCGTATTATCGTCTATAAGATTGTCAAGCTCACAGTTTGTAATAATACCTAAATCAACCATACCTTGACTAATATGAGCCGTTTGCTTGTAAGCTTCTCTATCTCCTAATACTAAAATCACACCGGACGCTGAATGTACTTTATATTGCCCATATGCAGCCTCACGTACTTTTTCTTTTAATTCTTGATTTAACACAACAATATATTCCGCGTGTTGCAAGTTGAATGCTGAAGGTGCAAGCTTTACATCTTCTAAAATGGGACGGATATCCTCCTCCGTCATTGTAATTCCCTCTATAAAATTATTTGCCGATCGACGTTTATCTATTAACTTTGTAAACTCCATTCTGACGTCCTCCAGTCATTCATTTTGCTTCGGTAGTACTGTGTACATTCATAATCAAGACCTGACTAGCATTTACTTTCCAATTGCTTAATACACAGAGGAAAGTTATTATTCATATTCTTTCTCGAATGGTATCGTACTTCTAACAGTATCAATTGGTCGAACAAGTTCTTCTATTTGTGCACGCTTAGGCTCTAGGAAAGGTGGTAATGATAATTTTTCACCCAATGTTTCATAAGGTTCATCTCCCATAAAGCCAGGTCCATCTGTCGCCCATTCAAATAAAATTTGAGGTGCTACACGTGCATAGAGCGATTCAAAGAAATGACGGTTAACGTAACCAGACGTATTAAAGCCAAAGCCTTCTAAACGTTCTGTCCATTCATCTAGAACAGCTCGATCTGCTACACGGAATGCTACATGGTGCACTGTACCAAACCCTTGACGGGCTACTGGTAAGATTGTGTTATATTCTACAATAATTTGTGCACCGTTCCCTCCCTCTCCTACCTCAAATAAGTGGAAGTCTCCTTCTGCTGCTATTTCTGTGAAGAGCATTACTTTTTCTAACATTTCTTTAAAATAAGTAAAATTCGCAACACGCACAAATATTGGCCCTAATCCAGTAATAGCATATTCAAGGGGGATAGGACCATCTTGCCAAGGTGTACCTGCGGCAACGCCTTCGTTGTTTTCATCAGATATAAGTTGATACTGTTGATCGTCAAAATCAACAAACGATACGGTCTGCTTACCAAACTGTTCTTTAATGCCTGTATGTTTGATATTTAAGCGATCAAATCGCTTTACCCAATAAACTAATGCTGCATCCGTTGGTACTCGAAATGATGTTTTGGAAATTTCATTTGTTCCATGTACACCTTTTGGTATGTTCGGGAAGTCAAAGAATGTCATATCTGTACCTGCACTACCTTTATCATCTGCAAAAAATAGGTGATATGTTTGTATATCGTCCTGATTGACTGTTTTTTTTACTAGACGCATTCCTAGTACATACGTGAAAAATTTATAATTTTCTTCAGCACTACTTGTTATCGCTGTTACATGGTGAATCCCTTTTAAATGATTCATAATTAAAAGCCTCCTATTTATCTCGAAATCGAGATATATGTGTAAAAAATTTTATTTATTAATAGCATTAAGACCGACCTTTTTTAAAGCCATATTCATTATTTCCAACTCCTGCTGGTCCAATACTTGAAAAATTTCATTTATCTTCTGTTCATGGAGCGGGAAAATTCTATCCATTAAAACCTGTCCCTCATCTGTTAACACTGCATACGTGACACGTCGGTCATTAGCACAAGCTCGTCGACAAACAAAATCTTTTTGCTCCAGCTTATCAATCACATACGTAATACTACTACTTGCAACTAAAATTTTCTTACCAATTACTTGAATAGGCTGTTCGCCATTATGATATAAAAAATCTAGTACCCCAAATTCCGTTTGGTTTAAATCGTACTGAAGCAAATCTTTTTTGGTTGCATCCTGAACAGATTGATAAGCGCGGAACATAATCGTAAAAGCTTTTAAATACCGATTTTCTTCCTTCATAAGATGCACGCTCCTATTTACCTTGAAATCAAATATCTTTAATTCGAGATAATAATATCATAAAAATATCCTGACAGCAATCCTTTTGTCTAAAATTCTTCCTGTGGCATTTACACTGGACTCCAATTGAGTATAAAAGGCGTTGCAAAACATAGAAAATGCCCTATACATATTACCGTATAAGGCACGTCTATTACTTCAATCGTTTAAACTCTTTTTCTGTTCCATCCGCAAATTCCACTTCTACCTCAATGGATTGGTAATCATCTTTAATATTAAATACTTTAATAACCTGCTCAATTACTTCATCATTCGGTGTTGTTGAATCAAACGTTAGCTGCTTCAATAATGGTTCGACCTTCGTATAAGCCTCATCACCTTGTATTCTTTCATTGTTGCGATCATCTTTTAATTTAACCTCTAAACCGGTCTTCTTATTTTCATATTCAATTTCATAAGATTCTGTTGGCGAATAATCGACATCCAATGCAAATTCCAAAAAGTTAAAAGGTACTTGGTCAGTGACATTTTCGCCAGCTTGTTGATTTGTATTTTGCTCAGTTGGAGCATTTGCAGGTACGTCTTTTACCTCATCTTTATTACAACCATAAAGTAAACCTGTCGCTAATGAGAATACTAATAAGTTTTTATAAATTCGCATTATTTCCACTCCTTTTCTTGCATGTATTCTTCCCTAAAACCGCTCCAATTAAACGGCAAAAAGGTATCTCTTTAAGTCAAGAGATACCCTTTTCCTCCATCCTAAACAGATGGAAGAATTCATTCAAATTGTCCTAGTAGAAATTACGACTAGCATTATTTTCATGAATAGCACGAGCTAAGCGAAGTGTTGACACAGCTAAATCAGCATAACTTACTTCTGCAGTGGCATTAAAGTTATTTTGTTGTGCATCAATTAACCCCATCGCGCTTGCTAATGCAACATATCCTGTATATGCTGGATCGATAGTGCTTGCATCTGCGAAGTTTAATTTATAAATATCGCTATGCTTAGCAGCACTTTCTAAACGTAATACTCGGATATACCATTCAGCAAGTTCCTGACGAGTCAATTTCGCATCGACAGCAAATTCATTTGCTGGTTGTAATACACCTAATCTTACAGCTTGCTCAACCACTCCGTATAATGGATGTTTCGCATCAATATTACTAAAGGATTGAGGCGCTTCTTCTTCATTTCCATATGTTCCGTAATATCCATATGTTAATGATTTAAGCATAATTTTCAATGCCTCACCTTTTGTCACAGATGTATCAGCATTAAAGCTTGCTGGATCCTTTACTTCTAACACATTTTGAGCTAATAAGTAATTTAGTTCCTGTGCAGCCGTTGGGTGTGAAATTTGAGGTTTACTATTTGAATCATCTACACTATTCACCCATTTGCCAGTAGTTGCATCAATTTGATTGAAAAGGCTACCTTCATAAGTCGGTGCATACACTAAATCATAGTGATTATTATCCTCTTTATCTTGCTTTGTATACTGTAGTTTTAGTTTTAATGCATTACTAAATGTTTCCTTCACTTTATCTGCTGGTACAGCCTTACTTACAGCCGGCCAGTTATCAATTTTTTGTTGGTTAATTGATAATGAGCGCAATGAACCGTCTGATCCGATGCTTACATAAATTTCATCGCCAACAACAGCAATTCCATTGACTACGCGTGGGAAAGAGAAGCTATATTGCTTGCCATAACTATCATAAGCAAAATCATCTAAAGGTTTTGCATAGTTATGAATATAAGACGGAGCCCACTCTTTTAAGTAGTCGATTGCTTTTGCCATCGCAGCATCTTTAGTAATTGTTTCTGCTTTTTTATCTGATACCATGAAGTCTCTACGTACGTCATAGAATTGCGTAATTTCACCAGTTGCTTTGTTAATTTCAAGTGACGCACCAGTGCCACCACTATCATAATTATACATATAGTTTACAGAGTAGAGTGTGTCACCGTTTTCATTTTCTCTTTCATCAATCATCTCAATTTGCAATTTCGCCTTTTCAGGGTCCACTTTTAAGAAGGACTTTGCAAATTCCTCAACTTCTTCAATTGTCATGCCGCTTTTTCTCGGAGCAAGTTGTTCTGAAGATAGCTTTTCAACACCCTTAGCTTTTGGTGCTTGCGATACGAAACCATTCGCTGTTTGCCATTGACCAGTTAATGCATTTACACCAGAGAAGCTTGATGTTGGCACATACACTAGTTTGACATTACGTTTTTCAGATTGGAAATTATAGTCTACATAATAACGTAGCTCAACAGCAAAGTTCTCACGAATTTGTGCAAGCACATCTTGCTCACTCTTTTTCTTTTCTAAGCTATCGAATGTTGCTTTAGAAGATACATCTGAATTGCGATATACTTGTACAACTTCTCCATTAGCAAGCACGCCGATAGAAATGAAATGGTCACTAATTGCCACACCGTTTTGTGTTGGTGCATACGTATAGGAATAAGTAATTGGTTCTGATAATGGACGAGTGAAATTATAACCGTAAAGATAATCATATTCATCTTCTTGCAACTTATAATTTGCTGTATTCGGGAATTTCTTTAAGAAATCCTGTGCAATTTTTTGTGCATCTTCTTTTGAATATTTTGCAGGATAGAGCGCATCTGCAACATTCGCTGGCTGGTAATAGAAGTTTTCTAGCTCTAAATTATCGCCCTTAAATGTGATGCTACCATAGATATCTTTACCATTCACCGTTTTATGGAAGCTCAATTCATAACGAACAGTTTTATCATCGTTATAATAATGACCACTTCCAGTATAAAAATCATTGTCTGTTAAAAAATTGAACTTTTCTGGGAAAAGCTCACGTAATTTTTTAATAAGTGTGCTTTTTGTTACTTTTGTTTCAGTAGAGGCTACTTGAATCTCAATTCTCTCTGGAGCATCCTTAACATTAGCAGAAGCTTGTGCCATTGGAGAAAGAACTCCGACAGAAAATGCAGTAGACGTTAAGATAATTCCTAACTTTTTAAATTTACCCAAAATATCCCTCCTAAATTACAATTTACCATAATTATATATTATATTACCAAATTAGGGAATAGTATTTACAGATTATTTCCAATTAGGTGAGAAATAGATTAGGTATAACCTTATCCCTATCATTGTCATTTTTTCACCACATCAAAATTCGAACCTATCAATAGCCAATTTTGCGGGAACGGTAGCCCTAATTTCCAATAGCCTATACCTCTAAGCTTGTACTGCTTAATTAAATTGAATTTTGCTTGAATCGATCGCGCATCTTCAAACCAGACTACATGCGCTCTTCCTTGCTCGTCGTAATAGTCAAAGAAAGGTGCTTGCGCATTCCAATCATACTGAATCGCTGCATTATATTTTTTTGCAATCTCAATAGCCCTCTGCGGACTGACGGCCTCTGCATACGGACCACCCTGTACAAACGGCAATGTCCAATCGTAGCCATATAGGTTTTGCCCGAGCAATATTTTACTTGCTGGCATTTCCGATACAGCATACTTCACAACAGCTTCCACTTCCCTAATTGGTGAAACAGCCATTGGAGGACCAGCAGAATAGCCCCACTCATAGGTCATCAGCAAAACAAAGTCCACAATCTCACCATGCGCTTTGTAATCATGTGCCTCAATCCAAGGACCTCGCTGATTAGCACTTGTTTTCGGGGCTAGCGCTGTCGACACCGTATATCCCTCGGCATGGAACTGCTTGACTGCTCGTCTTAAAAAATTGTTATACGCTTCTCGTTGATCGGCTGGTAAGTTCTCAAAATCAAAATGTATATCTTTAATGCTTCCTACGCGCTTCGCTTCATTAAGAATGTTGTCAAAAAGTACATCTTGCACAGCGGTACTTTGGAAAATATCCCTTGCTAGGTCTCCGCTAAATTGAAAGTTCTCTAAGTTAGATACAACCATAGCCAGAGCTGCACCTGTATCATTTGCAATTTCAGACACACCATTTATCGGTGGTTTCTTTAGTGTTCCGTCTCTCTGTACCTCATAGCTAAATAATGCAAGATACGTTAAATATGGCGATGCCTCTCTTGCTTGGCTTAATAGCGCCTCACTTACCGCTGTTCCTCTTGGCTCTAAATATGCCAATGTCTCTGCTTTTGTTTTCGGTGCTGGCGGAATATAAAGACGCAAACCAACTGATAAAATTTGGTTGGGATGAATACCATTGACCTGAGCAAGTGTTAAATAATTGATGCCAAAGCGTTGCCCTATCGACCATAAGCTATCCCCAGGCTGTACATAATAAAAGCTACCTACGATTGGAATGACGAGCGCTTGCCCAACAACTAATCGATTGGGATCTGGAATTTGGTTGGCATCTACTATACTTTGAACAGTTGTACCATATGCCTGTGCAATGCCATATAAGGACTCCCCTGCCCGTACAACATGTATTTGAATGCGATTTGCCTCCTTTTTACGTAATGAAACCATAGCTATAAAGCTTATGATATAAAACAAGAAAACATGTCATTTTAGAGTGACAGGCACGCAAACAATTCTCACACAATTTGTTATCGTGCTAGGTTGCTTTTAAAGTATTTAGTACCTGAACGGCAATAAAAGATGAACAGTATAAAAGCTATAAGCTGTAGTAGGATACTTGTAGTAAGCGCCACCTCTTGCATATTGGCATCTAAGTTAATAGCAAATGATTGTATAACAAAACCGCATAGCATAAGCGTCATATATATTTGATACGTTCTAAATGTTTTCGCCTCGAAAGCTTTATTTTCATGAATATGCAATAACAGTTGAAATAGAAAATACATAAAAAGTATCAATAAAAATTGAAGCAACTGTACTCCAATTTGTCCCAACAGCAATGTCCCCGTCCATTGGTCCAGTTCCACAATAAAAGACAATACAGTTAAAACTATTGCAAAGTTCCTCGTCCAATACTTTAATTTACGAAATGTTGGCAATAGATGAATGCCATAAGCAAAAAACATATAACCAAAGAAATCAGGAAAAATGTCAGGTAGTCCAAAAAATTTTAAATCTAAAAAAATAAAACATAATCCATTATATAAATTACTGTAAGGATCTTTCATCAACATTCCCCTCCCGCAATTGTTCTAAATCTCGATTAAAAAGTGATAGCAATAGCTCGCTGTCCCCTTCTAAAAATTTACTCGTACTGGAAAAATAAGTATTATGTTGAGACGGCATCACAATCGGTTCAGCTACACGCTGCCAATTAGCGTACACGAGGTTCCCCACCCATACTCCCAATGACAAGGCAAATGTCATAAAGACAAGTTTCCCTTTTGTATAACCTTTGCTAAACACAAAAACAATAAATAGCACTAGAAAGAGCAATACAAATAACCCTCCTGTCAAAAACATTGTTTTCTCTTGACTGATAATAGGTAATGCCGCACTCCTTATATCTAAAGATTGACCTGTGGTAATCATCCATAAAAAAACAAAAATAGCTATAGTCATAGGGACAGTAAGAAGTGTTGCGACAGTTATTTTTTTTGTTTTTAATTCCGGATTGTTTCCTAACTTTCGACGTAGGCTGCTTGAAAATGCTTGCTCTGGTTCAATATCGGGACGATTTTTTAATGTATCAAATAACTCACGGTCTTCCATCAATTTCTCCTCCCTACTTTTTTACGAAGTCTTGCCATTGCACGATGAAAGTCAACGCGTACCTTCACTTCAGAAATACCAAGAATAGCTGCTGTTTCTTGAATTGTGTAGTCCTTTAACATACGACATATTATGATTGTCCGATCATGTGACTTTAATGTCATTAATGCTTGCTGTACCATTTGCCATTGCTCGTTTTTTTCAACTATAGTAGGAGGTTCTATGCCTTCTGTTAAAATAGGTTGTTTAATCAGTTTCTCTGTCAATAAACGCTTAATCTTTTGTTTTCTATGTATATCTACTGCTGTATTCCGTGCAATCGTTAAAATCCACGTTTTTACCTTCTCTACATCCTTTAAGTGGTGTAATTGTTTAAGTACTTTTAAAAAAGTTTCTTGCGTGATATCTTCCGCTTCTTGTTTGCTATTTGTATAATAAAGGGCAAAATGGTAGACATCACGATGATAGGCATCATACAGTTGCTCAATCTGTAATTGATTTTTATGCAAAACTTCACCCCGCTTTCTACATTCCTTAATAAGTCGTTAGTATCCAATATTTGTTACACATTTTATAAAAATTTTAGCTCATTGAAAGAGGGTGGGACAAAAGAGAAAAAGTGTTAGATTGACTGCCATCAATCTAACACTTTTTCTCTACTCCGTTGTTGTCCGCTTCGGCGGTGCTTTCCGCGGGCACACACGTAAGCCGCAACCCTCGCTAACGCGCGGAATGCCAGCGTCT
>LAHS01006751.1_pt1 | contig 11581 bp, 8 predicted proteins | sample 329651 | NCBI WGS metagenome assembly LAHS01 (sample SAMN03275699, study PRJNA271635) | activated sludge metagenome | isolation source: sample C-1 Sludge from hydrolytic chamber (first chamber) of Anaerobic... | reverse complement strand
CACGGGCACGTCGGAGTAGATGAGCGGCAGCATGACGTTGCGGAGCACCGTGGTGCGCGGCAGCAGGTTGAACGACTGGAACACGAAGCCCAGACGCGTGGCGCGGATGACGGCGAGGTCGTCGTCGGAGAGGCTCGACACCTCGAGTCCCTCGAGCCGGTACGTGCCCGTAGTGGGGGAGTCGAGACAGCCGAGGATGTTCATGAGGGTCGACTTGCCTGACCCGGACGGTCCCATGATGGCGAGAAACTCACCGCGATTCACCGTGAGAGAGACGTCTCGCAGCGCGGGAGTGAAGCCGGCCGCGGTCTCGTAGATGCGGAAGACGTTCTCGACCTCTATGACGGGGGCGGCCATGGCTAGAGCGCCGCGGCGTTGGAGGTGGTTTCGCTGCTGCTTCCCGTGTCGTCCGAGTAGCCGAGGAGCTGGACCGCATCCCCCTCGGACACGTTGCCCTCGATGACGGCGGTCGAGGCGTTCTTGGCCACGACGGTCACGTCGCGCTCCTCGGACTCGCCCGTCTCGGCATTGGTGACGACGTAGACGCAGTAGGTGCTGTCGTCGACCTGGACGAGGGCGGAGGTTGGGACGGTGAGGGCGTCGGGGACGCTCTGCAGCTTGATGGAGACGCTCGCCGTCATGCCGGGCTTGAGCTCTGCCACGGGGTGGGGGATGAGAAGGTCGACTGCATAGGTCACGATGCCGGTGCCTCCCTGGGACGAGCTCTCGCTCGACATCGTGGAGATGTGCGTGACGGTGGCGTCGAGCGTGACGCCGGGCAGGGCCGCGAAGGTGACGGTCGCGGCCTGGTCCACGGCGATCTTGGAGATGTCGCTCTCGTTGACCTGCACGGTGACGGTCATCTGCGAGAGGTCCGCTATTTGGATGAGCGGGGAGCCGGTGGAGGTGCCGGTCGTGCCGCTGGTGCCGAGCGACGCGCCCGAGACCGCGTTCATGGTCACGACACTGCCCGCGGAAGGAGCGGTCACGGTGCGCTTGGCGGCCTGCGCCACGGCGCTGTCGTAGTTGGACTGGGCGGTCTGCTGCGCGAGCGCGGCGTTCTCGTAGGCTGAGTAGGCCTCGTTCACCGCTTGCTCCTCGCCCGTGCCGCTGTAGTAGGCGTTGTAGGCGGTGCTATAGGTGGAATAGGCGGAGTTCGCCGAGTTCTTGGCGGTCTGGAGGTCGATCTCCGCCTGCTTGACGTTCTTGTCGAGCGTGTCGTTCTTGATCGTGAAGAGCGTGTCGCCCGCGTTGACGACCGACCCCTCCTGGACGTTGACCTGGTCGATGATGCCGTCGACCTCGGGGGACACGATCACCGACGAGACGGGCTTGACCGAGCCGGAGGCCGACACCGCATCCTCGAAGTCCTCGCGCGTGACCGTGGCGGTGGCGATGGTGCTGCTCGAGGTGCCGCTTTCGGACGGCTTCTGGTTGAGGTACCAGATGACGCCGAGCACGACGAGGACGGCCACGATGACGACCGCGCGCACGATCTTCTTCCGCCGCTGCTGCTTGCGATGGCGCATGAGGCTGTCGTAGGCGAGCTTTGCCTCGACGTCCTCCTCGCCTGCGCCGTCGCTCGTCGAGGCGATGGTCGCGAGGGGCATCCGCTCCGTCGCTGGCTCGACGACGGGTGTCGCAGACTCGGCGGGCGTCTCGGTCTCGATCTCGTCGTCTGCCATTGGATGAGGATTCTGGTCGAGAGGGGTGGACTCCTGCCCATTGTCGGGCGTGTCGACCTTGTGAACGAAGTCGGGCATTTCTCCTCCAGTGCGCGCGGTTACGGTGTGTTCGGAGAACCTCAGACGTGGGCGGTTATCATCGTTAGTGGATGGTGCCCAGATAAACCACCTAAAGCATACCGTAACGAGTTGCGGCTTCATGCCGCTTTCAGCTTACGATTGTGTAAGGTGCCGCCTGTGTCGGTGGGCATGGTGAGGAAGGACGGGTTGGATGATGGCGAACAATGCCGCGCGCATGATTGCTCTGGGGGAGACGGCCCTTGTCGCCACGGCATGCGAAGAGTGCTCGGCCACGGCGCTCGCACTCTCGCTCGGCATGTCGCGCACCTCGGCGGACGCGGCACTTCGCCACGGTCTCGTGCGTCGCGAGGACGGCTCCGCCCTCGCGGGAGCCTCGCGAGTCACGGCGGGAGAGACGGTCGAGGTCATGCTCGAACCATCCGCGTCCGCGCGACCGACGGCGACGGAGTCCGCGCGCGTGGTCTGGGAGGACCCCCTCGCACTCGTCGCCGACAAGCCCGCCGACCTTCTCGTCCATGGTGACGGTACCGGCGCGGAGACGCTCGGCGACCGCGTGCAGGCCCATCTCGCCGCCGAGGGAAGCCGTGCGGTCGCCCAGGCCGTTCAGCGCCTCGACATGGAGACGACCGGCCTCGTGCTCTTCTCCAAGACGGAGCAGTTCCAGCCGGCCTTCGACGCGCTCGTGGCGGGAGGGGCCATGCGGAAGCGCTACCTCGCCGAGGTCTCGGGCTGCTTTCCCGAGGGCGACACGGTCATCGAGAAGCCCCTCGGGCGCGACCGCCACGACGCGCGCCGCATGCGCGTCTCGCCCACGGGGAAGGCCTCGCTCACGCGCGTGACGCGGCTCGAAACGCATGACGGGCGCTCGCTCCTCCTCGTCGAGCTCGGAACGGGACGGCGGCACCAGATCCGCGTGCACCTGGCGAGCCTCGGCTTTCCGGTCGTGGGCGACGCCCTGTACGGAGGGGAGCGCTCGGACGATGGGCTCATGCTCCACGCGTGGGAGGAGCGGTTCACGCACCCCGTGACGGGCGAGGCGATCGTCGTGCGCACGCCTTGGCCCGAGAGGTTTCATGGCTGGGACACGCCCTTGCCCGAGAACTGATGCATACTGGGAACACCGAGGGTCCAGCGAGAGGGGAAGCTCATGGCTGACACCATGCGTGGCGTATACACGAATCTCACCGACATCCGCAGGAAGGTCTTCTGCGAGGTCGCGCGCGTCGTCTACAGTGCGGCGAACAACCCCGAATGGACCTACGCCGACATGGACGCCGCCTTCGAGGAGCTGCCCTACAAGATCATCCCCGGAGACGTGGCCACCTATCGAGGGAGTGTCTTCCTCGAACGCGCCATCGTGACCGAACGCATCCGCCTCGCCTCGGGCCTCTCGCTCCAGGGCGTCGACAAGCCCAACCACATCTCCGACGGCCTAGCGGCCGCGGCCGGCCCCGAACAGTACTATGAGCCGCCTCTCATCAACGTGATCACCTTCGCCTGCAACGCCTGCAAGGACAACGAGTACGAGGTCACCAACACCTGCCAGGGTTGTCTCGCGCACCCCTGTCGCGAGATCTGCCCCAAGGGCGCCATCTCCTTCGTCAACAAGAAGGCCTTCATCGACCAGGAGAAGTGCATCCACTGCGGCCTCTGCGCAAAGACCTGCCCCTACCAGGCGATTCATCACTACGTTCGTCCCTGCGCCGAGGCCTGCGGCATGAACGCCATCGGCTCGGACGAGCACGGTCGCGCCAAGATCGACCACGATAAGTGCGTGGCCTGCGGACAGTGTCTCATCAACTGCCCCTTCGGAGCCATCGCCGACAAGAGCCAGCTCGTGCAGGTCATCTGGTCAATCCTCTCGGGCGAGGAGGTCATCGCGGCCGTGGCGCCCGCCTTCGTCGGCCAGTTCGGCGGCAAGGGCAACGTGGGCAAGCTTCGCGAGGCCTTCAAGGAGCTGGGCTTCTCGGGCGTCGAGGAGGTCGCGCTCGGTGCCGACCTGTGCAGCGTGCAGGAGGCCGAGGACTTCCTCTCCGAGGTGCCGGACAAGCTGCCGTTCATGGGAACCTCGTGCTGTCCCGCGTGGTCGTCCATGGCGAAGAAGGAGTTTCCCGATAACGCCGAGTGCATCTCCATGGCCCTCACGCCGATGACGCTCACGGCACGCATGATCAGGAAGCAGCACCCCAAGGCGAGGATCGTCTTCGTGGGGCCCTGCTCCGCGAAGAAGCTCGAGGCCATGCGCTCGTCTGTGCGCTCCGAGGTCGACTTCGTGCTCACCTTCGAGGAGATGGCGGGCATGATGGACGCGCGCGACATCGACTACCTGTCCCTTGCCGACGACAACAAGTCCGACTTCGACGTGGCGAGCGAGGACGCCCGCAACTTCGCCGTCTCCGGCGGCGTGGCGAACGCCGTCGCCAACGTCATCCGTCGCGACCATCCCGACGCCGAGGTCAAGATAGCCTGCGCAGAGAGCCTCGACGGCTGCCGGAAGATGATGAAGGACGCCGTGAAGGGGAAGTACCCGGGATACCTGCTCGAGGGCATGGCCTGCCCGGGCGGCTGCGTCGCCGGCGCGGGCACGCTGCAGAGCATTTCGAAGTCCAAGGCCGCCGTCGGGCGGTATGCCAAGCGCTCGCCGCACAAGAACGCCGTGGACAACGAGTTCAGAAGCCTCATCGGCGAGCTCGAGTACTCCGATGACGGCACCACACCGAAGGACGACCAGCTGGAGTAGACGCGATGCCGGGGACCACGATGCGCGTGGCAGCGGAGTGCGTCCCATGCACACAACAGGGGCCGGGAGTGCACAGACTCCCGGCCCCTGATACGTCAGATGGTGCGCGCGACCTTGTCGCTATTCCTTCTTGCCGTCGACCGAGGCGTAGAACGTGGCCTGGTCGAAGACGTCCTTGATGGTCTTGCCGTGTACGAACGGAAGGGCGAGGAACTCGCTGACGGTGCTCACGAGCTCGGAGCAGTCGACGAAGTGGTTCTTGGAGTTACGACGGCTGGTGTCCTGGGCACGCCACGCCTCGTAGTTGACGTCGGTGAGATAGTAGACGTCGGAGCCGACCTTCATATAGACCGAATGGTTGACGTGCAAGTATTCGGCCAGGTCGTCGTAATTGATATCGAGTGCCTCAGAAGCTTTCTTTCCCATGGCTGTCCTTTCGTCGAAAGCCCTGACCTGCTTTGCAAGAACTATACCCCCCATGTCGGCATGAATCGCGTTCTGTTCCAAAAGGTTCTGGCAAGCGTTGTAAAACTGGGCGTAGGCTGAATCAGCCGCAGGTAGATGCCTATGGAGGATATGTGGTGTCGTCTCACGCGAGGATTGCCGCCCCGAGCTCGTCAGGCGTGTCGACGATTCTCGTGGCGCCCTGGGAGACGAGCCAGTCCCGGTCCCGAAAACCCCACGAGCAGATGATGCAGTCGCAGCCGAGATTGCGGGCGGTGGCGATGTCGACCTCCGAGTCCCCCACGTAGACGAGACCCTCGCGCGTGGCCCCGAGGTCGGCGAGAATGACGTCGCACATGTCGGGTGCCGGTTTCTTGGGGATGCCCTGCCGCTCTCCCATGGCGTAGTCGAAGACGCCCTCGAAGTAGTCCCGCGTGAGCGACTGCACGGCGAAGTCCGCCTTGTTGGAGACGAGCGCGCACTTGACCCCGCGTCCGCGCAGGCGCACGACCAGGTCGAGCATGCCGGGGTAGGGGTGGGTCGTGTCGTTGGTGTGCGCCGCGTAGTAGCGCTTGAACGCGTCGAAGGCGCGCCGGAAGTCCTTCTCGCCCGTTCCCGCGGGCACGGACTCGCGCATGAGGTGCTCGATGCCGTTTCCCGTGGCGAGACGGACCTCGTCGATGGAGCGTTTGCGCATGCCCTGCGAGGCAAGCGCGTGGTTCACCGCGGCCGCATAGTCCGTGAGTGTGTCGAGCATCGTTCCGTCGAGGTCGAAGATCGCGGTTCTGTACGGCATGTCCTGCATCCTCCTAGCTGGTCTTCTCGTCGTGAGGGTACACGCGCGGGGGAGCGGCTCCCCCCGCTCGAACCCATCGACACGGAAACGACAGGAGGCATGTGGCATCACGACGGATAGTTTCCGAATCCTTTCATGGTCGCCAGGCAGCACGGGGGCCGTAGTACAATCGCTAATCGCGTGCGGCGACACGCTGTCTACGCCTCGCCGCCGTCTGCTGGGAAGCCGTCCGTTCCGACACGGGACGGCAGAGACGAGAGGAACGAAATGGATTCTCACTCCATGCACACCCGCACCTGCGGAGAGCTCCGCGAGGGCAACATCGGCGAGGAGGTCACCCTCACCGGCTGGGTCTGGCACCGCCGCGACCACGGTGGCCTCATCTTCGTCGACCTCCGCGACCGCGCGGGCGTGACGCAGGTCTCGTTCGACCCCGAGGTGTGCGACGCGAAGACCTTCCACACCGCGGAGACCATTCGCTCCGAGTGGCCGATCATGGTCACCGGAACCGTCCACGAGCGCCCCGAGGGGCAGGACAACGACAAGCTCGACACCGGTGCCGTCGAGGTCTACGTGACCGGCATCGAGGTCCTCAACACCTCCAGGACCCCCGCGTTCCAGATCGAGGATCACGTCGACACTGCCGAGGACGTGCGCCTTCGCTATCGCTACCTCGACCTCAGGCGTCCGAAGATGATGTCGAACCTCAAGCTCCGCTCTGACTTCACCTTCGCAATTCGCGAGGCGCTCCACGGCCGCGACTTCATGGAGGTCGAGACCCCCTGCCTGTTCAAGTCGACCCCCGAGGGCGCGCGCGACTTCCTCGTGCCGAGCCGCACCCAGCCCGGTCACTTCTACGCCCTGCCGCAGTCGCCGCAGCTCCTGAAGCAGCTGCTCATGGTCGGCGGCGTCGAGCGCTACTACCAGGTGGCCAAGTGCTTCCGCGACGAGGACCTCCGCGCCGACCGTCAGCCCGAGTTCACGCAGGTGGACATCGAGATGAGCTTCGTCCGCCAGGACGACGTCATGGGCGCCCTCGAGGACGTCCTCGCCGACGCCTTCGCCAGGATGGGCATCACGATGGAGCTGCCGTTCCGCCGCATCTCGTACTGGGATGCCATGGACACCTACGGCACCGACAAGCCCGACACCCGCTACGACATGAAGCTGCATGACGTCACCCAGCTCTTCGGGAGCTCCAAGTTCAAGCTCTTCGCGAGCGCTGCCGCCGACCCCAAGCTCCGCGTCAAGGCCATCAACGCCAAGGGCGCCGGCAGGTGGCCCCGTGCGCAGATCGACAAGCTCGCCGACGTCGCCGCGGGCTTCGGCGCCAAGGGCCTCGCGTACATCGCCTTCCGCGAGGACGGCTCCGTGACGAGCCCCATCGTCAAGTTCTTCTCCGACGAGGAGATGGCGGGGCTGCGCGCCGAGATGGACGTCGAACCCGGCGACCTCGTCATGTTCGCCGTCGAGACCCGCCTTCACGCCGACGAGATTCTCGGTGGCATGCGCTGCCACATGGCCGACGCGCTCGATGTTCCGCGCGATGGCCACGACTTCCTCTGGGTCGTCGACTTCCCGCTGTTCCACTGGGACGAGGAGCGCAAGGCGTACGCCGCCGAGCACCAGCCCTTCACCCAGCCGGAGGAGGCCGACCTTGACCGCCTCGAGTCCGACCCGCTCTCCGTGGGGTCGCACACCTACGACTTCGTCATGGACGGCTTCGAGGCGGGCGGCGGCGGCATGCGTATCCACGACGCCGAGCTGCAGATGCGCATCCTCAAGCTCCTGGGCTTCTCCGAGGAGCGCGCCAACGCGCAGTTCGGCTTCCTCATGGAGGCTCTCGAGTTCGGCGCGCCCCCCATGGGCGGCTTCGCCCTCGGCCTCGACCGCGTGTGCATGCTTCTCACCGGCTCTGACTCCATCCGTGAGGTCATGGCCTTCCCGAAGACGAGCAGCGGCAGCGACCTCATGAGCGCTGCGCCGTCCGAGGTCACCGGCCAGCAGCTCAAGGAGGTCTCTCTGAGGCTCCTGTAGCCTGGCGAGAAGAAAAGAACGGCTCGGTACGCTGTGCGGCGGCCGGGGGTGGCGTTGAGGCCTACCCCCGGCCGTCTTGCTTTGTCTGGGCATGGAAAAGGGGACAGGTTCATTTTCCAGGTAATGCGATTTACCTGGAAAATGAACCTGTCCCCTTTTCCATGCCACTTCTCGCCAGACGCCCCTCTCTCGGCTTTCAGGCGAATCTTGTGGTGTTGCGCTCATTTCGGACCACCTTTGAGGCCGTGAAGTGAGCGCAACACCACAAGATTCGCCTGAAAGAGCGGCGGCCGTAACCGGACTGTCATTTCGGGACTGGTAGAATGTCCGAGTCTCGCCGCGGCGGGACGGGGGAATGAACGCCTCCCCGGCCACAATGGCAAAACCGCCTTCGGGCTGATGGCTTCTGTCAGGGCGCAGCTGCGCCGCAGGCAGGGCCGTCGGCCCGATTTCTGTTCGGAGGGTGTCATGAGAGAGTTCCTGAGCGTCGGCATCGGCGGGTTTCTCGGCAGCGTGAGCAGGTGGGGCATCGGCCTCTGGCTCCGCGGGCTGTTCCCGGGCATCCCCGTCGGCACGTTCGTGGCGAACGTCCTCGCCGGCCTGCTCATCGGCGTGATCACGGGCTTCGACCTCGCGAGCCCGCTGCCGTCCGAGGTGCGCCTGTTCCTCGCGGTCGGTCTCTGCGGCGGTCTCTCGACCTTCTCGACGTTCTCGAGCGAGACGTTCCAGTTGGTGGAGGCCGGCAGCTGGACGGGTGCCGCGATCAACGTGGTGCTCAACGTGGGCGTCTGCATCATCGCCGTCATCGCGGGGCTGCGGCTGGGCTCCCTTCTCGCCAGCGCCTAGTCGACTCAGTACGTCGTCTCGGCGCGCTTGCGGAGGACGAGGTACTCGCTGAGCAGCAGCACGAGCAGCATGGCCATGATGACGACGCTCGCGACCACGGCTCCGGCGAGCCCAGAGAAGTTGATGAGCAGCAGGGCGACGGGCAGCGAGAAGGCGCAGGCGATGAGGTAGAGCCTCGTGACGGCCTGCTGCTCTCGCAGCACGATGATGATCTGGTAGAGGAAGTCGATGGCAGCGCACACGCCGCCCGAGCACACCATGACGTAGACGAGCGACCTGAACTGCTCGAAGTCGATGCCATAGAGGAAGCTCATGATGGGGATGCCAATCCAGCCCATGAAGAGCGCCATGATGCCGGTGATGACGGCGATGACCGCGAACATCGCGAGCACGATGAGGTCGAAGCGCTTGTGCTTGTCGGGGTCGGCCCAGATGCCGGCGAGCCTCACGAGCTGCGGCTTGTAGACGAAGCCGACCGCCATGAGAATCGCGTGCGCGGGGAAGTACATGGCGTTGTAGTAGAGCTGGTTGTCGTACGTGAGCACGCCCTCCATGGCGAACTTGGGCATCGAGTCGATGAGGTTGTAGAGGAAGAGCGCGATAAACAGCGGGAAGCACTGGACGAAGACCTCGCCCACGCCGCGTAGTGACAGTGGGAGGCTCTTGTCGGTCTCGAACAGCGCGAGGGGCAGCGTGAGAAGGATGAAGGACACGCCGGCGCCGATGGCCATGCCTCGCGACGCCCATACGAGGTCGCGCGTGACAAAGAGCACGACGGTGAAGACGATGAAGGCGAGTCCGCAGCGGACGGCCTGCGAGAGGCCCGCGAGGTAGAGCTTGTCCTTCTGCTGGAGGCGGCCCTCGTAGACGTCGGCGAGCGCGTCGACGGCGCGAAAGCACAGCACGCCCATGCAGATTGACTCCATGGTGGCGTCATAGCCGCGCAGCCTGCAGTAGACGAGCCCGACGGCGAGCATGGCCACGCAGGTGATGGCGCGGTTGAGCTGGTAGTCGTAGAAGGACTCCATCTCGTCGATGTCCGACACCTGGTAGGTGCGGACGCCGTAGTTGCCCAGGAAGAGCAGGAGCGTGCCCACGACGAAGGCCATCGAGAAGTAGCCGGCCTGCTCGGCACCCACGAGCTGGGTGCAGACGATGGTGAGCAGCGGGAAGAGCCCGCCCCACAGGGCCTGGCCGATCGTGTTGCAGACGTAGTCGCGCGTGGTGCGGTGGGCCATGTACTGCTCGGACTGCTCGGAGAACGACCTCGAGTAGACGGCGCCGAGGAGGCGGTCCCACCAGTGGTCGACCGTGCGCGCGAGGAAGCTCGGCTCGGTGTCCCTCTCCTTGTCCTTCTCGCGGCGCTTGGAGCGCCTGCGGGGCTCGCCGGACGCCTTGTAGCGCTCGCCGTAGCGCGGGGTGGCGTGGGGTGCGTCGTCAGAGGCGTCCCGGGATTCCCCGCGGTTTCTTCTGAGCTTGGACAGGGGGTTCATCGATGCGGCTGCTTTCCTGGGTAGAATCGACATCATGAAGCCCAATTGTACCCCGCCCGCGTACTGCGATCCCATCCTTCGGAAAACTCGCGCACTGGTCGGGGCAGGTGCGTGTCGCGCGTATTTCGTCGTTGTGGAGTACGTCTGCAGCGGGGGCTCTCGCACGTATGGTGAAGGTGGCCCAAGGAAGCCGAGCAACGCATGAGGAGGACGCCTTGTCCGACAACATGAGCATCACCGGAAGCATGGACCCGTCAGAGGGAACCGACCTCGAGACGGCGGCCGCCCGCGTGACCCTCGCCGAGGTTGACCTGCCCGAGGGAATCCGCGACAACCTGACCCTCTTCCTGCGGCTGGTCCGCAAGGTCCTCAAGGAGTACGACCCCAGCCTGCGCGACACCTTCGACGCGCTGCTCAAGGACGCCATCGCGGCCCATGGTGACGAGGCGGGCGAGACCGGCAGCGAGGACGAGGCCTTCGTGCGTCTCGTCTCGACCATCGACGAGATGCCCACCGAGAAGGCCACGATCATCATGAGGGCGTTCGTCGCCTACTTCCACCTTGCCAACATCTGCGAGGAGAACTACCGCGTCTCGTCCCTGAGGTCCCGCGAGCACGACGTGTCCGTGCGGGCGGACGAGGACCCGATCAACGACATCACCGTCGCCTACCACCGGCTCGTCGACGAGTGCGGTCGCGGCAAGGCGCTCGCCCTGCTCGGCCGGCTCGAGTTCCGGCCGGTGTTCACCGCGCATCCCACGGAGGCCCGCCGCAAGGCGGTCGAGGGCAAGATCCGGCGCATCGCCGTCCTTCTCGACAGGCGCTCCGACCTCTCGGGCATCGAGCTCAGGGAGAACGAGCGGCTCATGCTCCAGGAGATCGACGCGCTCTTCCGCACGTCCCCGATCGCCCACAAGAAGCCGACCCCCGTCGAGGAGGCCGACACCATCATCGACATCTTCGACAGCACGCTCTTCGACATGGTCCCGGAGGTCTACCGCCGCTTCGACGACTGGGAGCTTGGCGAGAAGGCCGGCACCGTGCCGCCCATCTGCCCCGCCTTCTTCCATCCCGGCAGCTGGATAGGCTCCGACCGCGACGGCAACCCCAACGTCACCGCCAGGGTGAGCCGCAAGGTCGCCGAGAAGTTCCGCACGCACATGCTCGAGGCCCTCGCCGAGCGCACCCGCTACGTGGGCAGGAACCTCACGCTCGATGCGATGTCGACGCCCCCGTCCGAGCAGCTCGTCAACCTCTGGAGCCATCAGGTGGAGATGAGCGAGGCGCTCTCCTCGCACGCGCTCGAGATCTCCGCCGACGAGATGCACCGCGCCGCCATGCTCGTCATCGCCGATCGTCTCGACGCCACCGTCCAGCGCACGGCGGACCTCATGTACGGGAGCGCCGACGAGTACGTGAACGACCTCATCGTCGTGCAGCGCTCGCTCGCCAAGGCGGG
>LAHS01000646.1_pt1 | contig 11611 bp, 9 predicted proteins | sample 329651 | NCBI WGS metagenome assembly LAHS01 (sample SAMN03275699, study PRJNA271635) | activated sludge metagenome | isolation source: sample C-1 Sludge from hydrolytic chamber (first chamber) of Anaerobic... | reverse complement strand
AAGGCCGTTGAACGATAGCTTCAAGCGCCCCGAAGGATAGCTCCGGCAGGCGCATGGGTAAACAGTAAGGTTATTGGCGGGTGAGTTCTATGCCCACATCGCTGATGCCCGGCAGTATTTCCCGCTTCATGTCGTGGCGTACGGTAATGTGAAGCGAGTCGCCGCTGTGCAGTTGCAGGGTCGTTACTTGGAAGTTGAACTGGTAGAAACTCACGCCCTGACCCTTCACGTTGCCGTTCTTGTCAACGAGTGAGCAGTTCAGCGTGTCGCTTCGTTCTGCCTTTCCGGGGTATATGGTCGACTCGATAACGAGCGAAAGTCCCATGAACGGATAGGCGTTGTTGGTGCGCAGGCCCAGCCGCATGGCGTAAGTGCCGGGCCTGGTCAGGGGCGGAATGTCGAAATAAAGCGTGTCGTTCTTCTCCCATCCGGCTATCTGAGTGTGGTGATAGTTGTTGTACACCTTGTTCTTATAGCAGGATGAGAGCGCCAGCACGAGGGCTGCCGTAAGCGCTACGAGCACCTTTCTGTGCGTCATTGCCTTGGGTTTTCTTTCTGTTGCTGCGGCTGTTGCGGACCTGCCGGCTGCTGTTCGCGGCGTTGCCTGTTCGGGTTGCCGCTGCGGCCGTTGCCGTTGTTGCGGTTCGAGGCTTTGCCCTGCGGCCGCTGGTTGTTGTTGCGGTTGCGGCCGTTGCTGTTCTGGCGCGGCTGCTGCCGGCGCTCCTCGGCAGCTTTCGGTGCCTGTGCGTTGTTCCTGTTCTGTGCGTTCTGCGGGCGGTTGCTGCTGCCTTTGCCGCGGCGCTTGTTGTGCCTGGCCTTGTCAAAGCGGCTCAGGTCGGCCTCTGCCAGCAGGTCTACGGGCTTTGCCGGTGCCTTCTGCCTGCTCTCCTCGACCAGAGAGGCGGGCTTCTCGCCGCGCTTGTTCATCTCTATTACTTCGCGGGCGCGCTCTGCCGAGATGGTTTCAAGGTTGGCGGCCATGTTCTTGTCGGTCGAATAAGTAATGAGTCCGGCCAGTATGTCGGTCTTGAAGAGGTGGTAATCGCCGTCCTTCGTCTGCAGGATAACTTCCTTGCTGGGCATGCGCCTGTTTGCTTCAACGTAGTCGTCGACCTCGTAATTGAGGCAACATTTTAGCTTTGCGCACATGCCGGCCAGCTTCTGTGGGTTGAGCGAGATGTCCTGGAAGCGTGCTGCATTGGTGCTCACGCTCACAAAGTTCTTCATCCACGTGGCGCAGCACAGCTCTCTTCCGCACGGTCCGGTGCCGCCTATGCGTCCTGCTTCTTGCCGGGCGCCAATCTGCTTCATCTCGATACGCACGTGGAAGGTCTCGGCGAGGTTCTTGATAAGCTGCCTGAAGTCCACGCGTTCGTCCGCAATGTAGTAGAAAATAGCCTTGTTACCGTCGCCTTGATACTCCACATCACCAATCTTCATCTGTAGCCCCAGGTCCTTTGCTATTTGCCTGCTCTGTATCATGGTGTCCTGTTCGCGGCTCTTGGCCTCGCGGAATTTGTCCATGTCAACTTGCCTGGCGAGGCGGTAAATGCGCCTTATCTCGTCGCTCGACTTGAGGTTGGCCTTCTTTACTTGCAGCTTCACAAGCTGTCCGGTCAGTGTTACCACGCCTATGTCGTGGCCCGGATTGGCCTCAACGGCCACGATGTCGCCCTTCTTCAGCTCCAGGTTGTTCACGTTGTGGTAGTATCCTTTGCGGGTGTTCTTGAACTGCACCTCTACCAGGTCGGTGCTCTGGGCGTTGCCCGGCACGTCGGCCAGCCAGTCGTAGGTATTCAGCTGCCGGTCTTGTCGGCCCGCTGCGCAGTGGTGCAACCCACGGTCACATCCGCTGCATATTTCAAAATCCAAATTATTATAGTCCATATTTTCCGGGTGCTTGTTGTTACACCTTATTTATTATAGTGTTTATATTTGAGTGCAATCGTAGGGTGAGGTCATCGTTTGATGAGGACAATCATCTTCAGTGCAAAGTCGAAGAAGGCCATCTTGGCGTTGGCATTCTGCCTGATGTCGCGCTGCGTGCGGGCTATAAGTTCAGAAATCTCCACCACGTTGCGCTCGTTGACGAAGCGGGAGAAGTTCTTCGAGAAGCTTTCTTCTTCCTGTGTCATGTAGCAGAGCTCCGGTTGGCGGAAGTTGTACACGAAGTTCTCCCTTATCATCCGCCCGAAGTAGGAGAGCAGGCGCAGCTGGCGTTCGCGCCCGTAGGCAGCCACCACCTCGCTCCACTTCTTCATGTCACGCACGTTACGCATGTAGGCAAGGCGCATGAGCATTTCGAACATGTCCAGAAACTGGCGGTTCTCGTTGCCCGCGTCCAGTTGTTCGAGCGCCTTGAGCCAGCTGCCCGCGGCTATGCGGGCTATGCGTTGGGCCGACTCTTCATCAATGCCGCGGCGACTGATGAGCGCCTCGCGGATGGCTTCTTCGCCTATCCGGGGCACGTCTATGCGCTGTACGCGGCTGCGGATGGTCTCTATCAGCTTCTCAGGTTCTTCGCAAACCATGATGAAAACGGTCTGCATGGGCGGCTCTTCGAGTAGCTTGAGCAGCTTGTTTGCACACTCCGCGTTCATTCGTTCGGGTAACCAGATGAGGCTGACCTTGTAACCTCCCTGGCTTGACTTGAGGCTCAGCTTGCGCAGCAGGGCGTCACTTTCGCCGGCGCCTATCTGTGCCTGCTGGTTTGCTGCACCCATTTCGGCCAGCCACTGGTCCAGAGTAAAGTACGGACCCTGTGCTATCAGGCGGTGCCACTCTCTGCTGAAGTCGTCACTAACCATCTTATGTTCGGCCGAAGTGCCTGCAGGACGGATGACAGGATAGACGAAATGCAGGTCCGGATGTTCCCACTTGCGCAGCATGATGCACTGAGCACAGCTGCCGCAGGAGTCTCCCTGCTCGTGGTTGCGGCACAGCAAGTACGATGCAAAGGCCAACGCCAGCGCCATCTTGCCTGCTCCAGTGGGGCCGCACAGCATCATGGCGTGGGGAATCCGGTCCTCGCTGACCAGCTGCAGCAGCCGTTCGCGGGCGGTATCTTGGCCTATTACCTCTTCAAACTTCATAGTAATCTCCTCATGACCTCACTTACCGAGTCCACTGCCGATACGGTATAGAAGTGTATGTTGTTCACTCCGTGGGCGTAGAGTTCCCTGCATTGGTGCGTTGTCCACTCTATTCCGAGCTGCTGGGCCTGCTCGTCGGTGGTGCATTTCACAATCTCCGAAGCCAGTTCCTGCGGAAAGTCACAGTGGAAAGTCTTGGGCACCATGGTGAGTTGAGAGAGCTTGGCGAGCGGCTTGATGCCGGGAATGATGGGAATGGTGATGCCCATCTGCCGCGCCTTATCAACGAAGCTGAAGAACTTGCGGTTATCATAGAACAGCTGCGTAACGGCATACTGAGCGCCCATGTCCTGCTTCTGCCTGAGATACTTCATGTCCATTTCCAGGTTGGGCGCCTCCTCGTGCTTCTCCGGATAGCAGGCCACGCCGTAGCCGAAGGGCGTGCCGGGGCACTTGATGGGGCTGCCGTCGGCGAAGAAACCTTCGTTGAAGCGGTTCACCTGGGCAATGAGATCGGTGGTGTGGGCATGCCCTCCCCGGGTTGGTGTAAACGAGCGGTCGTCTCGGGCCTTGTCACCACGCAGCAGCAAGAGGTTACTGATGCCCAGAAACTGCAGGTCCAGGAGCTCGTATTCGGTTTGTTCAACGGTGGTGCCGCTGCAAATCACGTGCGGTATGACGGGCAGGTCGTACCGTTGCTGTATGGCCGCAGCAATGGCGATGGTGCCCGGACGGCGGCGTATGCGCAGCCTTTCGAACTGTCCGTTGTCCAGTTGGCGGTACACGTACTCGCTGTGATGGGTGGTGATATTGATGTACAGCGGGCCGAACTCCTTGAGTTTGTCGATGGTGGCGAACAACTTATCCGTTCCGCTGCCCTTGAATGGGGGCAGCAGTTCAAATGAGAAGTTCCTCTGGTCTTTATTTCGGTTCAGCAGTTCTGCTACGTTCATCTGTCGTTCTTAGGGCAAGTATTGCTCCGCAAAGATACTAAAAAAATATCTCTTTCGGCTTATTTCTGCCTGATATTTTATTTTCCGGGCTCCCTTGCCGCCGCTTTACGCCTTGGCGGAGGCCTCCTGCACGGAGCCCCGAAGGCCAATCCGGCAACCCGGAAAGAGGCGAAACGGGAGGTTTGCCGAACGAAGTATCGGGCACGGGAGCGTGGTTTCAGAAAAAAAGCGTATCTTTGTGCCACTGTCAAACCAACCTGAAACAAGAAGTGAACCAACCCGCCACGGCGCCTGCTGCCCTGCAGTCTCGCTGCCCGTGCTGTGTGGCGGCGGCCCTGGTGCGGCCGGGCGGTGCCGTTGCCGACAGTTAACCGTAACAACCCAAATACAAAAATATGAAGCAGACTTTTATTACTTTGCTGCTGCTTGTGGCCCTGCAGGCCAACGGGCAGACACCGCGGGCCGAGTATCCGCGGCCGCAATTCGAGCGTGAAGCATGGCAGAACCTGAACGGGAGCTGGTCTTACAGCTTCGACTTCGGCCAGACCGGAGAGGAAAAACAGTGGCAGAACAAGAGCCGTTTCGATGCAAACATCACCGTGCCCTTCTGCCCCGAGAGCAAACTTTCGGGCGTTCAGCATACCGACTTCATCAATGCCATCTGGTACCAGCGCGCACTCAGCGTTCCTGCTGCATGGCAGGGCAAGCGCATCTTGCTGCATTTCGGCGCCGCCGACTATGAGACCCACGTCTACATCGACGGCCAACAGGTGGGCACCCACTACGGCAGCGGCTCCTCGTTCACCTTCGACATCACCCCGTATGTAAAGGGTCAGCAGGCCCACAACCTCGTTGTACAGGTAAAGGACAACCTCCGCAGCCGCCTCCAGACGGGCGGCAAGCAGTGCCTGCAGCTGCACTCTAACGGCTGCATGTACACCCGCACCACGGGTATTTGGCAAACCGTGTGGATGGAAGCGGTAGCACCCGAGGGTCTGGAGTCGGTCTTTGCCGTGCCCGACATCGACCAACAGCAGCTTATCATCCGTCCTCGTTTCTACCGCGAGAACGCCGACAACCGGCTCGTAGTGAAGCTAACCGACGGCCATCGCACCGTGGCAACGCAGCGCGTGGCCTGCAGCAACGGCGCCACAGTAGTGTTGCAGGTTAGGAACATGAAGCTGTGGAGCCCCGAATCGCCGTTTCTTTACGGCCTGACGTACGAGGTCGAGAGCGGCGGAAAGGTGATTGACCGCGTCAGCTCCTATGCAGGCATGCGCAAGGTGCACGTCAGCGGCGGCTATTTCTACCTCAACAACCGGCCCTACTATCAGCGTCTGGTGCTCGACCAGGGCTTTTATCCCGACGGTATATGGACCGCTCCGAGCGATGAAGCCTTGAAGCGCGACATCCAACTGGCAAAGGCAGCGGGCTTTAACGGCGCCCGACTGCACCAGAAGAGCTTCGAGGAGCGTTACTACTACTGGGCCGACAGGCTGGGATACCTTACCTGGAGCGAGTCGGCAAGCTGGGGTCTGGACGTGAACAGCAACGAGGCAGCGCGCAACTTCATCAGCGAATGGACCGAATTAGTTGAGCGCGACCGCAACCATCCCTCAATAGTAACGTGGACGCCCTTTAACGAAACGTGGGATAGTAACGGCTCCGGCGTGTACAACCGCATGGTAGCAGACGTGTACAGGCTTACCCATGCCATTGACGGAACACGCCCCGTGAACGATGCGAGCGGTGATGGACACGTGAAGACCGATATCTGGACGGTGCACAACTACGAGCGCAACGCGCAGAAACTCATTGCAGATTTTACCTTCAAGCCCGGCACCGAGCCTTATCGCAACGAGCCCAAGAAGCCCTGGTTGGCCCGCTACGAGGGGCAGCCGTACATGGTCGACGAGTTCGGAGGACTGCCCTGGATACGCCAGGAGGAACGTAGTACGTCGTGGGGATATGGCGACAACATCAATACTCTGGACGACTTCTACCGCATCTTGCAGGCAGAAGTGGAGGCGCTCAAGGCCAGCAAGCACGTTGTAGGCTTCTGTTACACCCAGCTAACGGACGTGGAACAGGAGAAGAACGGCATCTACTACTACGACCGTTCGTCCAAGTTCGACATCGACCGCATACGGAAGATATTCGAAAGCATACCTTCCTACATCGCCAATCCGGTGGATTTGAGCTACTGACACAAACTGGCAAGGCCGGGGAAACACATCCCCGGCCTTGCCGTTCTTACGCCTCAAAGAGCCCGTAGTGGAGCTGCACCCCTAAGCCCCGGGCTTATCAGAAACTTTGTCAGTTGGCAGTCGCCTTGGCAGAGCTGCCGTTCAAGGCGCCTGAAGCTATGCTTCAAGGCCGTTGAAGCTATCGTTTAAGGCCGTTGAAGCTATCGTTTAAGCCGCTTGAAGCATAGCTTTAGGAAGCCGGAAAGATGCAGATGGAGGAAACGATTGTGGCTCAACGCGTTACAGCTCGTCTCTGCCGGCGGCGGCAAGTGCCTGCTTCGAGCCCGCCCGTGGCGGCATCCGGCCCCCGTAGATTATAAGGGAAAGATGCTTACAGCCCATCCGCCGGCCTGCACGGCGCGCAGGTTGAGGCGCGTCTTGCTGTTCACCTTCTGCCTGCGGATGGTGTAGCTGGTGGGGTTCTGCTGCCAGCTGGCATCCTTGCCGTCGGCGTAGATGGTGGCCATGTACTGCTTGCCGGGCGTCAGGAAGTCGAGCTTGAGGGCCGACTTGTGAGCCTTTTCGCCTGCCACACTGCCCACAAACCAGTTCTGGGTGCCCTTGGCCCTGCGCGCGATGGTGATGTACTGGCCCGGTTCAGCTTCCAGGTAGCGCGACTCATCCCAGTCAACGGCCACGTCCTTAATGAACTGGAAGGCGTCCAAGTGTTTCTCGTAGTTCTCCGGAAGGTCGGCAGCCATCTGCAAGGGGCTATAAAGAGTAACGTAGAGTGCCAGCTGGTTGCAGATGGTAGCTATCACGTGGGCGTGGTTGTCGGGGTTTATGTTCTCCAGGTTCATCTCGAACAGGCCCGGCGTATAGTCCATGGGGCCGCCCTGCAGGCGCGTAAAAGGCAGTATGGTAACGTGCTTGGGCTGGCATCCTTCTGATGCCTGGAACTCCGTTCCGCGTGCACTCTCGTTGCCAATCATGTTGGGCCAGGTGCGGCAGAGGCCCGTTGGGCGCACTGCTTCGTGCCCATTGACCATCAGGTGGTGGCGGGCAGCCTCGGTGACGGCGTAGTGGTAGTGGTTAATCATCCACTGGTCGGTGTGCCGTCCGCCGTTAGGAAAGATGTAGCCCACGTAGCCACTCTTCACTGCATCGTAGCCATTCTGCTCCGCAAAGGTGTAGGCAGCCTCCATCCGGCGCTCGTAATTGGGCACCGAAGCCGATGTTTCGTGGTGCATCATGAGCTTCATGCCGCGCTCGTTGGCGTACTGCTGCAGCGCCTGAACATCGAAGTCGGGGTACGAGAGGGTAAAACTATAGTTGTTGTCCTTCTGCCAGTTGTCCTCCCAACCTTGGTTCCAGCCTTCTACCAGCAGCTCCTGGAAGCCGTGGCGGCTGGCGAAGTCGATGTATCTTTTTACGTTCTCGTTGTTTGCTCCGTGGCGTCCGCTGGGCTTGATTTTTGTGAAATCGGTTTCTCCTACAGTCACCGGCTGGTACTCTCCGTAGCTCCACGTGCTCTTGCCGGTTATCATCTCCCACCAAACTCCCATGTACTTGATGGGGTGAATCCAGCTGGTATCCTCGATTTTGCAAGGCTCGTTGAGGTTCAGAATAAGCCTCGAGGCCAGCATCTTGCGGGCGTCATCCACCACCATGACCGTGCGCCAGGGTGTTGTAGCAGGGCATCGGAGGTACGCCTTGCGGCCTTTGGCGTCGGGAGTGAGCCACGATTCCAGCACCATATTGGTGTCATCAAGGTTCAGGTGCATGCTTGAGTAGTCGATGCAGGCCGCCTCGTGGATGTTCAGATACAGCCCGTCGTCGGTCTTGAGCAGCAGAGCAGTCTGCAAACCGGTGGGCGAGAAGCCCTCCTGACATGCGTTGGGCGTGCGTGCCTTGGCCGAGAGACGGCGCACGTCCGACAGCCTTGAGACCGTGTACTCATACTCATCGGTGTCGTAATCGCCGGGAATCCAGTAGGCGATGTGGTCACCCGTGAGGGCAAACTGCGTGTGTTCCTCTTTTACTATCACGTTATCAAGCCCCTGTTGGCGTGGCAGTTCGTAGCGCAGACCTATGCCCTCGTCGTACACTCTGAACCTGATAACGATGCTGCGGCTTGTAGCAGGCTGCCTGATTTCGGCCTCCAGCTCGTTGTAATGGTTGCGTATGCGGCTCTCCTCGCCCCAAACGGGCTGCCAGGTCTCGTCGAATGCCGACGTTCGTACGGCCCCCATTTCGAACCCATCCATCAAACTGGGCCAGTTCTGGAGCTCCAGTCCCAGGTGTGAAGGCCTGATGACGGCCCGCCCCTTGTAGTTCATTTGGTAGGTGGGGCGGCCGTTCAGGATGTAAAACTGCAGCTCAACGTTGCCGTCGGGCGACTTGATACCCGCCGCGAAGGCCGTGAGCGGCAGGAGCAAAAGCAGCATGAAAAGTTTGCGCATGGCGTTGTCAGTATGTTTGGTTTTAAATAATTCGGAGTTCCTTTGCCGTCCGGCAGGCCTCAATAGAGTTGCCCGAATGCAGCTTCTCGAGTATGTTTTGGCGGTGGCGGTTCACGGTGTTCACGCTGATAGACAGCATGCCGGCTATCTCCTTGCTCGACTTGCCCTGCTCAATGAGGCGCAGCACGCTCGTTTCTCGGTTGCTCAAGATGGCGGTATAGTCGTTTTCGGTCAGCCTGATGACTTCTCCGTTGGTGTTGTTACGGATGATGGCGTCGCCTTTCTCCTCCGTTCCGAAGCTGTAGAGGCACAGCGCCAGCCAGATATCCCGGTCGTTGGTGTTGCAGTAAAAGATGCGATGAGTAACGGCATGATAGGTTCCCGACGCGTCTGCCATGCGCAGGCAGCTCTCCAGCGAGTAGTCGGAAGGGTTGCCGGTGCAGTCCTTTTTTACGTACTGAAAGAACTTGAGCTCCTGCAGTTGCTTGGCAATAAGGTCGTCGGGGTGCACATGCGAGAGGATTTCCTCTTCCCAGATGCTCTCTATCCGGTGGTGAGCACCGCGCCCGGCGATGCCGAGAAACTCGCCCATAGCGCCGTAGTAGATGTGGCTCACGCGCCCGTTGAGGTTGCTCAACACGGCTATGCCGTTCTCTACTGCGGCAAAGCAGCGGGCCAGGGTCATGTATTCAGCCTCCATTCTGTCGGCATCGTGGGCCTGCCGGAACTGCTGATGAGAGAACTCCTCATCAAGTTTGGTGTTGATGTTCATGAATACCAAAATGGTTATTATTCAGTATTGGCGATGTTGAAAATGTTATTTAACTTTGCACCAGGCAAGCAGAAACGGCTCCAACAGCCCGTTCCGGTCAAGCCGAAGCATTGCAAAGATAAGCAAAAAATCTGATAGCAACCTAATTGTAACACAATAAAGAAGATGAAAAAGATGATGATGACTGCCCTGCTAACTGCCCTTACGCTGGCAGCAGGAGCACAAAGTTTGGAGAAAATGCAGTGGTTCAACGAGCCTGCTTCGTGGAAAACAGACGGCAACAAACTGGAGATGGACGTGCCGGCACACTGCGATTACTGGCGCATAAGCCACTACGGGTTCACTGTAGACGATGCTCCATTCTACTACACCACCTACGGCGGCGAGTTTGAAGCTAAGGTTCGCATCAGCGGCGACTACAAAGTACGCTTCGACCAGGCCTGCCTCATGATACGTATTGACAAGGAGAACTACCTCAAAACGGGCATAGAATACGTTGACGGGAAGTACAATTTGAGCTGTGTTGTTACCCATCACACCAGCGACTGGAGCGTAATAGAGCTCGACAAACCGGTAGATTACCTCTGGATTAAGGCCGTTCGGCGACTGGATGCCATAGAGATATTCTACTCGTTCGATGACAAGAACTACACTCTTATGCGCAATTGCTGGATGCAGGACAATACTCCGGTGCAGGTGGGTCTGGCTGCCGCCTGCCCTGATGGTGAGGGTTTCAAGGCCCGGTTCGATAACTTTACGGTCAAGCACCTGCCCGACCAGCGCCGTCTGGAGTGGCTGGAGCGCAACAAATAGGCAACTGCCATTGCCGGTTTCTTTGCCTCTGGAGACAGAGTAGCTGTGTTTTAGAGACATAGTAACAAAGTAATCTGTTCGCTGTTGCAGGTTTACCTATTAATAGAAATAGGTAAGCAAAGTTTAGCGAAAAGACAAACTGGTATCCTCCCCTTAGCAAGGGGAGGCGGAAGAGGGGATGACCATGTGGCAGGAAATAGTGAAGATGCAGCAAAAATCATCCCCTCCTAACCTCCCCTTTCTAAAGAGAGGAAGTGTTATAGCAGGCTTCCAGTTGAGAGACCTCTGATTTTTTAAGACAGAACAGCAGCGTATTCAGTCAGTTGCTGCAAGCAGTCAGTGAGGGGGAGAGGGTGCTGTTACTCCAGCGCCTTGCCCTCTCGCCAGGCCTTACCCACACGTTCGCCCACCACGTAGTAGTCGCCACGGAACTGGTCGAACACCAAGGCATGGAGCAGGGAGGGGTCTACACGGCCGTTGGTCATCACGCGCTCGTCGGCACTTACGTTCCTTATTTCGCCGTAAAGGTGAGGTCCGTCGTTCTCGTTGCTGTCGAACACGAGCTCACACTCTAACGTTACGGGGAACTCCTCGATAACAGGTGCGTCAACGAAGTTGCTCTTCACGGCGTGCATGCCGGTGCGTTCAAACTTGTCGGGCGTATCGTTGCCGCTGGCAATGCCAAACCAGTCGGCCTCCCGCATGTGCTCACGGTCGGCTATGCTCACCGTAAACGCCTTGCGCAGGCGTATGTTCTTGGTCGTCTTGTGGTCGGCATCAAGGTTCAGAGCCACCAGTTTATTGGCGCAGATGCCGCCCCACGCCATGTTCATTACGTCCACCTTGCCCTCTTCGTCGTAAGTGGCAATCATCAGTACCGGCATCGGAAACAGGTACGGTTTTACTCCTAAGTCTTTTCTCATATTGTATAAAGGTTTTAGAAAGCGCTGCCCGCACAACGGCATAGCAGTGCATGAACGGGGCCGAAAGAGCCCCGGCGCATGGTGCAAATATAGCTTTTTATTCTGAATGCGGCAAGAGAAACGCCCCTTTTCATCATCCCCGTGGGACAAACTTGCGGCTCCCTGCCAAAGCCCCTGCCTGCGGGGGCTGCGCAAAAGCTATCATTCAAGGCGCTTGAAGGATATGTTCAAGCGCCTTGAAGGGCATGTTCAAGCACCTTGAATCTATCCTTCAGGAAACAGGGAGCTGCCGACTGCCGATGCCGGAGCAGTTAATTCACAATTCATCATTCACAATTCACAGGTTGAGAAGGGTGTGTGTTTTGCTGCATCTTCACTGTTTTCTGCCTCCTGGTCATCCCCTCCTCCGC
>LAHS01008290.1_pt1 | contig 11629 bp, 11 predicted proteins | sample 329651 | NCBI WGS metagenome assembly LAHS01 (sample SAMN03275699, study PRJNA271635) | activated sludge metagenome | isolation source: sample C-1 Sludge from hydrolytic chamber (first chamber) of Anaerobic... | reverse complement strand
CTTGCCGCGGAACTGAACGGCGCAAAAACGCATCCCGGCAAATTCCGGAAAATTACGGGGATTACCGCGCTGGACAAAGTCATCCAGATCGACCAGTCCCCGATTGGGCGCACGCCGCGGTCGAACCCCGCCACATATACGGGAGTTTTCACCGATATCCGCGAGCTGTTTGCCTCGACGCAGGAAGCGAAAATGAGAGGTTTTACATCCGGCAGATTTTCTTTCAACGTAAAAGGTGGACGCTGCGAAGCCTGCGAAGGCGACGGAATCATCAAGATCGAGATGAATTTTCTGCCGGACGTTTATGTGCCGTGCGAAGTTTGCAAGGGGAAACGCTATAACCGCGAGACACTGGAGATCAAGTATAAAGGCAAAAGCATTTACGATGTTCTGGAGATGACGGTGGAAGAGGGCCTCGCGTTTTTCAGCAGCATCCCCAGAATTTCACGCAAACTGCAGACCCTGCAGGACGTTGGTCTGGGATATATCAAAATCGGGCAGCCCGCTACCACGCTTTCCGGCGGGGAAGCACAGCGCGTAAAGCTTGCGGCGGAACTTGGCAAGCGCGCAACCGGACGGACGATCTATATTCTGGACGAGCCGACCACAGGTCTGCATATTGCCGACGTTCACAGATTGATCGATGTTCTTCAGAAATTGGTGGATGCCGGCAACACGGTAGTCGTGATTGAGCATAACCTCGACCTGATCAAAACCGCGGACTATCTTGTCGATCTTGGACCGGAGGGCGGCGACGCGGGTGGGACCATCGTTGCGAAGGGTACGCCGGAGCAGGTTGCAAAGATTCCAAAGTCCTATACGGGACAGTATTTGAAAAAGATGCTCAAATGATCTTTTGATTTCCGGACAGTGTCAAAGAAACCGTCTTTCGCGTCATGAACTGACCCCCCAAAAAAAAACGGACATGGAAAGAAAGCCCCCAATCGTAGTTATTATCCTACGATTGGGGGCTTTGGCATGTTAAAACGTCAGCCGAAAGGCGGTTCCTTTGACTGCAGGGGGAGAACTTCGGAGGAATCGAACCTTAAAATAATCTTACGATAAGACAGACCAGCGTAAGCTGCACGATCATCATAACCGGGAGGCCGACCATGAATTTGATAATCGTGCAGCTTACGCTGGTCATCCGCATGACGGCCAGCATGGCCGGCGAGCCTCCCGCCGCTGCGAGGAGAAACAGTGTGCGTTCGGGAATCCGCCGCCGATGTTTTTGGGCTTTCCGCTTGTCGGAAACGACGGAGGCCGCCGAGGCAAGATTGATAATAATCAGGTAACAGAGCCAATATATATTATTGTCGGGCATGTACTAAAGCCTCGCGCCGCAACTCGGACAAAACCGGTTTCCGGCCTCGACGCGTGCCCCGCAGTTTGGGCAGAAACTCGGCGCTCTGTTATTCAGACGGAACATCCGGCGCGGGTCGATTTCTGCCGAGGGATCGCGTTCGATCCGTTTCCCCTCCGGACCGCCGATTTCATATACGGCTCCGCAAGTTGGGCAGGAAACAAAATAACGTTTGCCGAATCGGAAAAGAGGAATGAAGAAAAAGATGAACTTCCGGAAAACGCAGATCACGGGGACCGGTGTACCAAAAGTGCCGCAGCAGGGAAAAACGCATCGGCGCATGCCAAGATCTTTTGAACCGTTCGTGATCGCAAAAAAGAAGAACACGGCTTTATGCCTCCCGTTCGTAATATAAATAAAAGCGTTGTTTGCCAATAAAGTCCCGATCGTGAAAGGAAGAAAAAAATGGTCATCCGATTGTTTAACCGGCACAGCCTTTTTGCCTGCTTTTGTATTCTGGCAATCGTCATCGCCGCCACCATGACCGTAAATTTCTGCGGGGGACGGGGCGTCGGGGCGGAGGCGGCCGCCCCGACGGACACAGAATCCGCTGCGGCCAAAGATTCCACGGCACAAAAAGACGGCTCCGGCAAACCAGCCGATTCTTCCGCGTTGAAGGCTCTGGCCCCGTCCTCATCGTCCCCCAAAGCCGCCGCCGTTTCAGCGGACGCCGCAAATGCAAACGAAATGAGGGCTGTCTGGGTTCCGTATATGAGCCTGAACATGAGCGGGGAAAGCGACAAAAGCGAGCAGGCTTTCCAGAAAAAATTCGACGCTATCGTCAATACGGCAAAATCCTGCGGAATGAACACGCTGGTCGTACAGGTGCGCCCGTTCAGCGACGCGCTTTATCCGTCCCGGTATTTTCCATGGAGCCATGTCGTCGGCGGCACCCAGGGCGTGAATCCCGGGTACGACCCGCTCAAGGACATGGTAAAGGCCAGCCACGGTGCGGGCCTAAAAATTCAGGCGTGGGTAAACCCCCTGCGGATTCAGGTCTCCGGCACGCCGTCAATCCTCTCTTCCGCCAACCCGTACTTTAAATTCAAAGGGACTTCCGGAAAATCCGATTATGTCGTTGACTGCCAGAACGGCAAATATTATAATCCCGCCTATGAAGAAGTCCGTCAGATGATTGCCGACGGCGTTAAGGAAATCGCTCAGAATTACGACGTAGACGGGATCCAGTTCGACGATTATTTTTATCCCACGCAAGACGCGTCATTTGATCAGACGGCGTACGACGCCTACTGCAAAAATGCGAAAGACCACGGAACGCCGCTCTCTCTTGCCGATTGGCGGAAAGCCAACATCGACGCCATGGTCTCCCTCACATACCGGGAGATTAAATCCGTCAAAAAAAACCTTCCCTTTGGAATTGCACCGCAGGGAAACGTGCAGAATGACCTCAACATGGGTGCGGATGTCTGCTCCTGGTGTTCCGCGCACGGTTATGTGGATTATATCTGCCCGCAGTTGTATTACAATTTTGAAAATCCCACTTTACCGTTCGACAAGGCCGCCGAAACATGGCGAAATTTGGTTACCGACAAAGACATCAAACTTTACTACGGGATCGCCGTCTACAAAGCGGGTTCCGACGCCGACAGCGGGACTTGGAAAAAATCTTCTTCCATCCTTGCCGAGCAGATCCAGTGCGGCCGCAAAACTTCGTGCGACGGATTCATGTTTTATTCCTGCGATTATCTGACGGGGGATCAAACGAAGGAAGAAGTCCAGAATGTGGTGAAGCTTTTGGACTAAGTATCCGTTCCGCCGTGCAGTAATCCCGTTCCGCCTCCAAAATCCGCACGGGCAGAATCTTTCCGCCGACGTTTTCCCCGGAATGCGTGCGTACCGGCGTATAATTTGCCGTATAGCCTTCGTAAACGCCGGGGGCGCATTCCCGCTCAAACAGCACCGGTTCCGTCAGACCGAGCTGGCTCCTGAAAAATGCATCGCGCGTTTTCTGCGCCGCCTCGATCATTCGCGCGCTTCGTTCTTCGGCAATTCGCGTAGGAATCTGGCCGGGCGCCTTTGCGGCGACCGTACCGGAACGGCGCGAATAGACGAAAACGTGGGCCTTCGCAAACCCGATTTCCTGTTCGAAGGCAAGCGACTGTCGGAAATCCTCGTCGCTTTCCCCCGGAAAACCGACCATGATGTCCGTCGTGATGGCGGGATTCGGAAAAGCGTTTCTCAGATTCTTTACGATCGTCCGGTATTCGCCGGCCGTATAGTGGCGGTTCATTTTTTTCAGCGTGGCGTCGCAGCCGCTTTGAAGAGAGAGATGAAACTGAGGGCACAGCTTTTTCTGCCGGCACAGGCGACCGATCGTTTCTTCGTCAAGCTGTTCCGGTTCCAGGGAACCGAGCCGCACACGCAGAATGCCTTCCTGCGCGCAGGCGGCCTCAACCGCGTCGCACAGCGTCAGGCCGATATCCGTCCCGTAGGCGGAAAGGTTGATGCCGGTCAGAACGACTTCCCTGTAGCCGTTCGCGGCGATTTCTGCAAGCTCCCGCCCGAGATATTCCAGCGGCTTGGAACGGACACGCCCCCTCGCATAAGGAATGATGCAGTAGGAACAAAAGCGGTTGCACCCATCCTCGATTTTCACAAAAGCACGTGTCCTTTCGTAAAACCGGCTCACGTGCATCGGCTCGAAAGTTTCGGAATGACGGGTGATGTCAAGGGTGCGGCGGTGCGTCGCCAGAAACTTTTCGATGTCCGGCAACAGAGACGCGCGGCTCGAATTCCCAAGAATAATGTCGGCCTCTTTCAGCTTTTCGGCCGCGTCGGGAAAAGCCTGCGGCATGCAGCCTGTCAGGACGAGTATCGCTTCCGGATTTTCCCTTTTCACGCGGCGCAGTGCCTGCCGGACCTTGCGGTCGCTCATAGCCGTGACCGTACAGGAGTTAACGACCACTAAGTCGCTTTCGCGGGCGGTGTCGCAGACGGTGTACCCGGCGGCGGTCAGCTCGCCCAGCATTGCCTGCGATTCGTATTGATTCACCTTGCACCCGAAAGTAATAAAACAGACCTTCATTTGTTCACCTTTCATAAAATTATATATTTTGTTTTGTGATTGACAAAAATGTATGGTAATATTGAACATTGACCAATCGGCTTAAATGCTTTATATTTAGTTAGGATAACAAAGAAGTTTGAAACACGGAGGGACTGTTTATGTATACGGCGTCAATCCTTTTATCCAGTATCGAAGCAGTTAAAAAATTCGTAACGCTTACCAACAGTTACAATTTCCCGATTCATCTGGCGACGGACAAGTGCAAAATCGATGCAAAATCCATCATGGGGATTTTCAGTCTGGATTTATCCAAGCCTTTGAAAATCGAAGTTGACGGCAACGAGGCGGGCGAAGAGAATGCCGACGAGTTCATTCGGCAACTCCAACAATTTCAATGTGAACCGGTGTTAAGCAAATAAAGAGAATTTTGGGATGGGTCCGGCGGATGCCGGACTTTTTTATTTATGCGTTTTCATATTTCTGCGCGAGTGTGCTCCAACGAAGAAAAAGCCCTTCGTTTTCTTTTTTAAGCTCCGCGATTTGTGTCGAAAGCTCCAGCGCCGCTTCATAGTCACAGGCTGTTTCCGGGTCCGACAGCTTGGCGGCAAGTCCGTTGATTTTCTGTTCCGACTGGTCGATCCGCTTTTCCAGCCGGGCGATTTCCGCTTTTTCTTTTCGTGCGGCGGCTTCCTGCTCTTTTCGCATTTGATAGTCGTTTTTTCTCGGCGAAGACGCCGCTTTTTGTTCCGCCGCCTGACGGTTTTTTATCGATTCGGCGTAATTTTCGTAGTTGCCGTCAAACCGGGCCGTGCCGGAAGGGCCAAGGGAATAGATCCTGTCTGCAAGCTTGTTGATCAGATACCGGTCGTGCGATACGATGAGCAGGGTCCCCTCGTAATCCGTCAGGGCTTGCTCCAGAGCTTCGCAGGCAGAGATGTCAAGATGATTGGTCGGTTCGTCTAGCAGCAGAAAATTGTTGTGCGAAAGCATCAGACGCAGCAGGAGGATTCTGGCCCGTTCGCCGCCGCTTAAAGCCGAAACGGGCTTGAACACGTCGTCGCCGCGGAACAGGAATACCGCGAGCGCACCGCGGACTTCGGTCTGCGTCATTTTGGGGTAACGGTCCCATATTTCGTCGATCACCGTTTTGTCCGCCCGCAGGCCGGTCTGCAGCTGGTCGTAATACCCGGTCTGGATACCGGCGCCGAATCGGAAGGTTCCGCCGGACGGCCGGTTTATGCCGAGCAGTGTTTTTAAAAGAGACGTTTTTCCGCAGCCGTTCGGTCCGAGCAGAAAGACCCGCTCTCCGCGATGAATCTGCATATCGACATGGCAAAACAACGGCTTGCCGCCGAACTCCAACGCGAGATTTTCCACGCTGAGAACGTCGTTGCCGCCGCGCTGGCCGATCCCGAACCGGAAGTGAATGGTTTGTTCTTCCTTTTCCGGCTCCGTGAGGGAATCCTTCAGCTTTTCAATGGATTTTGTTTTGCTTGCGATTGTCTTATAATTTCTTTCCTGATTCCAGCGCCGCTGCTGTTCCACAATACCGTCGAGACGGCGAATCTCCTTTTGCGTGTTTTCATAATTCCGCCTTTCGGCGAGCTTTTTTTCCTCCCGCAGGCCAAGAAAAACGGAATAATTGCCGGGATACGCAGTCAACCTGTGATTTTCCAGTTCAAAAGTTCGGTTTGTGATCCGGTCTAGAAAATACCGGTCGTGGGAAATTACAATGTAAGCGCCCGAATAGGAGCGCAAAAAGTCCTCAAGCCATTCGACGGCGGCGATGTCCAGATGGTTGGTCGGTTCGTCCAGCAAAAGGAGGTTGGCACCGCTCAGCAGCAGCTTGGCGAGCTGAAGCTTTGCCCTCTGACCGCCGCTCAGTACGCCGATCGGGTCGTTGATCCGGCACTCGTCAAAGCCGAGGCCAACCATTGCGGACCGAGCGCGGCTCCGGTAAGTCAGACCGCCGGACGTGTTGTACCGGTCGTTCAGGGAAGTCTGCCTCTCGATCAGCTTGTCGATATTCTCCGCTTTTTGCTGCAGTTCACGCGTGATCCGGTCCAGCTCACGTTCAATTTTCATAAGCGGGCTGAAAACGGTCAGCACTTCTTCGTATGCGCTGCGGTCCAGATTCCGGCAGACATGCTGCTCCATATATCCGAGCTCCGTTTTGTTCGGTTTGCCCATCAGTCCGCCGTCGGGGCGAAGTTCGCCGGTCAGTATTTTAAAAAGGGTCGTTTTTCCGGAGCCGTTCCGGCCGATCAGACCGACGCGGTCGTTTTCCCGTATTTCAAAAGTAATTCCATCCAGCACGGTATCCGTTCCGTAGGATTTGCAGATATCGCTCACATTCAGCAGGGCCATGAAAAGTTACTCCTCAATATGTAAACGGATTCGGCGCTGCGGCTGATGCTGCGGCGCGATCCGCAAAATAACGGTTTCATTATAGCGAAAATTCCGTCCGAAATCAAGCAAGGCCTGTTAAAGGTACTTCTTCAGGGCGTCGATGCTGCGTTCTTCTTCTGCAAGATATTTTTCGGCGGCATGGCGCGTTTCCAGATCACAGTCGGGCGTATGGTTCATGGTTCTCGTCATGCTTACAATCCCTTTTACCGTTCCCTTGATCATCAGTTCGGAAATATGCCTCGGGCCGTGCCGGAACAGGGTGTTCATTTTTATGGAATTCCGAAGCATCCGCTGTACGGCACCGCTGACACCCTTCGGCTCTTTACCGTGTACTTTGAGCACGGCGGCGGCTTTTTCCATGGACCGGATATATTTTTCATCCTGTCGGGCAATCTGGGCACACAGCTCTTTTTCCCGCGTCAGGGGAAGGATGATTTCCGAAGCCTCCATGCCCATTTTTGAAATCCGGTATATCTGATTTAAAATTTTCGTACGGTCGTTGTTTTCCTTCAAATTTGTCATCTCCCGTGATCCGCAAGGATTATGTTGTCCTATTTACAGCCGATTAATCTGGACAATTCGGATGCCATAGAATATAATTGACGGGAGGTGATTCTATGCGGGCCGGGATTTCAACAGCCTGTCTGTATCCGATGCTTCTCGAAGATTCGCTGTCCACCCTGATTTCACTCAATTTCAGAGTTTTTGAAGTTTTCGTCAACACCTTCAGCGAACTGGGTGAAGATTATTTAAAAAAACTGGCGAGGATGGCGCAGGAAAGCGGGAGCAGGGTCGAATCGGTCCATCCGTTCACGTCCGGCTATGAAAATTTTCTGCTCTTTTCAGATTATGAAAGGCGCTTTAGGGACAGCCTCGAATTCTATAAAAAGTACTTTAACGCCTGCAATCTTCTGGGTGCGCATATCTTTGTGCTTCATGGCAGAAGGAGCGATAAAACAAGCATCACCGACCGTCAATATTTCGGGCGTTATATGTCCCTTTACGAGCTCGGAAAAACCTTCGGGGTCACCGTGGCACAGGAAAATGTGAACATTTATAGCAGCGACAGCCCCGATTTCATCAAAAGAATGCGTAAATTCTGCGGCGAAAACTGCGCCTTCGTATTCGACGTCAAGCAGGCGGTGCGCGGTGGAGTGGATCCGTTTCAAATCCTGGCCGCGATGGGCAGGCAGGTCGTCCACGTGCATATCAACGACAACGGGCCTGCCTCCGACTGTATGTTGCCGGGGTGCGGCTCGATGGATTTTGCGAAAATGATGAGGATTTTGAAAAAATCCGGATTCGACGGCACTTTGACTATCGAAGTATATCGAAAAAGCTTCGGCGGTTTGGACGAACTGCCGATTGCCGGGCGCTTTGTGCAGGATTTGATCTAAAGCTGACAATTTGCTCTTGATGAAGAAAGAAAAATATGTTATAATTGTATAAAATCGGCAGAAGGGATGAGAGTAAATGAAGTGCCCGTACTGTGGATATGGGGAGAGCAAAGTGATTGATTCCCGCCCGACCGACGAAGGGGAACGGATCAGAAGGCGCCGGGAATGTCTGAAGTGCAATAAACGGTTTACCACCTATGAGGTCATTGAAACGGTCCCGATCGTAGTGATTAAAAAGGACAAGTCACGCGAGACCTTTGACCGCAATAAACTGCTGAACGGCCTGCTGCGGGCCTGTGAAAAACGGCCCGTATCCATAGAGACGCTGGAAAAGATCGTCGATGAAATTGAAAATATGCTTCAGAATTCCCTCGACAGAGAAGTGCCCTCCAGCCTGATCGGAAAATATGCAATGGAAAAGCTGAAAAATGTGGACGAGGTTGCCTATGTACGCTTTGCCTCCGTTTACCGGCAGTTTAAGGATATCAATACATTTATGGAAGAACTCAGCCGTATGATCAAAAGCAAAAAATAACGCCCCACTGCCAACCGCCACGAGAATATTGGCGGTTGTTTTATGCCTGCGCACCCAAAGCCGCGGAGTGCCGGGAGATCTTTTCGGGGGCTCTTTTCCCTGTCCGCGAAAACTGCCGGCCGTTTTTCGGAATGAAATGCTTTACTTTGCCTGATTCGTATTGTAAAATAAATTAATTGAACAGGAGTGTTGATATTGCAGCCGAAATACAAACGGATATTGCTGAAATTAAGCGGGGAAAGCCTTGCGGGAAAACATACGCACGGGATCGATTTCGATACGGTTCTGCGCATTTGCGCGCCGGTCAAAACCTGTGCCGACATGGGCGTTCAGATCGGGATCGTCGTAGGAGGGGGCAATTTTTGGCGCGGCCGGTCGAGCGGAAAAATGGACCGGACGCGCGCCGACCATATGGGGATGCTCGCGACGACGATTAACGCGCTTGGCGTCGCCGACGCGCTGGAGCAACTGGGTCTGACCGTGCGGGTGCAGACGGCGATCGAGATGCGGCAGATCGCGGAGCCGTATATCCGCAACCGTGCCGTGCGGCACCTTGAAAAAGGGCGGGTCGTCGTTTTCGGCTGCGGAACGGGAAATCCTTTCTTTTCAACCGACACGGCAGCCGCGCTGCGCGCCGCCGAAATCGATGCCGATATTATTCTGAAGGCTACCATGGTGGACGGCGTTTACGACTGCGATCCGAAAAAAAATGCGAACGCGATAAAATACGATTCTCTGACCTATCTTGACGTTCTGAATAAAAATCTTCAGGTTATGGACAGCACCGCAGCCTCTTTGTGTAAAGACAACCATATTCCAATCTTGGTTTTCAGCATTTCGGACCCTGAAAATATCGTGAAAGCGGTGTGCGGTGAACCGATCGGTACCATTGTAAAGGAGGAATTGTGATGAAAGAAATTCTGGCGGATGCGGAAGACCGCATGAAAAAGAGCATCCGGGTCCTTTCGTCGGATCTGGCGGCAGTCCGCGCAGGGCGCGCTAATCCGGCCGTGCTCGACAAGATCCGGGTCGATTATTACGGGGCCCCGACCCCGATTAATCAGATCGCCGCGGTTTCGGTCAGCGAGGCCCGCGTGCTTACCATTCAGCCGTGGGACGTTTCTATATGCCGTGCCGTCGAGCGGGCGATAGAAACCTCCGACCTCGGGATCAATCCGCAGAGCGACGGAAAGATCATACGGCTGACTTTTCCGCAGCTTTCGGAAGAAAGGCGCCGCGACCTTGCAAAAGAAATTGCCAAAATGGCGGAGGAGACAAAAGTCGCGGTCCGCTCCATTCGGCGGGACGCGATGGAAAAGCTGAAAGCCAAAAAGAAAAATTCGGAAATTTCGGAGGATGATCTGAAGCAGGCCGAAAAGAAAACGCAGGATCTTACCGATAAATATTGCAGAGAAGCCGATCAGGCTTTAAACGAAAAGAAAAAGGAAATAATGGAGATTTAATCCGCCATGGCCATGACAAACAGAATTTTACCGCGGCACTTGGGAATTATAATGGACGGAAACGGCCGCTGGGCAAAAAAGCGGGGTCTGCCCCGCTCGGCCGGGCATATCGCCGGCGCCGCCGTTTTTAAAACGATTACCCGCTACTGCAGCAAAATCGGAATTCAATATCTGACCGTTTACGCATTTTCTACGGAAAACTGGAAACGCCCCCACAACGAGATCCTCACGCTGATGAATCTGTTTAAACAGTATCTTGCGGATGCCCTGCAGAATTTTCTCAGCGAGAATGTTCGGGTCCGATTTCTCGGCGATACGTCCATATTCGACCCGCAGCTCCGCAATTTGATTCGGGAAATCGAGGACGTATCCAAAGATCATACGGGCATGACGCTGAATGTGGCGCTGAATTATGGCGGTCGGGCCGAGATCGTTCGCGCGGCCCGGCTCTTGGCGGAAGAGGTACAGAGCGGCCGACTGAAACCGGACGATATCGACGAAGAAGCGGTTTCAGCCAGATTGTATACGGCAGGCCAGCCGGATCCGGACTTTATTATTCGCCCGAGCGGCGAAAACCGGATCTCGAATTTTTTGCTCTGGCAGTCCGCTTACACGGAATATTACTTCATGAATATTCTGTGGCCGGATTTTAAGCCGGAAAATCTGGAAGAGGCGCTGGATGCTTTTGCCGCCCGGAACAGACGCTTTGGGGGAATTTAATTGAGAGACAGAATCACGTCGGCGCTTACTTTGGTCTTTTTCTTGGCGGCGATCGTTGTATTCAACAACACGTTCAGCATTGCGTTAAATATAGCCATCGCACTTGTTTCTATTCTGGGTGTTTTTGAGATCATACAGGCTCTGGGCTTGTCGAAAAACTGCATATTAATGGTTCCGAGCCTTGCGTTTGCCGTCGTCTTTCCGTTTCTTGAGACCAATATCGCCCGCGATACCGCTTACTTTTTTTATACGGTCGTATTGTTTGCCGCGCTGATTTTCTACCACTCTATTTTAACATTCCGTGAAGTCGGCGTGATCTACAGCATGGCGGTGCTGATTCCGACTGCGCTTGAAACGATTGTGGAGTTACGCACCATCGGCGGAAAGCACGGAATGTTCTATGTGATCATCGGGATATTTTCGGCATGGATTTCCGATGTGGGCGGCCTGTTTGCCGGTATGCTATTCGGGAAGCATAAGTTTTGCCCGGGTATCAGTCCTAAAAAGACGATCGAGGGCGTTGCCGGTTCTTTTGTGCTTAACATAGCCGCCATGCTGCTGTTTGGTTACATTTTTCAATCGATTTATTACGCCAATCAGGTCCGGGTGAATTATCTTACCCTTTTTATTATCGGCGTGGTCGGGACCGTACTGTCCATTCTGGGCGATCTGAGCTTTTCCCTGATCAAACGAAGCTGCCATATCAAGGATTTC
>LAHS01004579.1_pt1 | contig 11634 bp, 9 predicted proteins | sample 329651 | NCBI WGS metagenome assembly LAHS01 (sample SAMN03275699, study PRJNA271635) | activated sludge metagenome | isolation source: sample C-1 Sludge from hydrolytic chamber (first chamber) of Anaerobic... | reverse complement strand
AGAAAAAATAAATAAAAATAAAATGACTCCACAACAGCAACATGCTGAAGCGGGGTCATTTTTGTAAAGATGCACTTTTTATGAAATTGACAAAGTGTTTTTTATACTTCTGTATGAGGGAACTTTCACACATATATGTCACTGTATTGCGGCAGTTTTTTATTTCTGCAATATTTATACGAAATTTATTATAAATATAACAAAAATCACCCTAAGGGTGATTGCAAAAAGAAAACTGATTAGTATAATATAATATAATAAAAATATTAAAATATTTTTTGTAAAAGAGGAGGTTATTAAATAAAAAAAATCTTAAAGGTTATTACAATTTTTTACACATTATGCTATGGCTATTATGTTATGATTTGTTATAAATTTTCGCAGCTTGTACATTTTTGTTGAGTGATGTAGACAGCTTGATAACCGATGTTAACGGTATTTATTTGTATATTTTAGAATTAAATGGTTATATTGAAAAATAATAGCATACTTAAGCTTTTTAAATTTCATTTATGATATAGCTACGAAATGTGGGGGTTATATTGAAGTATAAAGATGGGATAAATGAAATACTAATTCCATTTATATCATATAGAACGATATCGATTATAGTATTGTCGATAGTATATATTTTGACTTGGAATACAAGTATTTTTTATCCAAAGGTGTTTATTGTTTTGGGAATGCTTTTGTCTAGTACAGTAGGCTCGTTTTTATATCAAAAAAATTATCCCTGCTGTAACGATATTATTATTGCCACAATAATATTGGAAAGTTTGGCATACAGCACTTTTATCATTTTATCGGGTGGATTTTCAAGCCCTTACCTATGGTATTTTATAAATTTATTAATGATAATAATGGCATTGAAGCCTTTTGGCAAATATTCAAAAATTATATCTGCCGGATTGATGCTTTTAATGCTTGCCAGCGTATTTATAGAGAAAAGAATAGTTATGGCACAAAGCGCCGACTCAATTACATATTCGGATATAAACACAGGTATAGCTTTTGTTGTGGTATCCTTCGGGTTCTATCTTTTGTTGGAAAATAACGACAAGTTAATACAAAGCAGGTCCAAGCTTTATGAGCTTAACACAAATCTGAACATATTAAAAAAACAGAGCGACTATGCTTTAGAACACACCATGAATGTATATGATGCCCTTAATGTATTCAGCATATCTAATCCTCAAAGGGTAATGGATGAATTGAATTCAACTCTGAACAGGACTATAGCAAAAAATGGGTGTGCTTTATTTAAAATGAATTCCATGAATGACATAGATTTTTGTTCCCATGAAGGTATTGCTGAGGATCACGAAAGCATAATGGCTGAATTTATTCTTAGAACGATTAAATCGAAAGTGTATGATTCGTTGCCTGAAAATATTAAAATTGACAATAAAGCTTACTGCATTAAATATATAAAAAACTCATCTAATATATTGGCAATATTATTTATATTAAGCGGAACCCAAGATAAGGATGAATACTATTATGAAATGGAAAGTAAATTTTATTTGTACTTGGTTGAAATAATTATGCAGGAATTGGATATACAATCAATGATTGAATCTTATATAATAAGCGACGAACAAAACCGCATAGCTAATGAAATACATGATACGGTAATACAAAAGCTATTTTCCATAAGCTGCAATATGAGGGACCTTGAAACAAAAATAGGCAGTATTACAAGCGAAGATGTAAAAACACAGCTTAATGGTTTAATAAAATCTACGAATTCTACCATGAAAACTCTCAGGGAAGCAATTTACGGAATAAAATGGGATAACAATCATGATACATTTGAAAAAAAACTTTCCGCATATGTTAAGGAAGCAATAGATATGAACCATATAATTATATCCCTCAATTTAGATGAAAACATTTCCGTTCTGACATCCAACAAAAAAACTTCCCTTTACAGAATTATTTGCGAATCAACAAATAATGCCATAAGACATGGCAAGGCTACGGAAATACACATAGATGTGACTATCCTCAATGAATTTGTAACAGCATGCATAAGTGATAACGGGATTGGATTTGACATAAATACCATACCTAAAGATAGGCAGGGTATTAAAAATATGTATATGATAACGGGAGTTTTAAAAGGAACTTTAAATATTTATGCAATGTTAGGGAAGGGTACGGAAATAATCTGTAAAATTCCTGTGTAATTAAAAAGGAGCACATTATGATTTTAATTTTGGATGATCACCCTCTTTCCCGCCAAGGATTATCTACATTAATAAAAAATTACAAAGTAAGCGAAAACATTTCCGAAGCAGGAACAGTCAAAGAATCCATTTTAATAATGAAAAAATACTCCGTAGATTTGGCTTTTATTGATATTAACTTAGGCAGCGAGAGCGGATTCAGCTTAATAAGATGGATTAAAAATGAAAAATTAAACACTAAAATTTTTGTTATAACTTCATCCTCAAGGCAGTGCGATTTTAATTATGCTCAGGAATTGGCAGTAGATGCATATGTACTAAAGGATGCTTTTATCGATGAAATAGCTTACGGTTTAAAAACCGTCGAAAGGGGCGGAAAGTTTTTTTCATCTGCAATTATGGAAAACCTAAATAAAAAAACATATGATGAAAAGATCTTAAACACATTAACAGAGCGGGAATTGGATGTTCTGTCCCTCATAAGCCAGGGGCTTTGCAATGAAAAAATAGGTACGGCTCTTTATATATCCGAAGGCACGGTAAAAAAACACATAACAAATATACTGTCAAAGCTTAACTTAGGCTCAAGAGTAGATGCAGTAATATTTGCCAATAGGAACAGATACTTAATGCAATATGCAATAGATAAATCTTTTAAGCCTAATATGAGAAAGGGGTAGTTATGAAAAAAATCAGCAAAAAACTTAAAGCTGCAATAGGTTTGTCAGTTGTAATACTGTTATTTTTTACAGGGGTGTCCTATAGTGCGTGGAGCGACACATTATCCATCAGAGGAATATTCACCACCGCTAACTTCAGTGTGGAATTTGGGAATAAAAATGATATCGAAGTTAATTTAATAAAAACAGATGCACGAGACAATATAAAAGTTATAGAACAAGATATAAAATTCAGTGTCACTAAGAATGATAATAAGTACATATCCTTGAGATTAACGGATAATCTTATCAATGAACTGAAAAAACCAGGCTACATGCTGCAGATAAAGTACCCCATACAAGCTTCAGATGACAGCAAAATTAAAGCTTTAAAACCGATAGATGCGGATTTTGATAAACCTGACGAAAGTATTGATGCAATTCCCCAAGTCAAAATTACTTTTGGGGATGAACGTATCACTGTTAGTGAAGAAGTAAATGAAAGTGACTATAAAATAAACTTCAAAGTATATCGTCGAATGGAAACGGAAAAGGATAAAAATATTGCAATTGTTTTTTTAGAAGCTGGCAGTATCAATGATACACCACTTGAAATTTCTGTTGAATATGAGTATTTAAAAACCATTCTGTCTGAAACCGATATTTTACAAGTTAACTCTGAATTATCAGCACAGTTGAATGCGGAATATTCAATCGTAATTCCAATATTGGCAGAACAGTTTAACAATGGAGAATAAAACCGATGAATCCATTGAAAGGAGTGCGACATGAAAATAAATATTAAAGTTTTGATTATTTGCATATTGATAATTTTATCTGTTATTCCTTCTGCATATGCCTATTGGACGGATAAGGTAAATACCGAAATAAATTTAATAATTACATATGATGCCATGCTTAACATATTAAATATTCCGGTGCCTGAACCACCTCCTGTAGAAGAAATACCAACCCAGATCGAAGAAATACCGTCACCTGTTGAAAATACCACTAACATAACAGGTGGTTCCAACAGTCCTGAAACAGATACAGTAGGTGGGAATAGCTCAGATATAAATTCCGATAATTCCGCCAGTTCCGATGTAGAAACAGAAGATGCGAATGGCTCGAACGTAAATTCCGATAATTCCGGCAGTTCTGATGTGGAAACAGAAGGTGGGAATATCTCGGATTTAGACTCCGATAATTCAAACAGTGATGATACAAAAACGGATGAAAGTGAGAATAACATAAATTTTAATTCTGATAATGATATTGAAAGTGAAGACATAACAGATAACCATGTTGAAAATGAATGATGATATTATGAAAATAAATGCCGGGAATAATTTGGAGCAAACGGGAAACAAATATCTTCTTATTGTTTTTTTCATTAATTTATGTCTTTTGGGAGACAATTTGCTGATTAAGGTCTTGCCGGCATCTTTTAAATTCATAAAATATATATCACCGGCATGCTTCATTTTAATTACTATTTGTATAGTGTTTTTTTTACCTGCCATCCATACCTTGGGTAAAAATAGAATAAGAAATATAATTATCGGTTTTAGCATAGCAGGCAGTGTGGTCTACATTGCCATAAATTACGGTGCCGGGTTGTTTCTGAAAAATATCGCCTTAAGCCCATATGACATATCTCCAAAGGGTGTAATTGGCAACATTGCGGTACAGATACCTGAAATTATAGCATTTATAATGGTTAGAAGTTATTCGGTAAATGCCGTATACAAAAAAACCGTACATCCGGTATTTTGGATAGCGGTTATAAGCTTATATTTAGCCGCTTTGCAATTTAATTTCACAAAGCTGTCCATAGTGAGAAGTCTTGAGGATTTATTTATCTGCATAGCACAGGATATTATGCCCAAAATAACCCTGAGTTTTCTTATGACCATCCTATGTTTGGCAGGGGGAAGCATTCCGTGCATATATTATATGTGCATCAATAAAATATTTATGTTTTTATTTCCGTTTCTTCCTTCCCTGCCCTGGGTTGCTGAAAGTGTAATAGGCATTGCCTACCCCATAATATTATCAATGCTCATATGGGAAGAATATAAGATATTATCACATTTAAAGCCTTCTTCCCAAAAAGAGAATATATTTTCCTTCAGCGCATCACTAATATTTTTAGTTGTATTTTCATGGTTTATAGTTGGAGTTTTCCCCATATATCCCTCCGTCATACTCACGGGAAGCATGGAGCCATTAATTTATCCCGGTGATATTGTGATGATTAAAAAAATTAAGACAGAGGAAGAAGTGTACAAGCTTAAGGAGGGAGATATAATCAATTTCAAAATGGGAAATATAACAATTACGCACCGTATTGCCAAAATAGAATCCGACGAAGCCGGAAATTTATCCTTCATTACCAAGGGTGATAACAATGATGCCCAAGACCCCTGGGTAGTACCTCCCAATGATTTAAAAGGAACCATAGAAAAGGTGGTGCCAAAAATCGGCTTACCGGTACTTATGATTCACAAAAACGATAATATACCCGAAGGAGTGAGCAATTATTAAAATTAAAAAAGTTACGGTTACAAATGTTAAAAAGAGAATAATTTTGGGTGCGTCTATCACAATTATATGCTTATCTGTTTTCTCAATATTTAAAATACTTTTCCCCAAGACAAATGAAGAGCAGGTAACACTTTACAGCTATTCCATGACAGCGGGCTGTAATTACAAAGTGCATCTTAAGGAAAATGAAATTTACAATGAAAAGTTTATGGAAGAAAATATGATTTATCCCAAAAGTATTTTTGACAGATTGTCAGTAAATTTCTTAGCAATATTTTCAGGCTCTTCGGGTACTGCTTCGGACATAAGAACGGATTATTCCATTGAAGTGTTGGTAAGAGGATTTCAAATGAAAGGGGATGAAAAGAGAATTGTATACGAAAAAACATTTCCATTATTAAGTCAGTCAGATATGAAATACAGGAACATAGCAACAATTTCAAAAGAGATATCTTTAGATTTCACCCAGTACGAAAATTATATAAACAACGTGAAATCAATTCTAAATGCAGACCCAAGCATTGAGGCACTGTTAATATTTAGTGGTGATTTTAAGGCTGAAACGAAATTCGGTGAAAAGGAGGAGCAATTTACATATGCCATAGCTCTTCCTTTATTCGAAAACTTATTCACCATAAACAAGCCTGCAGCCGTAGAAAAAACAGGCTCCATTACCGAAACAGAGGTTACACAAACATATGCTAAAAAAATTCTGTTAATTATTCCCGGATTCCTTATTTTTATTATGCTGCTTATTATTGTGTATATGTTAAAGTATACCATACCCCCTACGGAAGAGGAAAAACTGGTTTTACGCTTTAAGTCAATAATGAGAAAGCACGGCAGCAGAATTGTAAGAACAGGCCGCTACATAGGATCCTCTTGGGAAACAATGTTGATAGTAAAAGACATTGAGGGGATGATAAAAATATCCGATGAATGCAATATACCTATTTTTTATATTCCCGATTATAAGGGTATGCCTGAGGAATACAGCATGTTTATACCGGGAAAGGACATCTGCTATACATACTATATAAATGAATCAAAAATCCCGGTTTTTCCCCGGACTACTACTTAGGTAGTACTGTGCATACTACCTTTCAGTAAATATTATAACCTTCGGAGGGATTGAAACCATCGTTTTTTATTCTATACTTTAACTGCATTAAAATATAAAAAAATAAAAGGAGTAAAGTGATGAGTAAAAAACTAATTTTATGTGTAGTGTTGGCATTAAGCTTGATATTAGTCGGCACAGGTTATGCCTATTGGACAGACACGCTGAATGTTACAACTAAAGCTACAACGGGGGATTTTGATGTTACATTTGTGGATTTGGGTGCGTATGCTCAATATAACAATGAATATGATCCGGGCAACTGGAGTATTATCGACGGTATAGTAAGAGATGCAACAAACTGGTATGTTGGAGCAGATTTCTTTGAACGTGGAACAAACACTTACAATGATGTTTTCGGGAACCCGGATAGCAGGGCTGAGTATTATGATGAAGCAAAGGATTTTAACAGCGTAGATATGGATGCTGAATTACTAAACCCAGGTGATGAATTAGATGAGAACATTGCTGAAAACTTTCCTTATGGAAAAGGAACAGTTGCCGGAGATACAATCAGTATTGAATTAAATAACTTATATCCCGGATATGCTCAGGCATTTCGTTCAGACATTATTAATATAGGCTCCATAGCCGCTAAGCTGAGTACCGTAGACTTTAAATTAAGCAAGCTTGATGAATTTGATGTTACTAAGGCAACAAAAGACTTAATAGGTGTTGCATTGCTGGTTCAGGATGAAAATCCAGAAAAATATGAAGAAATAGTTAAATTGGCTGAAAATTTTGATGCTGCTGATATATTTCCCTTGGGTGGTGTTGATTTTGTAAGGCTTTCCGCATTAGAAACCAAAAATGTGGAAATAGCAAATAACTTTATATTGGTTCCCGGAGAAGGCGGCGAACACAGAGCTGACCTGTTTATAGGTATTGCCGTAGACCCTGATGCAGAAGGTGAATATACTACCGGAAGTACCGAAGTTATGAGCAATAAGGATGATACCAAAACTCAAAATAAAGGCATTAAGTTAGATATTACATTTGGATGGGATCAATTCAACGAAGGTAATAACCCTGAAAACATTACTAATATTTTAGAACTACAAAATAAAAATTAAATTAAAGCTGGTAAATAACATTAATTTAATAAAATAATACTTACAAAATACCCGCAACTGCAAAACATAGTTTCGGGTATTTTTTCGTTCACCCTTCTATTTGTCATCCTGAGTGAAACGAAGGATCTCATCTTTTAAAACCTTGGATTCCGCTCTGCGAATGACCTACCGCTATTTTTCAGGAAGAACACCTGAAAAATAGGGTTAGGGACATCTTTCACCTGCGGTTCAGAATGACAACGGTTGACGCTCATGTTATTGTATGTGTGAACTGTAACTTTTTTATGTTTATCCAATCAATCAATTAATTGCTTAAACAATTTCAAAAACAGTTCCTAGATTAAAATCAGTTACTTTTGAAGAACCATATACACCTAGATATATTCTAGATTGATTAGAGTTAGTTCCTAAACAAACAAAAAAGATATTTTGATTGTTGAAATTATAATCTATATCAATTACATTATAGTCATTTGTTAAACAGTCTCCCCTAGGTAGGGTGTATGCCAATACACCTTGTGAAGGGGAAGTAAATTTTCTTAAAAAATCAGCAAAAATGATTGTACCAGTTAAATCAGGGATTTGATTTCCCATATACACACATGCCCCAACTAAAGCAGAACCACTAAATTTATTAATACGAGTATCATTGTGGAAGTAACTTACTAAAGGTTGAATATGATATGCTGAAGCACTAACGGCTTCATTGTAATAAGCCATAACCTTTTGAGATCTATTTTCATTTTTTTGACATTTTTGATCAATGATAGTTGGAAAAGCTCCTTCCCATCCACGCCAACCGAAATTGATTAATCTATCAGTATTTTTTAATCCTGAATTAACAATTTGCTTAACTGGAATAGGCTTGTAATTGGTAAATGAATATATTGATTCCACAAAGTTTTGACCTACATTACATACGTATTTTACATACTGGTTATTAACTTTTTGATAAGTTATACCAGTCATATTTCTGACACCTTTTGCAACTACTTCAATCATTGATTGAATTTCATCAGGAAGCTCATTAAATCTTGTTACAACCAGTGTATTAGTATTAGAAGTAGCAATTGAAACATTAATTTCAAGTATCTTACCAGATATCTCCATATCATCTTGACTTAAATTGAATGGATCAAACCCTGAACCACCATCACCAGTAATAAAAACCAGTTTTCCAGTTTCGGGTGAGAAATTTAAACTATTTACACCATTATGATTACCAAATGGTCTTCTTAAATTAAGTAAAGTTCTAATCTTTACTTTTTCCATATTGGGTTTCATTACCCATTCTTCAACAGTGTCAATATGATCATACTTTACAGTCCTATTTATCCATTTTAGATTTAATGAGTTTAAATCACATGGATTTGGAATAAAAGGTTGTGTTAACGCACCAGGTCCTTGAGAACCATTAACGGAATAATGTATATAAAAAATCCCATTTACCTCAAACCTTGGATGAAATGCAAGTCCTAATAATCCACGTTCATCATATCCACTTGAACCTCCAAGTTTTATTATTCTATCTTTAATATCTAAAAAGATATCTTTAACTCCATTACGAATGTAGAAAATTTCTCCTGGTTGGGTTACAATAAATAAACTATCATTAAAATCTCCTTGAAGTCTGGCTGATTTAATAACAGTAGGTAAATTTATTTTACTAATAATAGGAAGTAATTTAACTTTGACTTTTTTCAATAACTAACCACCTCATAAGTTTCTATCATTTAATAATATGAAAAATTCATTACTTTTATAACCTTATATAAAATATGATGTAATTATAAATTATTGATGTTTTACTAAAAATATGAAATATTTTTGGAAATAACTTGAATTAAAATAGAAACTATTATATAATATATATGATTTATTAATCTATTGAGATTAATAAAAAATCAGAAAGAGGAGTTAAAATGAAAAAGTTATTTGTATGTTTATTCACACTTGTTTTAGCATTCAGTCTTGTTGGTTGTAAAAAAGATGATAATAGCAATGATAATGACGACCAAGGCTATGATTACAATGCAATTGATGATACTATGGAATCATCAAATGGAAAGTACCAAGTTGCTTTCGTAACTGACATTGGACAATTAAAAGATAAATCATTTAACCAAGGTACTTGGGAAGGTGTAAAAAGATACGCACATGAAAATGATAAATCTTACAAGTATTATCAACCTGCAAATGGTAATAATGCAACCGATGATGATAGATATGATGCTATGAAAGCTGCTGCAGAAGGTGGAGCAGAAATTATTATTTGCTCTGGCTATATGCATGAGCCCTCTTTACAAAGAGCTACAGTTGATTACCCAAATGTTAAATACGTCTTTGTCGATGGATGGGCACTAGGAAAAGAAAATGTAACTGCAATTGTATATAAAGAAGAAGAGTCAGGATATCTTGCAGGTTATGCGGCGGTAATGGATGGATACACTAAACTTGGTTATTCTGGTGGTGGAGGAGGAACAAACCCTGCTTGCCAAAGATTCGGTTATGGTTATATTCAAGGTGCAAATGATGCTGCAAAAGAAAAAGGTATTACTGTAAAAATGAAATATAGTTGGCTATATGGTTCAAGTTTCTCAGCTTCAGCTGATTTACAAACTATGTTAAATGGATGGTATTCAACTGGTACAGAAGTTATTTTTGTTGCTGGTGGAGCTATGTGTCAAAGCGCTTTTGCTGCAGCTTCTGCTAATGATGGAAAAGTTATTGGTGTTGACGTAGACCAATCAAAAGATTCTCCAACTGTTATTACTTCAGCTACAAAAGGTCTTAGAGAAGGAACAATGTATGCACTAGATATGTTTTATACTGATAAATGGGTAAATATATCTGATAAAACCGTTAGTCTTGGTGCAAAAGATGATGCAATTGGTTTACCAACTAGTACATGGTCATTAGAAAACTTTACTATCGAAGAATATAATGATTTATATGAAAAGATAAAAGATGGTACTATTGATATTGATGATGTTGTTGCAGGTCATGAAGATAAGACATATTCAAATGTTGATTTAGATTACATAAAATAAAATATTAGAAGGGGAAACCCTTCTTTTTAAATAATTATTAATTCTTATAATAAGTCTTGAAATTTTGTAAATTATAATAGTAAATAAAGTAAAGGATGGTATTGTGTGGAAAACAACATAATTGAATTGAGAAACATAACAAAAGTCTTCCCAGGTATTATTGCAAATGATAATATAACTTTGAAATTAAAAAAAGGAGAAATTCTTGCTCTTTTAGGTGAAAATGGTGCCGGTAAATCTACTCTTATGAGTGTGTTATTTGGACTTTATCAACCAGAGGTTGGAGAGATTTATAAAAACAACGAAAAAGTAAATATCAAAGGACCTAATGATGCTAATGAGTTAGGCATTGGTATGGTTCATCAACACTATAAATTAGTAGAAGTTTTTTCTGTACTTGATAATATTATTCTAGGTGCAGAAACAACTAAATTTGGTTTTTTAAAAAAGAAAGAAGCAAAAGAAAAGATTTTAGAATTAAGTCATAAATATAAACTAAATATTGATATTGATGCTTTAGTTGAGGATATTTCTGTTGGAATGCAACAAAGAGTAGAAATATTAAAAATGCTTTATCGCGACAATGAGATTCTAATATTTGATGAACCTACAGCTGTACTTACTCCTCAAGAAATTGACGAATTAATGGATATAATGAAAAACTTTGCAAAAGAAGGTAAATCTATTATTTTTATTACTCATAAGCTAAATGAAATTATGGCTGTTGCTGATAGATGTAGTGTTCTTAGAAAAGGAAAGTATATTGGAACCGTTGATATTAAAGATACTACCAAAGAAGAATTATCAGAAATGATGGTTGGAAGAAAAGTTAATTTTGTCGTTGAAAAAAAAGAGGCAAATATTGGCTCAACAATATTAAAAGTTGAAAATCTAACAGTAGCATCTAAAAATCATAAAAATAATGCTGTAAAGAATATATCATTCGAGGCTAAAGCAGGAGAAATTGTTTGCCTTGCTGGTATTGAAGGAAATGGT
>LAHS01001760.1_pt1 | contig 11678 bp, 6 predicted proteins | sample 329651 | NCBI WGS metagenome assembly LAHS01 (sample SAMN03275699, study PRJNA271635) | activated sludge metagenome | isolation source: sample C-1 Sludge from hydrolytic chamber (first chamber) of Anaerobic... | reverse complement strand
CACGGCGGGGAGCGTCTGTCCGTGCTCCTCCGTGCCCTCGCCATAATGGCTCAGCGTGTGGGTCACGGCTTAGTCGGTGCCCACCATGGTGTTGATATTCCGGGTACGGTCCTTCCATTTCTGCGTCTCTACGAAGTGGGCGAAGGCCTGCTTCATCGCCGTCCAGCGGTACCAGGGCTGTCCTGTTTTTGTCGTCAGCGCGGCCGGGAGCGACAGGCGCAGCGGCTCCTCGTTGAGATACAGCCCCACGATCACGTCCCCCGCCTCGTTCTCGCCGAACACCATCTGCAGGTTGGCGGCCATGGGAACAATCTTATAGAGCTCGCCCGTGCCCCACTCCGTCATGGGCAGTTGTGCGCCGAGCAGCGAGAGCAGACGGTACAGGGCGGTGTCGTGACCAAAGCGGAGCGTGGCCCGCGGCGTGCCTGCGGCCAGGGCTCTGTCGGCCCCTTCCACGATGTTCTGCCAGAGACGGGCGGCACACTGCGCCGGAATACCGCGTGAGGCAGCACCCGTGCCGTTCTGGAGCCACATCTTCTCGCTGTTCCACCGATAGATCATCGACATCTCGTCGGGGGTGAACAGGTCGTAAAGCGACACGCCGAGGCTTTCCACGTCCTGCAGATCCGAGGCTATGGTGTGCAGCTCCGTCATCAGCTTGTCGGCTGCAACGACCTTCGACGGATCTCTGAACAGCGTGCCCATCAGCCGTGAGGGCGACACGCCCAATGTCTCTCCGCCTTCCCTCTGCAGCAGCATCTCGTCGGGTGAGTCGTAGCTCATCCACCGCATATCGGCCGAGTCGGTGTGCATCTCCGTCTTCACCCCGGGGGCGGACTGCTGCAGCGACGCCACGAACGCCTCCATGCTCCTGCGGCACCGGTTAGCCACGCTGCTGCGCGCCTCTACCTTCGCCCCCCCGCTCAGCAGGCCGGCAAAGTGCTGCGCCATGCGCCCGGCTATCTGCTCCTGCTGCCGTGCCCCGAGCGGTGTGAGCTGTCCGCCGTTACCCCGCGCGTTCTCCACGATAGCGTTCAGCTTCTTTCTCAGTCGCCTTCCCTTCGCCGTCAGGTTCCGTTTGTCCTCCAGCTGCTGCCACACCCACGCATACCGCGCGTCGCTCGTGAGCCATCGCGACCCGTGTCGGCCGTAATGGCTGATATACACGGGCTTATAGCCTGTCGGCATCTCCGCAAACCAGTTCTTCGTCGGCGCGTGATAGGCATAATACACACCTCCCGTCTGCTCATCGCTACGCTGGCCAAAAGTGCTGACCACAGACAAGAGCAGGAGGAGAAACAGGGTAAGATTCTTTTTCATCGATTCATCTTTTAAGTGATTGGACGGTGGGTTGAGGTGGAGCGAGGTTCTTCGGCGCACTCCACGCGTGCACGACCCGTCACGCGGGGAGGAGGCATGCAGACTGTCGCAAAGATAACAAAAAAGGAATATAAAGCCAAAACCGTTGGCGGAATTAATTTTTATCGCAAAATAAGACTGACGCCAGATTTATTCTTAACCACGAATGAACACGAATGGAAACGAATGAGCGACGGATAGAGTTCAAAACCACAGATTGCACAGATTTACACAGATTTATATGCAAGGCTGCATGGCAGCCAATCTGTGGAATCTGAAACAATTATCCTCTCACACAAAAAATCTGAGAAATCTGTGGAATCTGTGGTTCAATATCAGATTTACCAGATTGAGGATAACGCGGGGAAACTGTGAACCACGAATGGTTCAGATCTCCACGTCAGCCAATCTGATCAATCTGCGTAATCTGTAGCGTGAAAAAAATCAATATCCATTCGTGTTTATTCGTGGAATTCGTGGTTCAAGGCATAGGGGTACGAAATGACACAATGACAGATTATTTCACGTTTTGGTTACACTTTGCGCAAACCACCCTCGCGGAAATGCGGTCTTTTTCGAACGGATCCATCATTCGTCCGCAAAATCGCCCGAAAAAACCGCTTCATTTTCCCGATTTTTATAGGTAAACGCAGCCCTTTCAGACTCACAGCAACGCGAATAAGCAGGAATCGCGTTGCGAATAAGCGTGAATCGCAGCGCGAATAAGCAGGAATCGCAGCGCGAATAAGCGTGAATCACAGCGTAAAAAAACATGAATTGCAGCGAAAAAAGTAGCGAAATGTGCCTTTTCTGCTTTTTTCTCCCTTCTCAATGGGGATTTACCCCCTCTGCTGTTCCTATGTTTCTCTGCGATGAATACCTTTTCGCCCCTTTCCCTTCATTTTTCAGCACCATGTGCTTGACTGATATAAAAAAACAGAATGCAAGCAAAATGGGCTTTTTACTTACATTTTGTAAAACGCGATACAGGCCGTGTCCCCATGCCGTGCGTCCTCTGGGGCGCGACAAGGCAGGAGGGTATGCACCCTGCAGACCTGAGGTTACGGCCAGAAAACAGCAACGGATGCCGCACCCACGGGTACCGACGGCCTGTGATGCTGTCAGTACCCACGGATAGGCATCCGTACGGTTCCTGCAAGGGTAAGAAAGCAGGAGGGCATGCACCCTCCCCGATCTTACGGCCGGCAGACTATTTCACTACCACCTTTCTTGTGGCAGATGCTCCCTTGATGATGTAAGTGCCACGGCCATATCCCTGTCGGCGTATCATCTCCTCGACAGAGCGTCCCTCCACACGCACCGTGCCCAGGCACTGGCCGCCGAGCGTATAGACCGTCACGAGGTCGTCATCGCCGGCTGCGAGCGAACCTACGCCGTCGCTGACCACGATCCTCAGGTAGGCGGTGGTGCTGCCGTCGGTCAGCGACGTGCTGTCCCACACAAGTCCACGGGGCAGCGCCGGCAGGGTCACTGCGGTGGGCTGCTGCATCACGTGTGCGGCGGTCCACAGGCAGATGCTATCGCCTGTCTCTGGAACATAGCCGGGAGCCAGGGTCACCACTACATGACCCAGAGAGAGGTCGCCCCCACACGATAGCTGCGAGTGGGTTATGCCCGTCGATGTCTTACCGGAGATGGCGAAGGTGGCTGTGGCAGCGGGGCTCATCTTTACATCGCCCATGGTCATCACCTCGCCTCCGAGGGTTGCATCATCGGGATTGACGGCCGTAAAATGGGCGGTGTCATTCAGTGTCAGGTCTTTCAGCTGTCCCTGTCCGTACACCGCACCCTGAGCGTTGACGATGAGCGATGCTCCCACGACGGGTACAGACCCGGTGGCCGAGAAGCCCAGCGACCCCTCGTCTATCTGCAGCTGTCCCCGCACCTTGTCGGCTGCGGTGAGCGTCATGCGGCCCGTTCCTTTCTTGACGAGCCTGCTGTCGGTGGTCAGGTCGAAACTGAAGTCCTTGTTGCTGGTACCCACGGTCCATGTGCCGGCACCCGAGAGGGTGCCCGTGCCGGCCACACTGCCGATGGCAAAATTTTTCCCGTTGTTGTTGACGTTAATGCCCTCTCCCACCTGCAGCGTGGCCATAGGCATGCCGAAGCTGTTTGTCAGATCAAAGGTGGAATTGTCAAAGATCTTCTTGGCCGACCTGTTTTCCAGCATAGGGATCAGCGTTCCCTCAAACTTACTCCAGTCGCCGGCGAAGGTGCAGCGCACCCACGCGTCATAGACGGTAAAGGTTCCTGCACCCGTCAGCGTGCCGGTGTAGTTGCATCTGGGGTCTCCGTGCAGCGTTCCCTTGCTGCCCTCGGGCACCACAAAGTTGGCTGCATTGGTCGAGTACGACCCCTCTGTGGCAGCATCATAGAGTGTTCCGTTGACAAACTCCACCGTGTCGGGCAGCTGCGCGAGGTTGTTGGCCTCCACGTCGTTTACCGTTCCGCCATCGATCACCAGTCGGCCGATGGTGCTCCCGGCACCTATCGTGAGCACGCCTTCACCCTTCTTGGTCACCACGGCTCCGGCACCCACCAATCCCCGGTTCACAGTGAGCGTGGTTCCGGCGGGCATCTCCAGCGTGGCCCGTGAGCCTATGATGAAGGGCTGGTCGGTGATGATGGTGCGGCCCACGGCCAGGGTAGCACCGTTGTTGACCGTGACGGTCTGCGCGGCGGTGCCGAGGGCGCCGAATCGGATCCCGGAGAGGTTGGCCAGGGCATTGACCACCAGCTTGCCTCCGTTGACCACGGTGTTGCCCACGAGGTTGCTGTTGGTGATGGTCAGCATGCCGGCACCCTCCTTGGTGAGGGGAGCCCCTCCCACGATGCTGTCGCCCGAGAGGGTGTAATCCTTGTGCTCATTGCTGAAGAGAATGCTGCCCGGGGTAACAGCACCCTTGACCACCACCTGGGTGTTGGCGGCATCGTCGTTGAACGTCACATCGTCGCCCGTGGCAGAATAGATCTTCCGTCCATCGGCCATAAAGCTTTCTGACACGCCGGGATCCCACTCGTGGGCCTCGTCGGTACCATTCCATACCACGGCGGCCTTGTCGCGCATGGTCTCTATGTGCAGATACACCTTGCCGTCTTCGTCGGAAAGAGAGCAGCGCTTACCGCCGATGCCCTCCAGCACGATATCGGACAGGTTGCCTGCCACGCTATCTACCGTTGCGATGAGGTATTTTCCGTCTGTGAGATCGCCCGTGACGTTGAACTGGAATACCGGTGAATGATACTTGGGGCCATATTCTCCCCAGCTGCTTGCTTCAAGCGTCAGGGTGTCTGCCTTCAGCTCGTCTGTCTGCGTGCCGCCCAGATCGAAGACCACCCTCGATCCGAATCCGAGGTCAAGACGGGAGACAGAGATGCTCCCCGCATGGTCCTGACCACCGGGATAGATGGTGGCGTTATAGTCAGCACGCACGCCTGCCGCAAACTTGCCTCCGTCGGAGACCAGCGTGGTGTGGCGGTTGAGCCACAGACGGCTCTTGGCAAGGGTTCCGTCAAAGCGGAGTGTGCCGTTCCACACGTCGGTAGGCCCGGTGTAGTTCTCCACCACATTCGGCAGGACGAGCGTTCCCTCGCCCTGCTTCACCAGCCTTGTCTTCCCGCTGAAAGCACCACCTGTCAGCGTGTGGGTGTAAGCCGTGAGGGTGGGTTGCGGCGTCTTGCCAGTCTCGTTGTCGGCACCCGATCCCTGCACGATGCAGGGGGCGTTGTCGGTCACGATCCAGGGCGAAGCCCCGTCGGCCACGCTCACCGTCATGTTGCCCTGGTCGGCAAGGAGCAGGTGGGCGGTGGTGGTCTGAAGGGTAGCACCGTTGGACACCACGGTACGGCCGGCGAGCGTCACGGGAGGCGGTGCCACGGTGATTCCCTCTGCCTCTCCGAGGAAGAAGCTGGGGTGCGGAGGCTGGTTATATCCCATACATTGCCAGGTCATGGCATTGCGGTATTCATGATCGTCCCATAAGGTATAGATGTCGTTTTCAGTGGGGTAGTTGGTGGTATAGAGCAGCAGCTCACTGGCTCCGTTGCGCACGATGAACTCCTCGCGCCAGTCGCCCATGATGTCTCCAAGGGCACAGGGATTGTTCTTCGACGAGTTGTTGAGCTGTCCTATGGAAGTGAGGATACGCTTGTTGCCCCATTTGTTGATGGAGGCAGAGCGCTCCACGCCTGGGCTGTCGAAGATCTCGTCGAGCAGATCGCCGTCCCAGTAGATGCGGCAGTTGAGGTCATCCCATTTCATCTTGGTTTCGGCACTCACCGGCAACACCTTGTCGGAGGTCAGCCCGATGATGCCTGAGCTCACCGTGCGGCCCTCTCCGCCGGGATAATCGTTGGTGAAGTTTCCCGCGAGGGCACGCCCGTCGTCGCCGCCATCGGCCTTGCGGTAGTACAGCTCGCCCGTGGTGGCATTCCAGTAGCTGCAGCCCTGGCTTCCCTCCAGACAGTTGAACTGCTCCAGACCCCGGCGGTAGGGATCCAGATCACCGCAGTGCTGGGCATCGCCGTGGCCGAGGCCAGTGGTGACCAGGCCCTTGCCGTTGTCGTCGATCACCATAGACCCGAACACGATCTCATCGCGCCCATCAAGATCTACGTCGGCTATCTGGAAGTTGTGGAAGCCGTTTCCGAACCACGGACTGTGGCTGTCGTAGGTGTTCCAGCGCCAGCGCTGGGTGAGCACATGGCTCACCGGATCTACGTCGAGGGCACACATCTTATGGCGTGTGTAGCAGCCTCGGCCTAAGAAGATGCTCGCCTTCGTGCCGTCGAGATAAGGCGCACCGAAGTAGTGCTTGTCGGAGCGGTGCCCGGTATCGGCCTTGCCCCACACCGTGGCATAATCGGACTCTCCCGACTCATAGCGCGGCAGGGGATATTCCATCGGTGTAAAGGTGCCGCTGTGGCCGTCGTAGCCATAGGGCACACCCGTCTCTCCGTTGAGATAGAGCAGGTATTCCTTGCCCTCGTGGGTATATTCAGCCCTTTTGCCGGCCGTCCCGCCGTTGTCGTAGGTCATATCTCCGATGTGGATCTCCTTGCCGTCGGCCGTGTGAATGATCATGTTGTCGGCTCCGCGCAGCATGGCCTCGGCCTTGCCGTCGCCGTCCCAGTCGTAGCCGATCATGTCCCACTGCTCGTCCGGTCCCGACATCATGTTGGGTCCCAGATCTATCCACCACAGACGGTTGCCCTTGAGGTCGTACACCTCGTAGCGGTTGAAGTCGGTCTTGTTGCTGGTATTCAGCAGGTTGCCGCTGTCGTTGCGGCGCTTGAGGAAGAGCTCTGCCACACCGTCGCCGTTGACATCTGCCAGCGAGATATCATTGAGCGAGTAGCCCGCCGTGACGTCAGTACCTTCGCGGTTGAGGGCCGGCTTGATGGCAATCGAGAGATACTGCTGGCTCCATGCCTGTACCGCGGCGCTCCTGTCGCGAGTCACACCATTCACGATGGCCTCCACCTGGTAGGTGCTTGAGCCATTGCCCGACATGTCCTCATAATTGGAGAGGGAGATCGGGCCGGCAATCTTGGTGCCGTCGCGATAGAGGTTATACTGCGTGTCGTAATACTCCTCGCCCAGTTTGCGCCAGCTGACGTGATTGCCGCCACTACGTCCTGGCACGGCCACTAAGCCGCGGTCCAGCTTGTCCATGGCGCGCTGGGCCGACGAGGGTAGCCCAAAGGACATGGCAAGAATTGCCGAAAATAAAATTCGTTTCATAGATTTGCTTGTTGTTTTTAAGTAATTCGGCTGCAAAAATAGAAAAAATCTGTTAAACCGTTTTCTGTTTGGCGAGAAACTTTACATTCTATTTTATGTACGCCAGATAGTCATCGCCCCACGCACGAAGCGTGAAAAATGCCAGGGATACGAAGCTAAGATGCTGACTGACAACCTCATGAACCTATGATGCGAGCTTATGCGCGGAGCCTTCAGGAGGGCTCTGAATCCAGCTTACGGGAAGCAATAAATTTTCTTAAAAAAGTTTCATTTTTACAGGAAATGCTTAACTTTGCGATGAGGGGATCATGGCTTTGTCCTGTAGAGGGGCGACTCCTCGCTGAGCGATGGTCTGCAGCATGGTCCCTCCGGCCGGTTCCATGCACTGATGCCTCGAAAATGAGGTGCCGCCGCTGCAGACCGACCCCATCTACTTTACTACTTGTATCATTATAAACAACATTAACATTATGAATTTCGGATTTCAGGAAATACTGATTATAGCCTTCATCGTGCTGCTTCTCTTCGGAGGCAAGAAGATTCCCGAGCTGATGAAAGGACTGGGGAAGGGCGTGAAGAGCTTCAAGGACGGCATCAATGGCGTGGAGGGAGATACGAATCAACGGGTTGACGATAAGAAAGATGAACAGGTCAAAAACTCCCAGGGCGAATGATGCAGACGAGCAAGAGCCGTTAACCTTCTGGGAGCACCTGGACGTGCTGCGCGGCACACTCATCAAGATGCTGGTGGTGACAGTGGTGGCGGCAGTTGTAGCCTTCTGTTTCAAGGAGCAGATGTTCAGCATCATTCTGGCACCGAAGGACGCACACTTCATCACTTATCGCCTTCTGGGCAGCGATCCGTTCAGTATCCAGCTGGTAAATATCGGACTTACCGAGCAGTTTATGGTTCACCTGAAGGCCGCTTTCTGGTTTGGCTTCATGGCTGCCTCGCCGCTCATCATCTATTATCTGTACGGTTTCATTGCCCCGGCACTCTATGCCAATGAACGTAAGTACTCGGTTCGGGTCATCAGCGGGGGATATGTGATGTTCATTTTAGGCATCCTGGTAAATTATTTTATCATCTTTCCCATGACCGTGAGGTTTCTTGGCTCATACTCGGTGAGTGCCTCGGTGAGGAATATGCTCTCGCTGCAGAGCTATATGGACACCCTGCTCATGATGAGTCTGCTCTTCGGCATCATCTTCGAGCTGCCTGTGGTGAGCTGGCTGATGGCGGCACTGGGGATACTGAAAGCCGAATGGATGACGCGCTACCGGCGACATGCTTACGTGGGCATTATGATACTGGCGGCCTTAGTGACGCCGACCTCCGATGCCTTTACCATGCTGGTGGTGTCGCTGCCGATAGGCCTGCTGTACGAGCTGAGCATACTGCTGGTGTGGAGGGCGGAAAAGAAACATTATCACACACAAACATTATCTAAATTATGCTGAGAAAAATAAGAATCTCCTTAGCGGTAGTTTTCTTTGTGGGCATCACCTTGCTCTTCCTCGACTTCACGGGCACACTGCATGCCTGGTTGGGGTGGATGGCTAAGGTGCAGTTTCTCCCTGCCCTGCTGTCGCTGAACGTGGCGGTGATGGCGGCATTGGTGCTGCTTACACTCATCTTCGGGCGCATCTACTGTTCGGTGATCTGCCCTCTGGGCGTAATGCAGGATATCATTGCATGGTTTGGCAAGCGGAAACGCAAACGGCCTTACAACTTCTCTCCAGCGCTCAACTGGCTGCGTTACACCATGCTTGTGGTGTTTCTCGGTGCTCTCGTGGTGGGCTTGGGCTCTGTGGTGGCGCTGCTCGCGCCTTATTCTTCGTACGGTCGAATAGCGGCAAACCTCCTTCAGCCGGTTTATATCCTTGCCAACAACGGTCTGGCGCTGATAGCCGAGCGGGTGGACAGCTATGCCTTCTACAGTGCCGACGTGTGGCTGCGCAGTCTGCCCACCTTCCTTATCGCTGTGGTCACGTTTGTGCTGATCTTCATTCTGGCATGGAAGAACGGACGTACCTACTGCAACACGGTCTGTCCGGTGGGTACGATACTGAGTTTCCTGGCCCGCTTCTCCTGGCTGAAGATCTACTTTGACGGCGAGAATTGCCGCAGCTGTTCCAAGTGTACGCACCATTGCAAGGCAGCATGTATAGACTATAAGACGCTGACCGTGGATTATTCCCGATGCGTAACCTGTGGCGACTGTCTGGAGCAGTGTGCCTTCTCAGCACTCACCTATGGGCACCCGTCGGCAACGCTGCTGCAGGCCAACCGTGAGAAAATAGCTGCGAAAGCAAACCGGGCCGACGCCACGAAGCACGATGCAGCTGCCGAGGTGCCGCAGGAAACGGTGGCAGAGGCTTCGGCCAGTTCACGCCGCACTTTCCTCCTGACGTCGGCACTTGCCGTTGCCACAGCCGTGAAGGCACAGAAAAACAAGAAGGTGGACGGCGGCCTGGCGGTCATAGAAGACAAAGTAGCCCCGGTACGCGCCACGCCGATCACGCCTCCCGGCTCGTTCAGTGCAGAGAACATGGCCAAACATTGTACGGGCTGCCAGCTCTGTGTGGCCGAATGTCCTAACGGGGTGCTGCGCCCCTCGACAGACCCGATGAAACTCATGCAGCCGACGATGAGCTACGAGCGGGGCTACTGTCGCCCGGAGTGCACGCGCTGCTCGGAGGTATGCCCTACGGGAGCTATCCACCTCATCGACAAGGCCACGAAGTCATCTACGCAGCTGGGCCATGCCGTCTGGATTAAGAAAAACTGCGTCGTCATCACCGATGGCGTGGAATGTGGCAACTGCGCACGCCACTGTCCGTCGGGAGCGATAGATATGGTCGATCTGGAACTGGACGACCGGATTGCCTCCGTACCTTCTGTCAACGCATCGCGCTGCATAGGGTGCGGTGCCTGTGAGAACCTTTGTCCGGCACGTCCCTTCGCCGCCATCTACGTGGAGGGGCATGAGGTGCACAAAACTAACTAATTCATACAGAGAAAAACGATGACCAAGAAAATATCAAGACGCACCTTCCTCAGACTCTTTGGTGCCGGGACTGTTGCCGCAGGCTCGGCGGCGGTAATAGGCTGCAAGCAGGAGGGTAGCACCACAGCATCGCGGCAGGAGCCCCCCGTGGGAAAAATGACGTACAGAGTGAATCACAACACGCAGGACAAGGTGTCGATACTCGGCTATGGCATGATGCGACTGCCCACCAAGGGACAGACCCTCGGTGCCCGTCAGGAGGGAGATGAGGAGGTAGATCAGGAGATGGTGAACCGACAGGTGGACTACGCCTTGGCACACGGTCTGAACTATTTTGACACGTCTCCCGTATATACGCAGGGCAAGAGCGAACATCATACGGGCATAGCGCTACACCGACACCCGCGGAAGAGCTACTTCATTGCCACCAAGATGTCGAACATGCACTCCTACTCCCGCGAGGACTCGATAGAGATGTTCAACAATTCCCTGCGCGAGCTGCAGACCACCTATATCGATTATTATCTGCTGCACTCTATCGGCGGCACCAACGACGAGTTTCCCGATGCCCTGGATCTGTTTAAGGCCCGTTTCTTGGACAATGGCATACTCGCCTTTCTACAACAGAAAAAGAAGGAGGGCGTGATTCGGAATCTCGGCTTCTCCTATCACGGCGACATCAAGGTCTTCGACCATGCGCTGAAGATGCACGATCAGGGGGAGGCACATTGGGACTTCGTGCAGATCGAGCTGAACTACCTTGACTGGCACTGGGCCAACGAGATAAACGACCGTAACACAGACGCGGAATACCTCTATGACGAGCTGACCAAGCGCAACATACCGGCCGTGATCATGGAACCGCTACTGGGCGGGCGACTGGCCAACATGCCTAACAAGATGGTGAACCAGCTGAAGCAGAAGGAGCCGGAGGCAAGCGTGGCCTCGTGGGCCTTCAGGTATGCTGCCACAAAAGCTAACGTACTGACGCTCCTCAGTGGCATGACCTACATGGAACACCTGAAGGATAACCTGCTTTCGCTCTGCCCGCTGAAGCCTCTGACAAAAGAGGAGATGACCTTCTTGGAGGAGGACATTGCCAAGCAGATCGTGGATTACAAGACAATACCCTGCAACGACTGCAAGTATTGCATGCCCTGTCCGTACGGCGTGGATATCCCCGGCATCTTCGTACATTATAATAAATGTCTCAACGAGAGCAATGTGCCGCATGACACGGAGGATCCGGCCTACACCAAGATGCGCAGGGCTTTCCTCGTGGGCTACGACCGCAGCGTCCCACGCCTGCGTCAGGCCGACCACTGTATCGGGTGCGGTACATGCGAGCCGATGTGCCCCCAGAAAATACGGATCCCGGACGAGCTGCATAAGATCTCCGAATATGTGGAAGACTTGAAGCAGGATAAGGTGGAGAGCCTTTCGGATCAGACGTCTGCATAATCAACTGGTCTGCCGATGTGCCATCACAGGACATCGGCAGACTTTTTTTTGAAACCCACCAAATTGGCTGACGCGGAGATCTG
>LAHS01004138.1_pt1 | contig 11690 bp, 8 predicted proteins | sample 329651 | NCBI WGS metagenome assembly LAHS01 (sample SAMN03275699, study PRJNA271635) | activated sludge metagenome | isolation source: sample C-1 Sludge from hydrolytic chamber (first chamber) of Anaerobic... | reverse complement strand
CACACTTTTGGGGACAGTATCAATGATTGCGGGTCAGGCTACAATAACCAAGATGATTAGAGTGATGCTGCTGGCTCCCGTGCTGGTTGTCATGGGACTGGTCTTATCCCGTAAAAAAGCCCCGGATGAAACTGAAAATGAGACAGAAACAACATCAGGCAATAAGACCGCAAAGAAGAGAAGCAAAATTGCAATACCTTGGTTTGCATTTGGTTTTATTGGAATTATCCTGCTTAATTCTCTTTTAAACGGTTGCTCTTTCTTGCCTCAAAAATTTATGGGACAGCTGATTGGCGGAATCAATAATTTTGACACATTCCTGCTTACCATGGCAATGACTGCCCTGGGCGCTGAGACTAGTTTTGATAAGTTTAAACAGGCTGGAGCAAAACCGTTTTATTTGGCAGGGCTAATTTACATTTGGCTTCTTGGGGGCGGGTATCTGCTTGCCAAGTATTTTGTGCCGTTATTTTAGGCACCCAAATTTTTGTTAAATGTCTAATTTTCCTTACATTTGCCGCTCCTTAAGAGGCGGCAAATGCTGTCTTAAGGAATAGACCTCCGCATAAGCGGAACTACAAATAATGTTAAACAACTAATTAATTTTTTAATTAATCATGAGTAAAGAAAAACCAATCGTGGAAAATGAGGAGACTACAGAGACTCCCGTCCGCAAAAAAGAAGACTCTTTAGAGGCTTACAAAGAAGAAACCGCAGAGGCTTCTGATCAACCTAAAAAAAGACACAGCAACGCATCTGTTGATCCTGCAAAATTTAACTGGGATGAATTTGAGAAGGCTGCTGATTACGGCGCGCCAAAAGAAGAAGTAGAAAAAGAGTATGACAATACATTCTCTAAAGTTCTTGAGAATGAAGTTGTTGAAGGAACCGTTACTGCAATGACAAAACGTGAGGTAATGGTAAACATCGGCTACAAGAGTGAAGGCGTCATTTCTATAAACGAGTTCAGATATAATCCGGATTTAAAAGTTGGAGACAAAGTAGACGTTTACGTAGAGAGTGTTGAAGACAGAAACGGAAAGTTAATAGTATCACATAAAAAAGCATGCGCTCTTAAGTCTTGGGATAGAGTTAATGAGGCTTATGACAAGGGCGAGATTGTTAAGGGATATATTAAGTGCCGCACTAAGGGCGGTATGATTGTAGACGTATTTGGAATTGAGGCTTTCTTGCCTGGTTCTCAGATAGATGTTAAACCAATCAGAGATTACGATATTTTTGTCAATAAGACAATGGAGTTCAAGGTTGTTAAAATCAATCATGAATTCAGAAACGTAGTTTTGTCTCACAAGACTTTGATTGAAGCAGAGCTTGAGGCTCAGAAAGCACAGATTATCAGCAAGCTGGAGAAAGGACAAGTTCTTGAGGGAACTGTTAAGAACATTACTTCTTACGGAGTATTTGTTGATCTTGGCGGTGTTGACGGTCTTATCCATATTACGGATTTGTCTTGGGGCAGAATTAACAATCCGGAAGAGGTTGTTAAACTAGACCAGAAGATTAACGTTGTTATCCTAGATTTTGATGAGGAAAAGAAGAGAATCGCTCTTGGTTTGAAGCAGCTTACTCCTCATCCATGGGATGCTTTGGATCCTAACTTGAAGGTTGGAGATAAGGTAAAGGGCAAGGTTGTAGTCATTATGGATTACGGTGCTTTTGTAGAGATTCAACCTGGTATTGAGGGTCTTATCCACGTATCAGAGATGTCTTGGTCTTCTCATTTGAGAAGCGCTCAGGATTTCTTAAAGCTTGGAGATGAGGTTGAGGCACAAGTTCTTACTCTAGACAGGGAAGAGCATAAGATGTCTCTTGGCATGAAGCAGTTAAAGGCAGATCCTTGGGCAACCATTATGGATAAATATCCTGTCGGGAGCAAGCATACTGCAATTGTTAGAAACTTCACAAACTTTGGAGTTTTTGTAGAACTAGAAGAGGGTGTTGACGGTCTTGTACATATCAGTGATTTGTCTTGGACTAAGAAGATTAAACATCCATCTGAGTTTACAGCTCTTGGTGACAAATTAGAGGTTGTTGTTTTGGAAATTGACAAGGACAACAGAAGATTGTCATTAGGCCACAAGCAGTTAGAGGAGAATCCTTGGGATACATTTGAGACTATATTTACAGTTGGTTCTGTTCATAATGGAACAATTGTTTCATTCAATGAGAAGGGCGCAACCGTTGCACTTGAATATGGCATTGAGGGATTTGCACCTGTAAAGGGACTTGTTAAAGAGGACGGCACCACTGCAAAAGCAGAGGAGAAGCTAGACTTTAAAGTTATTGAATTTAACAAGGGCGCAAAGAAGATTGTTCTTTCACACTCCAGAATAGCTGAGGACAAGAAGAGAGAGGCTAATGGCGAGAAGCCTATAGCTGACGTTAAAACTTCTGAGGCTGAGACTACTAAGAAGGCAGTTAAGAAGGTAAAGGCTAGCGTAGAAAAGACAACGCTGGGTGATATCTCTGAGCTTGCAGATCTTAAGAAGGAGATGGACAAAGAAGCAAAGGCAGAAAAGAAAGAAGAAAAAGCTGAATAGATTTAGTGGAATTTTCTTTTACCACATTGGGTACCGCATCTGCGCGTCCCACTTCTAACAGATATCCAAGCGCTCACATACTAACCATAGGTGGGCGCTTGTTTTTGATAGACTGCGGGGAAAGCGCTCAGATACAGATGACTAGAGCAGGATTATCTATCGCGAGAATAGATAATGTCTTTATCTCTCATCTGCACGGGGATCATATTTTTGGTCTGTTTGGGCTGCTCTCTACAATGGATATGATAGGGAGGGTTTCTCCGCTTCACATGTATGCTCCGGCAGAGATGCAGAGCATTCTGGATTTCTTTTTGCATCAGTTTGGCGGGCTTAAGTATCAGGTGGTTCTGCATGCTGTCAAATGTAAGGAGCCTGTTAAAATATTGGAATTTAAATCTTTGGATGTGTATGCGTTTCCTCTTAAGCACAGAGTAGAAACATACGGCTATCTTTTTAAAGAGAAGGCGCCGCAGCAAAATATCATTAAGGAAAAAATAGAGGAGAAGCATTTGACTATTGAGGAGATGGCTAGGCTTAAAGAGGGGAATAATATTACTCGCGATGGCGGGGAGGTCCTGCTCTCTTCTGAACTTACATATACTCCTTTCTATCCGCGCAGCTTTGCATACTGCTGTGATACAGCTCCTTTACGTGAATTGCCGGAATGGGTTAAGGGCGTTGACCTGATGTATCATGAGGCTACCTACGGTAATGATTTGGATGTGCTTGCCAAAAGCACTTTTCACTCTACTGCTGCAGACGCAGCGCAGTGTGCCAAAGATGCATGTGCCGGCAAGCTTGTAATAGGCCATTATTCTTCTCGTTATAGAAGCGTGGAAGTTCTTTTGGCTGAGGCGCGTAAAGTGTTCCCGGAAACTTACCTGTCAAAAGAGGGAACGAAATTTGATATCCCTGTTAAGACCGCAGTTTCAGATACCAAAAATTTGGCTACTCACTAAGGGGCGCTTGGTTAATCACCTGTCGGGATTAAAATTATTTTATTTGTTATGTCAAGATTTTTAAAGAGATTATTGTTGTCTGCTGCAATTGTTTGTACGGCAGGTGTTTATAGTGCCAATGCTCAGAGTTATCTGAACACTCCGCAGACATATCCTACTGTTAATTATAACTCTAGTGATTTGAATTTTGCTGCTGCAAAAGTTAAACAGACATTGTTCTATCTCTCTAATTTTTACCTGGATACGGTTAACGTGCAGAAGGTGACGGATGAAGCAATTGCTAAAGTGATGCAGCAGTTTGACCCGCACTCTGTTTACATTACGGCTAAGGATGTGGCTGAGATGGAGGAGCCTCTGGTTGGAAATTTTGACGGAATAGGCATTGAATATGCTATTATAAATGATTCATTATCAGTGCAGAGCGTTATTCCGGGAGGTCCTTCTGAAAAGGTGGGACTGCATGCTGGCGATAAAATTATTAAAGTTAACGGAGAGTCTATTTGCGGTACGCATCTGACTACCAAGCGTGTATTGGGTTATCTGAGAGGGGACCGCGGTACAAAAGTTAACATTGCAATTTTAAGAAGGGGAGTAAAAGAGGAAATTGACGTTACTATTACCAGAGATAAGATTCCTTTGAATACGGTTGATGCAGCCTATGAAATTTCAAACGGCATTATGATGATTCGTATAAGCCGTTTTGGGGCAGAGACTTACAAAGAAATGATGACGCCGCTTAAAGCGTATATGTCGGCTCATAAGGGAAAGCTCAAAGGTGTTATTTTGGATTTGCGCGGCAATCCCGGAGGATATTTGGAGACGGCGTTAACTATTGCTAATGAGTTTCTTGATAAAGGCCAGCTGATTCTTTATACGGAGGGACGTGCAGTTAATCGCACTGATGACGTGGCAAACGGAGCCGGCATTTTGAAAAATGTTCCGCTTGCAATTCTGATAGATGAGAGTTCCGCTTCCGCCAGCGAGATTGTTTCCGGTGCAATGCAGGATTGGGACAGAGGTACAATAATTGGGCGCCGCTCATTTGGCAAAGGCCTTGTGCAGCAGGAATTTCCATTGCAGGACGGCGGACGTTTGCGTATGACAATTGCACGTTATCATACACCAAGCGGACGTGTAATTCAGTCTCCTTATGAAAACGGTGAGGCTGATAAATATTATGAGAACGTTATAAAGAGGTATCTTTCTGACGAGCGCTTTAACAAAGACAGCATCAAGATAAATGACTCCTTAAAGTTTAAAACTCTCAAAAAAGGACGCATTGTTTATGGCGGCGGCGGAATCATTCCGGATATCTTTACGCCTGTTGATACATCCTTCTACTCAAAGAGTTACATAAAATGCGTGAACAAAGGAATCATGATGGATTTTGTTAATATATACACGGATAACCACCGCAAAGAATTTGATGCAAAGTACAAAAACATGGAGCAGTTTGCCAAGGACTATCAAGTTCCCGACAGTTACTGGAATGAATTCCTTGCATACTCTAAAGCCCACGGCGCAGAATTCTCAGAGGCAGACTTAAAAACCTCCGGCTCAGAAATTCGCAAGAACCTCAAAGGCCTCATAGTCAGAGCGCTGTATGGCCTGGACGGCTATCTGAAATATGACTACGCCACAGACCCCGAGGTCCTAAAAGCCCTGGAGGTTCTGAAATAACTCCCCCTCCTAATTGCAAGAGCGAAGTACACCTGTATCTATCTGATTATCAGCGTTCCCCTGAAAGTCTCAATTTTAATACTGCGATTTTCAGGGGCGCCTTGTGAATCAGCAATTTACAAGGCTAGTTCGGAAGATGCTCTATAAGACGAGCGGCAGTGCCGCGAGTCCGCGACCGAAGGGAGCGTGCAGCTCCGCGCGACAGCGCGTTAAACCCCAATGCAATGCGCTGCCTTGTAGCGCATTGCTCTGCATGCGAGCAGAGCGAGCATGCAAACTTAGGGAGCATGCAAATTCAATCAATCAGCATCAAGCCTGTGCGCTTGTAGGTTTCTATCTTAATGGCAGCATCTCCTTCAAGTAGCTTGCGCAGTTTAAGTATGTGATTATCAAGGCTGCGAGATGTGAAGTAATCATCCGTACCCCAAATTTGATTCATGATAATGTTTCTTTCAACAATGCTCCCTTTGTGTCTGCACAGTACCTCTAGAACCTCTGCCTCTTTTGGGGTCAATTTTACTTCTTTGCTTGCAGTATTAAGCACTAAGATATTTCTGCTTTTGTCAAATGTGTAATGTCCTAGTTTAAAAAGGTATATGGATTTCTCTCTGTTAGTTCTTCTTAGTAAAGATTTGATTTGTCCGTCAAGTTGCTCTTTTGTAAACGGTTTCTTTAGGTATGTATCTATGCCAGATGCATATCCTTTTTTAAAGTCATCTGACTCTGTCAATCCAGATAGTATGATTATTGGAATGTCAGGATTTTTCTTTCTTATCATGGCAGCCATAGTGTTGCCATCCATTACAGGCATATCTACGTCAGTCACAACTACATCCGGGCATACTGCGGCAAAAGCGTCCAGACCCTTTTTCCCATCTGCTGCAAGAGTTACCTCGTAGCCTCCAATTACTTTTTCCAGCTCTGATTTTACAATAAACCGGAGTCCGGAATCATCCTCTACAAACAGAACCTTTATCATAATATGTTGTGTTTTAAGGGATACATTAATATGACATTAGTGAATTTATTCAATTCACTGTAAATTTTCACATCTCCGCCTTGTCCTCTAACTATCTGATATACAAAGTTTAGTCCAATCCCATGCCCGCTTCCTTCTGTAACGTTATCGCCCCTTTCAAAAATATCAAATACCTTCTTTAAATTTTCTTCAGGAATTCCGCGCCCGTTATCTTTCACGGAAATTTGCATGTAATTGTTTTTTAATTCTGATGACAATTCAATCTTTACATCATTTCCGGAATACTTTATGGAATTTTCTATCAAATTCTCCAGCGCCTCAAACAAATAATCTTTATCTGTATCAAAATATTTCCCTTTGCTGCAATCTATTATGAAGTTAATCTTTCTGTCTGAATTTTCAACTTTGTATTTTTCTGCAAGTGATTCAAATACGGGCTGAATTATGACTCTGGAAGTCTCAAATTTTAGTCTCTTCTGTTCAAGTTTTGCAATAGCAAGTACTTTATTGCATAAATCCAGGAGATGTTTTGATTCTGTTATCAGTGTGGTAAGATATTCTCCCTTTAGTTGTTCATTATCTCCTAAAGAATTGTTGTTAAGGCTTTTGGAAATAAGTGATATTGAACTTAAAGGTGTCTTCATATCATGTATCATGGCATAAGTGTGGTCTTGTCTCATCTTTGCAATAGCTCTTTGTCGCCTGATAATGTTAACTTGTTTTACAAGACAAAAAACTACAAATACTATGATTATAAATGTAGATACCACAAGTTCCCACATATCATTAAGAATGGCCTTGTAGGGATTTTTAATGATTGCCCATGCGCCCATGGAAAAGTCTGTGTTTACCGGGATTATGTGCGTTCTAAATTCTTTTGAGCCTTTTTTTGCAAAGTATTCCTCCCTGTCAAAAACAGTTGGATCAGAGGTGTATATTTCCTCTTTTTGGTCTCTCCACCAATGAACTGTTACAAAATTTCTAGAAATTTTTTTAAATAAATTGTCTGTTCTGGATTCTCCTATTAAAAATTCCAGACCATATATGTTTTTGAGCGCTAGTTCTTTTGCAAAGTACGTTCCTATTGAAGTGTAGTCTCTTTTGCTATGATATGTGTCAGCCATGCTGCTCAGTTCAACAAATCTGTTGGTTGATAGACCAACACCGCCGCGCGGCATCTCAATAAAGATTGTCTGCTCTGCCCTAATAGAATCTATTCTGTTCATTAGCTCCTCTTCCATTGCTTTTTTAAAGCACTCATCTATAGTGTTGTACATATTGGTGCGCATTTCATTGTATGTGTGCGCTACCCACAGCATTTGCAGCGGAACAATTGCCAGTATGGCCAGAAAAGAGAGATATTCAATGACTTTTTTCATCCCAATGTAAACTTACAAAAACTTTATGGCTCTTAGAAAAAAATGACAATTTGGAGACATAGATTTGTTTTTAGGTTGTTCAAATTTGCTACTGAAAAATCTTATGGCATTGAGTTAAAGTAGTAGTAGTGCTTGTTTGTCAGTTAAATAAACTTAATATATGAAAAAAAATAATTTTTTATTTGTTGTGATTATTGGGGCAACATTATTATTTCTGCCATTAACTGGGTATTCACAAAGTAGTCAGAGATATCCTATTAAAGGGAGCAAATGGACTCACTTTGCGATAGATACATGCAAGTGTATTGTTACTTATGAATTCAGATTTTATGATGGAATTAATAAGGATACTGGTAAGGGAGCCAAGGTCCTTTATGACACTAAACGCGTAGAAGTGGGCAACAGGTATGTGCGTTACCATAGTTATCTGGCAGAACAGATGGATTCACTGGGTCATGTATATAGTACCGGTTATACTTGGCGTGATAAGTTAGGCGTAAAAAATAATCCTACATGTGAAGATGTCTACTTTAATTATCCTAATAAGGGGGCAATGTTTTTTACTTCTCTTTTGGTAAAATATGAGTATTGTTACCAGGAGTCCATTCCAAAGATGGAATGGAAAATGATTGACGGTCAGGATACTACAATTATTAACCATAAGTGTTATATGGCAACAACTGATTTTTACGGGCGCCATTATACAGCATGGTTTGCACCAGACATTCCAATCCAATACGGCCCGTACAAGTTTAATGGTCTTCCGGGAATGATATTAAAGATAGAGGATTCAGAGAAATTTTTTAGGTGGACCGCAACAGGTATAAGCGTTCCTAAAAACATTAAACCAATGTACTTTGAACAGGGAAAAACCGTGGTAAAAACTGACAGAAAAGGATATTTGAAAATCCTAAATATGCAGTGGAAAGATGTTGGAATGTTTTTTAAATCTCAAGGTGGTAGAGTTTATATTGGTGGTGTTGGCTACGCAGAGCCAGGTCAAATTGTTCTTCCGCAAATTCCTGAGATTGAGAATGAATAATGCTTTGGGTAAAAAATCGTTGCTAATAATTTTGTTGTTGTTATTTGTTCTTCCATTATACGGACAAATATCAGGCAGAAGAGTTAATGTTAGGTTTCGGTACGGCTCAAAATATACACACAGAGTTATTGATACATGTAAGTTGTTTATTACATATCAATTAAAGCTTAAATGGGCCGTTGCAAAAAGAGATTCAATTAGAGAAGTTCTGAATTGTGCAGACGTTCCTGTTAGGATTGATACTGTTGATATCTCGCAAGTGCTGCTTTGAAATAGGTAAATTTAAAGTAAGCTATTATGAGGCATTCATTACTTCTTGCACTTATTCTATTGTTATGCAGTAGCGTAGCGGCACAGCAGGTAAACATAAGTGGCGCAGTTAGATACAAAGATACTGGAGAACCTGCCGCATGGAGCAATGTGTTGTTATTCTCCAAAGACGGCAAGTCTCTGCTCAGTTATTCGTCTGCAAATTCTTCTGGGAATTACAGTGTAAATTATTCTGGTAATCGCGACAGTTTGCTGCTTAAAATTACAGGATTCAACATAAAAACAGTGGAAAGGAGAATAAAAAATATTTCTCAAAAGATTGATTTCACTGTTTCTGCACAAGCCTTAAAGCTTGATGATGTGGTGGTTAAGCCTAGGGCGATAACAAGGAGAAGTGATACATTAAGTTACAATGTTTCCGCTTACAGAGATTCTATGGATTTTGCAATTGCGGATGTGATGAAAAAAATGCCTGGCATTACGGTTAAAAGTTCCGGTGAAGTGCTCTACAACGGCAAGAGCATCAGCAAGTTCTACATAGAAGGCATGGATATGATGGGAAGCAAATACGGACTGGCGGTAAATAACATTCCTTCCAAAGATGTTGCCGCCGTGCAAGTTCTGGAGAATCATCAGCCAATAAAATCTATGAGGGATAAAGTTTTTTCTGATGCTGTGGCTTTGAACCTAAAATTGAGAAACAAGTCAAAAGGAGTGTTTGCATATACATTGACTGGAGGGGGCGGATACAGGCCATTTATGTGGAATGCCGGTGCGGTACTAATGCAATTTAAATCTAAGTTCCAGTTCTTTACAACGTATAAAAGTAATAATAGCGGGAGTGATATTTTATCTGAAATGTCTTCTCTGTATGGAACCAAACAGGAGATTGGTTCTATGATTGATGTACATTTTCCAAGCGCTCCAAATACCGGACTTTCCAGATATATGGACAATAAAACGCAGGCTATTTCTATTAATTCAATTTTTAAACTTAGTGAGGAGAAAGACAACACACTAAAGTTTAATCTGAACTATTACCATGATATTCAAAAGTTTAATTCTTTTTCAAATACGGTTTATTATATTGACGGCAAAGAACCAATTGATATTAAGGAAAATACGCATGCATATTCAGGTACAGACAATATAGATTTAAGTTCATCTTTTGTTGCAAACAACTCAAAATCTTATTTTTCCAACAAGTTTGATTTTACTTCGCAATGGAATAAAAATCATGGCAGTGTTATTACAGGAGGGGATACCTGCCTGCAAAGAATGAGAATGCCTGCATATAAGTTGAGAGATAATACTTTTGTTGTTCAATATTTTGGAAATACGCGTTGTGCATTTAGTGCAAATCTTTCATATCTTCATTTGCCTTCTATGCTTAGAGTTAGTCCTGTTATATATCCAGAAATCTTTGGAGATGTGTCTTCGGCAGGAAAGAGTGCTGTGCAAAATACTGGTATTGACTCGTTTAACGCATCTTCTTCTGCTGAGATAGAGTACAGAGTTGGAAAATTTAGTTTTGGATGTGTACCTGCAGTGTCATTACAACATTACAAGATGACAAGCTCTTTGTACCAGGATAACGCGGCTGCATCAGGGACTTTATCGGGTCCTTCAGCCCCGGACTCTCTGAATAACAATCTAATATCCAAGCGTCTGGACGGTTATTTTACGGGAGATGTTACATATGCAAGAGATGATATCAATATTTCTTTGATGTGCACTGCGGATTTTGCATACCTTAAGATTAATGACCGGCAACTGCACAATATTGATAATCAGCATAAATTGATGCTATCTCCAAGTGTTACCGTTAACTATCAGATTTCACCCGGATATAAGGCCTATGCTGGAGCTTCAGCAAATAATTCCATGGGAATGGGAGATTCAAATTATAGCGGCTATATTATGAGCGAGTACAGAACGGTCTCCGGAAGTGAGGGCAAAGTATCCAAAATAAGTAACCAAAACTGTTATATCGGATTGGATTATGCAGATGCAATATCAGAACTATTTTACTCTTTTAAAGCAAGTTGCAGCCATGCAAAGTATAATCTTATGTATGGAGTAAAATACTATGGTTCTCTCTCTAAAGTGGAGTCCTATGAGATTGATAATAATACCTCTGGCTATACACTTTCCGGGCAAATAGGTAAAGGCTTTTTAGACGGTAAGGCAAAAATTTCTATTCCTCTCTCTTACTCTGTTAATAATTCACATGTCTTAAGGCAAGGGGAGATTATGAAAATACGTACAAGAAGCATTGTTCCTTCAATGGAATTCAATGTAAAAATTTCCAAAGTATTTGGGGCCAAGTACAATATATATTACTTCTGGAACAAAAGTTACATTAAAAATAGTTCGTTCAAGATGAATGCAGTCAATTCAATTCATCAATATATGGACTTTGATTTTGTATTTCCAAAAGGCATCAGCTTTTCCATATCCGGAGAACATTATTTCAATGACGGAATCTCATCCGGCAGCAAAAATATGTTCTTTGCAGATGCCTATTTATCTATAAAAAAAGGAAAATTCGAGTACATGATTAACTGCCGCAACTTGCTGAATACTAAAAATTTCAAAAGAAGGGTCTTTACAGACATCACAGACTATGAATATAACTACAAGCTCCGTCCGCTCTCAGTACTTTTTACCGTAAGGTTTTCATTGAGGTAAGGCGGCTACCAAAAACTTTATTGCTCCCAGAAAAAAATGACAATTTGGAGACATAGATTTGTTTTTAGGTTGTTCAAATTTGTATGAGAAAAATCAAAAACAGATTTGCTATGAAAAAAATCAAACTGT
>LAHS01001395.1_pt1 | contig 11700 bp, 6 predicted proteins | sample 329651 | NCBI WGS metagenome assembly LAHS01 (sample SAMN03275699, study PRJNA271635) | activated sludge metagenome | isolation source: sample C-1 Sludge from hydrolytic chamber (first chamber) of Anaerobic... | reverse complement strand
AGACGCGATTCGAGAATGACAAACAGATTAGTTTTGCGGGTGTATGGGGGGCAGTTCCGCGGTGTATAGGAACTATCCTGCAGCCCACCCCCGGCTCCTCCCAGGGGAGGGGAGAATCAACATCCGATGCAAGCATGAAGCCCCTTCGCGTTTCCCCTCCCCTCCCCAGGGAGGGGCCGGGGGTGGGCCGTAGGGGCTGCGTGCATAGGTTTCCTTCGGGGTATCTTGATCTGTCATTCTCAAATCGCGTCTGCGATTTCTTATGTCATTGAATTAGTGTACGAAAATCAAATATGTCATTCTGAAAAAAAAGACATGTCATTATGTTCTAAATACATTATGTAAAAAAATGACATTATGTTCTAAGATGGCATAAAACCTGTTCATTATGTGGATATGTCTAAATCTATCCCGCACTTTCACGGTGATAGGACGCGGGCGGAACTGTAGGGGCGGGGGCTGCCCGCCCTATCCTGTTCTGAACGGGAGCATGCTCCGAGGGGATAGACCTTACAGTTTTTTTGCCCACCATGTTTCACGCTTTGTCACTGTGGGCTGCTATTCCTTGGCTGTTTCTCGGTACTGGTTGGGCGTCATGCCCATTTTTCGTTTGAAGAATTTGCACAGTGCGCTGACCGCCGGGAAACAGTACTCTTTGGCGAGCCCCTTGATGCTTTTATCCGTATATTTCAGATCCACCTGCAGGGCGATGAGGAGCTTCTTGTCGATCCATGTCTTCGGGGTCTCACCCGTCTCCTGCTTTACGAGGATACCGAGATAGTGGCCCGTGACGCAGAGCTCTGAGGCGTAATACTCCACGTCGTGGTGCGTCTTGGCATGTTCATTGGTCAGCTCCAGGAACTTCTCGCTTATTTTCTTGGCCTGCGATCCCGTCTGCCTCGGCACCATCACCGTCTTCTCATAGATCGACTGCGTGAAGTTGAGCAGTGTCACGAAGATCGAGTTCACCGTTCGTGCGTTTACGCGTGGCAGTCTGAGTATCTTGATGAGCATGGCGAGGTAATCGAGCGCCAGCTTCCGTTCCTCATCGGTGAGGCGCAACACGAAATGCTGGTTGTGCTGGCTGAACAGCATGGGCACGCTGTTGCCGTAGATGATGTTCAGATATTCCTCCGTCAGGGTGAATCCAGAAAAGGTAAGGTCGGGCACCACGCTCTCCGGCTGTATGATCACGCCCCAGTTGGCAAGAAACATATCCCCCTTCTCTATCCTGACCTTCTGAAAGTTGAGCACGGGTTCACTCCAGCTGTCCAGCAGTATCACCACGCGCATGAAGTTCATGCGCCACGGGGCATTCTTGTTGATGAGGGGCTGCATAGACGCTTTACATTGGCTGGCTACAGAGAAGTAGGGGCACTCGTAGTGTTGACTGGAATCCTCTTTCTGATACAGGCGCAGATGATGCGTAAGTTCTTTCAGCGATAAGACAGATACCTGTCTTCTTTTATTATCTTCATTCATCATATTCGTGTATGTAAAGTGGTATATCTGTCCTCAGGAGTGAAGGCTTATGGTGTGTCGCAAGTGGGCCTATTCCAGATATGCGTGTGTAAATTTATGTATTTTATTTAGATTGTCAGGTTAGAGCTCGCATGTATTAACATTTTTCGCACATATTTGAACCAAATGTGCAATAAGCGTGACATTTTAGCTACAAAACAGTGGCAAAATCGACAGATAGAACAGAAATGGTTATTTATGGAACTAAAATGGCGTTATAGCGTCTTTGAGCTTATCCTACCTTTGTGATCAATTCGGCAAGGTTATACATCTTGAATGTTAAGTTTGACAACGGATTTTCAGCAACAGAAACAACGAATTTATAACGGGAATGTATTCTGTTTCGCAGGATCCATGCATTTGTAAATGATCACCGCACGCATTAAGATGACTGCAAAGATAAGTTTCAGGCAACGTGGTACTTTGGGTGCCAAACGCAACACTGGCTAGGACCATCGTCACGGTGCCGCCTCGTGGGACTATTAGAGACTATCGGCCCGTGAGGGTCGAATTTAAATTGTGATAAAATGGGTGGGAGGTTGGGTAAAATGAGAAACAGCAACCTGCTTTGCCACGATAAACATTTGTAGGCAGAAGTCAGGTTGCTCTATTTTTTGATGTCCCCCCCTGCTGTTTCTGACGTTTGTGGGGATTTCCCTATGTTAAAATAGGGAAAAGTCGCATCGTGTGCGTTTACTTCGCCGTATCTTTGCAATATATAGGAAAGACAGATTTGCCTCCGGCGCCGATCATGAGGATTGGCGGGGAGAGGCAGTCGGAGAGATCTTAAGATGTGAGAAAATGAAAAAAAGTATGGTTTTGATGCTGTCGGGGCTGCTCCTGCTGAGCAGCTGTGACACTTACACGGGCGCGGGTGCTTACACGGGCAGCATGCTCGGGTCTATTTTGGGTTCGGCTATTGGTGGACTTGGTGGAGGCCCCCGTGGCTCCGACCTGGGTACGATAGTGGGAATGGCGGGTGGTGCCGTTATTGGCGGGGCTATAGGTCAGGCCAAGGAACGCCAGCGTCAGGATGACTTGGAGCAGTATGAGCACGACCGTGCAGAGCGTGCCGCAGCACGTGCGCGCCGTCATCACTCTGCTTACCAGCAGCCCGATGACGGGGTTTACGGTCGGCAGGACATGGAGCAGACTACCGGACAGATGCCCCTCTCTACTCCCGATGTGCCCGACACGCTGAACTATGGCAGCGGTTACGACGAGACCAACAGCGGCGATGACCGCCTGTACGATTTCAACTCGAGCGACTATACGGGTAACTACAGTGCCCAGGCACCCCAGACCACGATGCCGGCACAGTCGGGTGTGGAGGAGCTTGCTCAAGGCATGACCTATAACCCATCGCTCGTCATCAGGAATGCGCGCTTCGTCGATGACAACGAGGACGGCACCCTGCAGCGTAACGAGCTATCGAAGATCATCTTTGAGGTGGTGAACACCGGCAGCACGCCTGTCTATGATGTGCAGCCCACGGTGGTTGAGGCTACGGGTAACCGCCATATCTTCATTTCGCCCAGCATGCACGTGGAGAAACTCATGCCTGGTAAGGGCATACGCTACACGGCTATGGTGAGGGCCGACAACCGGCTCAAGGCCGGCAGTGCCCGTTTCTGCGTGAGCGCTGTTCAGGGCGGTAAGGCCATCTCAAAAGTCAGCGAGTTTAACATTCCTACCGAAAAGTAGGATTGGGTTTCATAATAGTCATTCTGCAAAACAGATATGTCCTTATGTTCTAATTACACTGGGTACGGGCAATAAAAGTCAGTATTAGAACAAAATGACATATCCACAGGTTCAGAATGACATAAATTTTCAAGTCAAATTGAATGACATCAGAAATCGCAGATGCGATTTGAGAATGTCATATTTATAATATGCTCTGCGAGAAGGGTAATCGTTTATCCAGGTAATTTTACATTTTGAAATAAATGACACCAGTGTCGGAACTGTAGGGACGGGGTCTGCCCGCCCTCAAAACAATGCCTGTACTTCCTTAAACCGACACCAGTATCTCCTCAAAACAACGCCTGCGCTATCAGGACACGCATCGACTTATGACAGGACGGGCGGGTAGCCCCCGCCCCTACAGCCCATACCCCGCAGCTTCGTAGCAGAATGAAGGAAGTGGAGCTTATATATCTTGCTGCGCCCGCAATAGATCCATCAGCATGGTGCTGTCTTTCTGCAGGCAGTAATCCTTACTTCCCATCAGCACTGTCAGGCGGAGCCATCATCACCACACCCTCCTGCGTCTTGCCGTCCATCATGATACGCAGCGGGCGGTCGAAGCGCACGTGGCGCACATACTGCGTCTCCTCCACGGCAGGCATGGCATCGAGAACCTCCTTGCGTATCAGTCCGCCCTCATCGGGATAGTTGGTGTCGATGGTGAAATAGCCTACGCCAAACGAGGTGAGGTTCTGGAAGAAGTGGGTTCCCTGACTCGGATCTACCCTGTAATTCTTCAGGGCCACCTCGACGATGACGCGCGCCGCGGAGATATGGGGCCACTTCACTGGCACGCCGAGCCACGGCTCGCTGGATCCCCAGCGTCCCGGGCCGATGATGACATAGCTCCTCTTCGTCTCGAGAAACTTATTGTTGATGCGCTCTATATCGGCGGCTATGGCTATATTGTTGCCCGCCGTGAAATGCTCGTCGTATTTTACATAGACCACGTCGGTAACGTCCTCGGAGATGCCATGCCCCAGCGAGTTGTGGCTGCGCAGCAGGCACTGCTCATCGGGTATGGCGGCCACGTCCTCGTCGAGCATCTGCTTGGTCTCGGCAATGGGCCGGATCTGAAGCAGATAGAACTCGCCGGTACGGTCGGGGTTGACGTTGCAGGCAAACTCTATCTCCACGGGGCGGCGCATGGCCTCCGCCCCGTAGTTCATCGACATGCGCAGGATCTCCGGCAGGGGGAACACGCCCTGCTGGAGCACCCCCACGAAGGAGATGACCTTGCGACCTCCCTCGTAGATACCGTCGCGTATGATCTGGTCGTTGGGATCGTAGGTGGAGGCGATGTAGCTGAGCGAACCGTCGGCCGCAGCCTCCTTGACCTTCAGCTTCAGAATGTTGAATCCGTCATCCACCTTGAAGTCGGTGCCCACATGCTTCATGTCGAGGGCATAGAAGCGCGTCTGTGTGTCGCTCAGGGCAAATTCAAGGCGTGACATCTGCAGCACATGGTTGGGGTGGTAGGGCGAGATGCGAAGCGTCTGTCCACCATCGACGATATACTTGCCCAGACCCAGGGCAAGCGAGGCGACACCCTCTTCGGCCTTCTCCTCGCCTATAGGATAATAGTTGAGCGAGCGCAGCACCCCCGAGATATTGGGGTAGAAGTGGTCGCCATAGGTTTTGCCCACCACTTCCTGAAGGATCACCGCCATCTTCTCCTGGTCGATAACGTTAGCCGTGGCCGTCATATAAGCCTTCGAATCGCGGTAGAATACCGAGGCATAGACGCTCTTGATGGCCGCCGCGAGCATCTGTAGCATCTGATACTTATCGTCCAGATAGGGAATCATATAGGTGGAATAGATGCCGGCGAAAGGCTGATAATGACTGTCTTCGAGGAGCGATGACGAGCGGATGGCTATCGGACTGCGGGTCGCCTCGAAGAACGTGAAGAAGTCGGCAATATAGCTGTCGGGCAGCTGTGCCTTGAGGAAGCGCGCCAGGATCTCCTCGTCGGGGGCATCGCTCAGGGCTATGCCGTAGAGGTTGTTCTGCTCCATGAACTGGTCGAAGACATCAGTACAGAGCACCACCGTCTTGGGAATCTGCACCGAAACGCCCTCAAACTTGTTAAACTCCGGGTGGGTCTTGATTACGTTATCGAGGAAGGCGAGACCGCGCCCTTTACCTCCCAGGGAGCCTTCGCCTATACGGGCGAAGTGGGCATAGCGGTCGAACTTGCCGCGGTCGAACACGGCCACCACGCCGATGTTCTTCATGTGCCGATACTGCACGATGGCATCGAAGATGATCTGGCGGTGGGCGTCGACGTCCTGGAGCTCATGCCACGTGACATGCTTGAGGAAGTTGCTCACGGGGAAGATGGCGCGGGCACAGAGCCATCGGCTCATGTGGTTGCGTGATATGTGGTAGAGCATGGAGTCGCGGGGTATCTTGAAGATATTGTCCTGCAGCTCCTTGAGCGAGTGGATCCGCATCACCTCCTCGTGGGTCTTCGGATCGCGGAAGATGAAGTCGCCGAAGCCCATGTGTTCTTCCAGCAGGTGGCGCAAATCTACGCTCAGCATCTTCGAGTTCTTGTCTACATACTTGAAACCTTCTCGCTCGGCACGCTCCCGGTTGGCAGTCTCGGCACTCTCCATGATGAGGGGTACGTATTCGTCTTCCCTGCGAATGGCCTTGAGAAGCTTGAAACCCGCCTCAGCATCCTTCTCAACTGAGGACGCGCCGGCCCCGACGATCTTCGACCTTTCGGTGACTTTCAGTGGGAATCGCACGTCGCTGATCACGCCGAGACAGTTGTCCTTGTAACGCTCATACACCTTCATCGCCTCCTCGTAGGTGCGGGCCAGCACCACCTTGGGCCGTCCGCGCATACGCAGCGTGGCATTATGGCGGTTCAGGGCCTCTGTGGAGAAGTTGTGGCTCTGCTGGAGAATATAGTTGTAGAGGTTGGGGAGGATGGAACTGTAGAAGCGGATGGAGTCTTCCACAAGCAGGATCATCTGCACGCCGGCATTACGCACGTCCTGCTCCAGGTTCATCTTGTCCTCTATGAGCTTGATGATGGAGAGGATGAGATTGGTGTTGCCGAGCCAGCAGAATACATAGTCGAAGACACCGAGATCCTCATTCTGCATGCGGCGTGTGATGCCGTGGGAGAACGGGGTGAGCACCACGCTGTGGATATCAGGGTGCATCTCCTTGATGGCACGCGCCACGGCGAAGGCGTCGTTGTCGGCGTTGCCCGGCATACAGATCACCAAGTCGATCTTGGTCGTGGCGATGACGTCCTCGGCCTCCTCTATGGTCGATACCTGGGTGAACGTAGGCGGGTAGCGCAGTCCCAGTTCCATATATTCGTTGTAGATCTTTTCTTCCACGCGTCCATCGTCTTCGAGCATGAAGGCATCGTAGGGGTTAGCCACGATGAGAACGTTATAGATACGGCGCATCATGAGGTTCACGAACGTCACATCCTTTAATATGAACTTATTCCACGACTGGGATATTTTGTTTTCTACCATAATGATGATGTTTTTAAGTTGGCTTCTGCCCAGGCGAAATTACGAAATAAACTTGAGAACCATGTCCGTTCATGCACAAAATATTTTGGCAGATCCCTGTGAATTTGTGAGATAAGCAGACTGTACATGGTCTGGCGTTTTTACATGACTTACAAAGTGATATTAAAAAATACAAAATAATCGTATTTTTATTTGGAAGCTATTGAATTATGCCCTATATTTGCGTTGTCAATGTGACAAAATGAAATAACGCAGATTGGAGTAAACCCCCAACCTTACTAACCTTCAGTGACTAAATCTTATTACTACTATGGAAGTAAAAAAAATTATGCAAGATCTGGAACGTAAGCATCCAGGCGAATCAGAGTACTTGCAGGCTGTGCAGGAAGTCCTCGAGTCGATCGAAGAAGTATACAATCAGCACCCTGAGTTTGAAAAAGCTCAGATCGTTGAACGTATGGTGGAACCCGAACGCGTCATCTCTTTCCGTGTGACATGGATTGACGACAGCGGCAAGGTGCGCACCAACCTCGGCTACCGCGTACAGTTTAACAGTGCCATCGGCCCGTACAAGGGTGGACTGCGTTTCCATCGTGCCGTGACTCCCTCCATGCTGAAGTTCCTCGGGTTTGAGCAGACTTTCAAGAATGCGCTGACCACATTGCCTATGGGCGGTGGCAAGGGCGGCTCGGACTTTGACCCTGTGGGCAAGTCGGACGCTGAGATCATGCGCTTCTGTCAGGCTTTCATGCTCGAACTGAAACATAATATCGGGCCTGATCAGGATATTCCTGCAGGCGACGTGGGCGTAGGCGGCCGTGAGATAGGATACCTGAACGGCATGTACCAGAAGCTCACACGCCGTTATCACACGGGGGTGCTCACCGGAAAGGGCATCACGTGGGGTGGATCGTTCTTCCGTCCGGAGGCAACAGGCTTCGGCGCGCTCTATTTCATCATGCATCTGCTGAAGCGGGCGGGCAAGGACATCAAGGGCAAGAAGATTGCCATCTCTGGCTTCGGCAACGTGGCATGGGGTGCCGCAACCAAGGCCACCGAGCTGGGTGGTAAGGTGGTTGCCATCTCCGGTCCCGACGGTGTATGCGAAATTGCCGAGGGTATCACCAAGGAGATGATCGACTATATGCTCGAGATGCGTGCTTCTAATCGCAACATGGTGGAAGACCTGGCCACGAAGTTCCCGGATAAGGTAAGGTTCATCGCCGGCAAGAAGGCATGGAGCATTCCTGTTGATATCGCCCTGCCCTGCGCCTTCCAGAATGAGCTGAGCGAAGATGATGCCAGGGAGCTGAAGGCCAACGGCTGCTGGTGCTGCTGCGAGGTCTCGAACATGGGTTGCCAACCCGGCGCTATCCATTATTTCCAGAACAACGGCGTACTCTTCGCTCCAGGTAAGGCCGTCAATGCCGGTGGTGTTGCTACCTCCGGCCTGGAGATGACACAGAACGCAGCTCATCTGAGCTGGTCGCCCGAGGAAGTGAACGATAAGCTGAAATGGATCATGGAAAGTATCCATGAGCAGTGCGTCAAGTTTGGTACTCAGAAAGACGGCACCGTGGATTACGTGAAGGGTGCAAATATCGCCGGTTTCATGAAGGTAGCCCAGGCTATGCTGGAACAGGGCATCATATAAAACATAATTTGTGGATTATAGAAACATACTGATAAGTACAATCCTTCTCATTGCAGGCTTTTCCTCTATGATGGCTCAGACCCATAGAGGAAAGGCCTCTTATTATTCTAAGCGAGCCACCGGAGCCCGTGCGGCCAGCGGTGAACGCATACACCACGACAGCCTGACCTGTGCTCATCGCAGCTATCCTTTCGGCACCAGGCTCAAGGTGACCAACCTCTCCAACGGTAAGAGCGTCATCGTGCGTGTCACCGACCGCGGCCCCTTCGGCCGTGGCCGTCTCATCGACCTCAGTTACGGTGCTGCACGCGCCATCGGCATGCTTGCACAGGGCGTGGCGACTGTTGAGATAGAGCGCGTAAATCCCGATCCTCCTTACCGCATGGAGGACGAAAGCCAGCCTATACCTTATATACAGTTTGGCGTAGCTGACTTAGGCGGCAAAATCGTAGGCGAGCAGGCAAATATCCATAAGCAGGGATCCATCTCCATCAAGAGACCGGATAAGAATGTAGTGCCACATCATAAGCAATCCGCTATTTCGGCCGAAAAAGATAAGGTAGATGGCAAAGGGCAAAACAAACCCCAGGGTAAAACCTTAACGAAGGAAGAGTCGCGCAGGAAAGAAACCCCGCGTAAGATAGAATATAACTGGAGAGGTTATAATCGGAATGGCAGCAGACCGCGATGAACGATTCCGGAAAGAATCAGCTTCAGGCGGCATATACAGGTAGGACCCTAAAAAACATTCTGCCATCGCTGCGCGAAATTACGGCTCTGTAACGTTTCGCATGTGGACTTTTCACGAACGAAGTGAATCAAATGAATAAAGACACACACCTATCTCAAAGCTCTCCGATCCCAGTCTCCATCTCTATATTCAGCGTTGTAAACCCTGATTTTGGTCTCTTTGAAGCTTATTTATCATGTGCGGCAGTTGCCGCGCACACGCGCGGCAATTGTAGTGCATGCGTGCACCAACTGCTGTTTATGCACACACCAATTGGCGCGCGTGATGATGACCGCTGATTGACGAAGCAAAAAGAGGACTCTGTAACGTTTCGTGAAAGGCATTCCGCACGAAATAACTCCCTGATAAAGATACGTCTGGATTTCACACGGAGTAACGGAGTGGAAGGAGTGACGAAGTTTTGGTGCATCTCTTTCAGAGAGTTGCAGAGGTGCCCCTTAGGTACATAGAGTTGTAGGAGAAGACAACGACGTACCTACACGATGCGTTATAGAGCCGAAATTACTCTTCATTAAAGCAACTCATTGAGAGTACGTTGTAGTTTTTCAATTAAATTTGATACCTTTGGATCCGTCATGGATCAGAATAGATTTAAGTTTTATACCTCCCGGAGTGGCGAGCTCGCTGCTCAGATAGCACGAAGACGGGGGTGGAGCAGGGGCTACGTGGCAGGAGAGATAGCCTCTTTTCTGGCGATGGCGGCATGTCTGGCGGCCATCACCTTAACCGAGGAGGGCATGCTACGATGGGCGTGGGGGCTGATGGCCGCTGTCTGCCTCGTGGGTTATATCGTTGTCAGACAGCGTGATGCCCGCAATGACAGTGCGACGACGCGTCTGGAAGACCTGAAGCAGACCTACGACCATGAGCTGTGCGCCCTGAAGGGCGATTTCTCCTGCTTCGATGACGGGCAGCGTTATGTCGATCCGCATCATGCTTACACCTTCGACCTTGATGTCTTCGGGAAGGACAGCCTCTATCAGCGTATGGCCCGGCTGGTCACCACGGGCGGCAGCGATGCGTTGGCACGCCGGCTGGGCAGTCTCGACCGGCCGGAGATAGCTGCGGGTAAGACGGCCGAAGAGGCGTCAGAAGGAGGTGATGCTTCTGCCGTTTCCGTTCCTATTGAGGTTGATGATGCCAGGTATCGTGAGCGGATAGACCGGCTGGCAGACGATGAGGCATGGCGGAGCGAGTTTATGGCCTACGGCGTGAGGCAAAAGATCGACACCGACGCCATCATCAGGGCGCTCGATGCTGCCCGCGCGGTGCCGTGTCCGCGATGGTTTGGCAGCAGGGCAGTGTGGCTGTTGGCTGTCGTCGATATTGTAGCCTTCGTGTCTGCCGTGGTGCTTGCCATCGCGGATCAGGTCAATGGCATGCTGCCTCTGTGGTGGGGCATGCTGCAGTTTTTCATGGTCTATGCGGCCTGTAGTCGTACCTTGCGTGAGGTGAGCAAGGCCGTGGGCACTCTGAACAGTCAGCTGAAGCAGCTCGTCGGTGTAATCCATCACCTGCGGCGGGCGTCTATCCCCTCCTTCGATCGCCTGCAGCGGCTGCTCGACGGCCTGGACCGGCGTGGTAACATCATGGGACTGATGCTGATAGATACGTTTGCCCTTTACGACTTCTTCCTTGTACGGCGCTTCCTGCGCTGGGTGGCGGGCGATGCCGATGAGGTGGGCGAGTGGATCAGTCGCGTGATAACGGCCGATCAGGACGTGACGATCGCCACGTGGCGGTACAACCACCCGCACACCACATGGGCGGAGGTGCATGACGGCGACAGGGTTACGGTCGAGGCTCGGGGGCTGTATCATCCCTTCCTCGGCGATACGGCAGTGTGCAACGACTTCACCATTGATGACTGTAACTTCTATATCGTTACTGGCGCTAATATGGCGGGCAAGTCAACCTTCCTGCGATCGGTGGGCGTGAATTATATCATGGCTATGACGGGCATTCCGGTGTTTGCCGACCATCTCAGCGTTTCGCGTTTCTGCCTCTTCAGCAGCATGCGCACCACCGACGACCTGGCTCACGGCATTTCCTACTTCAACGCCGAACTGTTGCGGCTGCAGCAGCTCATGATCTATTGCCGGCGGCGCCGCCACACGCTTATCATTCTCGATGAGATACTCAAGGGAACCAACTCGCTCGACAAGCTTAACGGCTCGCGTCTCTTCCTCCAGACCATCTCGCAGATGCCGGTGAGCGGTATCATCGCCACGCATGATCTGGAACTTTCGAAAATGGAGGGTGCACGATTCCATAACTATTGCTTCGAGATTGCCCTCGGCACCGATGTCACCTATTCTTATAAGATCACGCCAGGTGTGGCTCAAAATCAGAATGCCACGTTCCTGTTGAAGAAGATGATAGAGCAGACCGCACACAATCCGAAGCCCAACTCTCAACTTGTGGCTGGCTGATATTCACCCATATCTCAACCACAGATGTCAGATTAGCTGACGCGGAGATCTCCAACCACAGATTTCACTCTACAGATTTCGCAGATT
>LAHS01007438.1_pt1 | contig 11708 bp, 10 predicted proteins | sample 329651 | NCBI WGS metagenome assembly LAHS01 (sample SAMN03275699, study PRJNA271635) | activated sludge metagenome | isolation source: sample C-1 Sludge from hydrolytic chamber (first chamber) of Anaerobic... | reverse complement strand
AAGGTATCGGCTGGTACGGAGTCAACTAAAAGGAATCAGAGTAATCTGGTTCCTTTTTATGTCGTGGGACTAATGAGAATTGACTTTATAACGTGATATCTTTTTCAAGAATAATTTCAATTGGTAAACCTTTTTCCTGTAATTGCATTGCTTTTTGAACCTTTGTTCCATAATTTCCAAAAGACCATGCTGCGCTACCTTGTCCACCAACAAGAACGATATCTGTTTTTTTGGTTACCGAAGCAACAATATTACCACCAATATTTGTTATTTTTTCACTTACAGCATATTTGCTTCCAAAAAGAAATTCTCCTGTTAGGCAAACGTTTTTTCCACAAAGATTTGATGAACATTGTTGATTTTCAGTAAGTGGATTAATAAACTTCTGAAATGCATCATGAAGCTTTTCTTTTTCCTCTTCGATGATGACACCATCCTCGATTACTGAAGATACTAACTCAAGTATCTTATCAAAAGGATATATTCCTTTTAACTCAGAATGTGAATTCATCCATGTTAATAAATAATTCATTTCTGTGGTATTAATAATAGAATCTGATTCAATGCCTTCTATGATTCCTTTTAATGACTCGATTCCTAATGTTGCACTCGAATACATTTTATTGTTCTGCGCAGCGACAGAATCGGCTACTGAAATGGCATAATAAAGCTCATCTTGCGTTACAATTCCATCTTCAAGAATTTTATTAATGCATTCAATCAAAATGTCATAACCAAGTATGCTTTCTTTTGCACTGTTGTTATCTACCCATTTTTGAAGATATTCAAGTTCTTTAGTATTAATGATGCTATCACATTCCATTCCTTTTAGAATTCCTTCCAGAGTTTTTGCGTCTGTGGTTAACTCATTCAAATTTCCACATAATGTCTGAGGATTGAAGGAACGTAATTTGTGATCAGTTTCATTCCATTTTCCTAATTGATCAATATAGTCAAAGATTGCCTTACATGCTTTTGTGTCATCCAATGCATCATGGTGGTGTGACATTGGATATCCACATTCATTTGCTACAATATCAAGTCTATATGTATCCAAATTAAATATCTGTTTAGATTTTGGAAGTGTATCAACATATTCAAGTGGAGAAAAATCTAGCTTGTAATAAGATAATGTTTTTTCTAAGACAGAGAGGTCGAAGCATATATTATGTCCAACAATTAAACTGGTTTCAAAATATTGTTTTAGATTATTCCATATTTCTGGAAAGATTGGTGCATCTTGTACCTGCAACGGTGTAATTCCATGGATTCTAATGTTAGAATCCTCAAATCGATCTTCTGGATTAACAAGAAAAGAATTTTCTTCAGCTATATTTCCGTTTTTTACATAAATATAACCGATTTGACAAATCTTGCTTTGCGTTTTGTTCGGCGTTTCAACATCAAAAAACAATATATTATTATTATCCATTTTTATACTCTTTCCAAACGGCTAAACGTTTTTATTCTTCCCATAGAATATTTCGTTATGATCTAAATGCTTCCGGTAAAAACATTTCATTGCCATATTTCTATCTTCACAAACACATTTTTTCTTGTCGGAGCACTCTTCAAATTCATTACAACAACATTGTTCTACTAACCGATGCTCATAAAGAAAATTAAATCTACTCAGTAGAATAGATGATAATTGTTCGACGCCAAAATATAAGTTGTTTGAATCTAAATTTATTAATCTCCAAGTGTGATCTGACTTTTCTGCTTTGTTTTCAAAAAGCGATAAAGCATCTGAAAATTCTTTCGAATCATTAATTTCAGCTTGGGTCAATACTGTTTCAAGTCTGCAACCAGTTATCTTGTTCATCTTGTTTTTTGAATATATTAAAGAAAACCATCTAGGAGAAGATAAATCTTGATTAAGATAAAATGATATTCTTGGATTTTGTGTCTTTGCATCATTGGATGTTTTCTGGATTACAATGGGGCAATCAGAATCATTTGTCTGCTTAATTAATGCTTTCAGAAATTTATAAATTTCCTTTTCCTCTTGCGAGAGATTGTCTGTGAGAATAATCTCTTCATCTACGTGTGTATTGTTTAAGCTTGAATCGGTCATAATTATCCCCTCTATTATATTAATGAAAACATCATCTAATTATGATTATATCATCACTATTACATTGTATTTCGATGGGTATATTTATAACGCCATATTATTCACTATTATATGTAATTGACTACATTCCGAGTTCAGTTTGCGTTGTAAAATGCGTTGCAAAGCAGAAAATGAAGAAACAAAAAAAACGCCTCTCGCCAAATATGGCTTAACGAAGCGATTTTTTCTTTATGGTGGAGCTAAGGAGGATCGAACTCCTGACCCCCTGCTTGCAAAGCAGGTGCTCTCCCAGCTGAGCTATAACCCCACGATTCAATTGCTCAAATATATTATCTCGGATTGATTTTGCCGTCAAGAGAGGAAAATCAAGAAGAATATTTACGGAAGCTCATCTCAAAAAGCCAAGCTTCCATGAAGACTTTGACACCTTCATTATCTACGATGGAGATAACGGAACCCTGATGATCGCATTCATATTCTTTTCCGACTGTGAAGCGGCCGACAGGAGGCCGCATGTGACATGTATATTTCATAAGTAACCTCCAGATATGTTGAAAGTATTGTGAAGGAGTTTAGGGGAAAAGTAAAGAGGGAATGAATAAAATTTACACAAATGAAATGCATGTTTTGTGATATCGTTGAATTAGATATTTCATTCACTGCGTATTGTTCCATTACTTTTTTATCATCTGCATCTCGGGAGGGAATTATGAAGATTTCTAAACTATTAGCAGGCGCTTTAGCCTTTTCTGTTTTGACAGCAGGATGTGCCAACAAGAGTGCTTCCGCTACATCAACACCTTCATCAACGTCGACAGCAGCTTCACAGAGCACTGCCAGTGCGTCTTCAAGTGCGTCGAACACACCTTCTGCTTCACCTTCTGCAGAAGCTGATGATGCTGAGGCAAAGGCAAAAGAATATCTTGCCAAGATGGATCTGACATCAAAGATTGAACAGATGATGGTCCCGGCTGTGAAAAAGTGGAATGGCGAGAACTTTACTGCAATGAATGATGAAGTTGCAGCTATCCTGAACAATTATCATTTCGGCGGCATCATTCTGTTTGCTGAGAATATGACAAGTGATTCTGCGCAGGCAATCAACCTGACCCAGAGCATGCAGATCAATACGATTAACGGCGGCGGCGCTCCATTGTTCATGGGCACTGACCAGGAATGCGGCAATGTATACCGTCTGCTGTCTGGTACAGATATGCCTAGCTCCATGGCATTGACGGCAACTGGTGATCCGCAGAATGCATATGATACCGGCACGATTATTTCCAAGGAATTAAAAGCCTTGGGCTTCAATCTGGATTATGCACCGGACTTGGATGTCAATGCCAATCCAGCCAATCCAGTCATCGGCATCCGCTCATATTCTGATGACGGTGCAACGGTTGCAGAGTATGCTAAGCAGTTCACTCAGGCCATGATGTCAAACAACATCATTGCAACAGGGAAGCATTTCCCAGGACACGGTGATACGGCAACAGACTCACATACCGGACTGCCGCAGGTCAATAAGACAAAAGATGAACTAGAGAGTACAGATCTTGTCCCGTTCAAGCAGGCAGTGCAGGACGGCACGGAAATGATCATGAGTGCTCATATCCAGTATCCAAATATCGAATCAGGAACATATACTTCTATCAAGGATGGCAGTCAGGTCTATCTGCCTTCAACTTTGAGCCATACGATGATCACTGACATCCTGCGCAATGAACTAGGTTTCCAGGGCGTCATATCTACAGACTCTCTGCAGATGGATGCCATCAAGGCAAACTTCAGCACCAGAGACAGCTCCAGGCTTGCCATCAATGCGGGCATTGACTGTCTGCTGATGCCGGTGGATATTGCAGATGGCAGTGCTTCCGCTAACCTGGATGCCTATATCGGTGACATTGTCGATATGGTCAATGATGGAGAAATCTCCATTGATACGATCAATGATGCAGTGACCAGGATCCTGACGCTGAAATACAGACGCGGCATCATGGACACGCAGTACAACGAAGGAACAACCAATACATTGTTGGCCAATGCGGCAGGTGCAGTCGGTACGGCAGATAACTATGCAGTCAACCGCAAGATCTCGGATGCCTCTGTCACAATGCTGCAGAACAGCGGCAATGTCATTCCTTTCACAGTCCCAGAAGGCGGACGGATTGTAATGCTGACACCGAATGCTTCACAAAGCAATGCCTTTGGGTATGCCTTCAATCGGCTGACGGATGAGAATGTGGTGACAGCCAATGCCATCGGTATTCCAATCTCAGAAGATTATGGCAACCGGTATCAGACAGCTTATAACGCTATTGCCGGTTCAGACCTTGTCATTGTTTCCAGTATCATGTTTGATGCAACAGACATCAACTTCTATCAGTCTGGTGTAATCTACTACATGGTGCTGCTGATTGAACATGCAAAGGAACTTGGCATTCCGGTTGTTGCAGTATCTACGGGTGTTCCGTATGATGCACCATTATTAACAGAGGCAGATGCTGTGCTCTGCACATACAACTGGATCGGAGCACCGAGTCGAGTGTTGATGGAAACTGGGTGCCGACACAGGCATATGCAGAAAGTCTGCCGGCAGCGATGGATGTCATCTTCGGCAAAGTCAAAGCGACCGGCAAGCTGCCAGTCAATATCTACAATATCGATAATGGTTCCTTTACTTCAGACATCGTATGGCCAAGGGGCTACAGTCTGCAGTAAAGTACGAAAAAAGGGCGCGAGCCCTTTTTCTATAATTGATTTGATCTGAGAATATGATCCAGTGCTTTTGGAATCCTTTCGTTGATCTTTGCCGTCGTATCTTCCAAAGAGAAGGTCTGCGCAAAAATCTCATCCAGAATTGCTAAGAAAGCTTCTGTATTTACATAGTAGGAGACATTGTTCTCACTGATGTTCTGAGCGGTCTTTGGATCATAGCTGTCCTTCAGTGCATAGATATCAGTGACGATATCTGCACTCAGATGGAACTGCGGAAGCTCTGCATGTCCTAAGAAAACAGCAACGGTCTCAGCAGAACGCTTGAATTCTTCAATAAAATCAAAGGTATCCGCAAAGACATTCAGATCCATGAAGAAGTAATTGAGCAGCGCATTCAATGCTTCTGGTTTTTTCTCTTGATCCAGAAGCAGGGCATACATATTCAGATATTCATTCTGCACCAGCTCATATTCAGTATCCTCTGCATTTTTCTGGAAACGTTCGGTCATGACCTGCCAGAGGATATCATAGAAGCTTGCTTCTTTATGCTTTGACTTCAGTGCAGCATACTCGTTGTAAGTGACGTGATAAACATCTCTCTTTTGATAAAGATTGATCAGGTCCTGGTTGGCATTCACCAGCCGCCTGCCTTTTTCTGATAAGGAGAAGATGTTCTCCTGCGGCATGAACTTGCTGATCTGATCCAGTTCAGCATTCAGTTCCAGCCGCTTAAGGACTTCTTCCTTTGTGCCGCTTGTCGACAATCCGATTTCTTCAGCAATCTTACAGATCTCTTCCATACTGCACTCAGACAGTCTCTCTTCAATGCTTGATGGTTCCAGATAACCTTCAGCAATCATCATACGGTGGAACAGACGTGCATCAGAAATACCGAATTCTTCCTTCCATACCGAAGAATAATCCTGTGCCCGAAGCACCTTGCACTTGGATGCATACATGGAAAGAAAATTCACCGTTGCATATTCTCCGTAATAAAGCAGATGAGAGAAATCATTATCATTTTCAGAATTTTTAATTTGGCTTAACAGTTTCATAGTTGTACTCTCTATGTATTTATTATAGATGCTTTTTGCAAAAGAGATATCCCGTTCTTTGACTTGGTATATCAAAAGAAAGGCATATATATGATAAAATAAAGCTGTATCATAATATTGAGGGGGAGATACGATGACATACAAAGTCCTGAAAGTGAATATGATTGACGGCACTGCAACGGTAGGCAATGATGTTTCTGAAACAATGGAAGACTATCCGCTCAGTGATTTCAACTATACGCCGAATATCGGTGATGAAGTAAATCTCTATAAAAATGGTGAAAAGGTCTTGATTGTCTTGGCATCTGAAAATATGGATGAGCAGCCGATGGAACAGGTCAATCCGGTCGGCAGTCATTCCATGAAAGTGAACCGCATTGTCTATGCACTGCTTGCAATTCTGGTAGGTGACTTGGGCATTCATCATTTCTATGCCGGTGACAATGCCAGAGGTGTGAAATATCTGCTGCTGTCGATTCTGCTTTCCTGGACATTTGTCGTGCCGTTTGTCATCTGGATCAAGTGCATCATTCAGGCTGTCAGCGTGCTGAACATGCCGGCAGATCAGGATGGAAATGTCACCCTTTACTACAACTGAATAAAAAAATGGCCCAGGCAAAATTGGGGGTGCCTGGACCTGACGCAGCCTTTTGGGGAAAAGACTGCATGCATACTTTAATACAAAATCATTGATAATAAAAGAAAAAAATTAATTCTTTTTCTGAACTTTGTATAAGAATATACATTTTTGTTAAAATGGTGCTGAAGTCAGAGTTGGAAATGCCGAAATTTGCCGAATTTCAGGCATTTTTTGTATGCTTCAAAGCAGTGCCTGAACAGACAGGTGGAAATTACATATAAATGAGTGATACTATAATAATACTGAATTATGATAATGAGGATAAGACCAGATGAAGAAAACAATCTACCTTTCAATCTACGAAAAGATTCGTTACCGCATTGTTGACGGCACCTACCCATATGATTCCTACATTCCTTCTAAACGGACGACAGCTGAGGACTATCATGTCTCTCTGATCTCGGTTGAACATGCATACAACCTGCTCATTGAAGAGGGATATATCAATCCAGTCGAACGGAAGGGATATGTCGTCATTTACCGAGAAAAGGATTTCTTCCCAGTTACCAGTGAACGGCCTGCTCTGATGAACACCAAGGTCCTGGATAATCAGGAATTATTCTCATATACGGCATTTACAAAGGCAATGCGCAAGGTGATTGCAGACCATGGTGAAAGCATTATGGTGCGCGGAGATGCCAAGGGTCTTTTGGAATTCCGTCAGGCGATTGCCAGATACCTAGCCAGGAGCCGGAATATCTATGTGGATTCAGACCAGATCATCATCACTGCAGGTGCTGAATCAGCTTACTCATTGATCATTGCCATGCTTGGCAGATATCGTATCTATGGCGTCGAAACGCCGTCCTATGAAAAGATCTCTGCGATGTATAAGAGTGAAGGAGTGCGCCTTGACTATCTCAAGATGGGCAGAAAGGGAATCCAGACAAAAGAACTGGAGAGAACACCTGCTTCTGTACTGCATGTGACGCCATTCTCTTCCTATCCGACGGGAGTGACTGCGGATGCCGGCAAACGTCAGGAGTATATTTCCTGGGCAAAGGAAAGAAACGCCTTCATTGTGGAAGATGACTATGCCAGTGAATACAGTCCTTCAACAAAGACAGAAGAGACGTTGTTTGCCCTGGAACCAGAACGGACAGTCATCTATATGAACAGCTTTACCAAGACCATCTGTCCTTCTCTGCGCATCAGTTATATTGTGCTTCCATCTAAGCTGAAGGATGAACTGCTGAAGCAGCTTTCTTATCGAGTATGCGGTGTTTCTGCTTTTGACCAATGGGTGACGGCAGAACTGATGAACAACGGAAGCTTTGAACGGCATCTGAATAAAGTAAAAAGAAAGATGAGAAAGCAGGAACAGGGTTAACCAAAATTTCACATATACTTCATCTTTTCTACAAGAATTGGGTCTATGATGTAGTTGTCAAAAGGAAGAGTTCCTGATGATAGAAAATAAATCAGAATGATCTGATAAAGGGCACCGGTTGAACGAGAGCAGTTCAATCAGGGCCCTTTTACATAAAAAAACATCCAGATGAACTGGATGTGCAGTGCCGGCAACCGGAGTCGAACCAGCGACCTACTCATTACGAATGAGTTGCTCTACCAACTGAGCTATGCCGGCATAATGCCTGATTATTATAACGGAATGAGCTTGATTTATCAATCAGAACCCGTGTCATGATACGTCAATGAGAGACGGAAACAGTTGTGTTCATGGTCTCCGCTGATAAAATATGAATTTTCTACCTGTGACCAGCCGATATCGATTGTTTCATGGAAGCGGATCTCTTCTGCATACTGGGTCGTGACTGTCTTCAGCTGTTTTCCCTGGCCTGCGGCAGGAATAGCATCTTCCGCAAGGTCAAGATACCGGGCGTTATTCATATGCCCATTGAGGTCGCAATAGCTGTAGGGAACGGTAAAAGTGCTGTGATGGGCACATTCTACACTCTTGACTGCTTTTGGCAGCGGTGCCTGTCCTTCATGTTCCTCACCAGGTACTTCAATCTGGTATTGATCCGCAAAGACCATTTTTCTTGTCTGCTGGTCAATCAGCGTCCACAGCGCAGAACCGTTGATGATGGTATTCCCCTGGGCATCCTTGACGCGGAAGTAGCGTGGGAACAGTACATGCATTGTTCTGCCTGGCCATGTCTCTACGGTGACCTCTTCATCATATTCCGGCATTCTTGTCACTTCGATATACTGCTGGATGACGACCCACAGGATGCCATGGTCCAGTGTTTTTTCTCTGCCGGCGCCAAGCTGTTCCGTGTGGGCAACACAGCCTGCCTGGAGCATCTCAAAAAGACGTGAGGTACGCAGCCTGCGGTACATGTTCACATCATTGTTCTTTAATACATATTTCGTGGCATAGATGCTCATAGTTCAGTTCTTACTATACTCCACAATTGCATCAACGAGATCACCCAATGTTGTCAGTCTGTTCCATTTATGATCAGGCACTTCAGCATTGAATTCAGCTTCCAGCTTGGTGATGATCAAGATAAAACCCATGGAATCAATATTTCCATTCTGCTTGTTCAGGGTAGTCTTCTCGGTCATATCATCCACACTGCCGAACATATCCGGCATATTCTCCTGAATGATCTGTTTTGTGCGCTTCAGGACTTCTTCTCTTTGGACCATAGATCCTGTATCTCCTTCTGGATTTCCCAGTATTTGACCTTGCCGGCAGCTGTACGTGGCAGCGGGTGATGCAGCGGAATGACGGCTGACAGCTGATGCCCTCTCGGCAGCGTCTTCATGAGATCACTCAGTTTCGCTTTGACTTTGTCTTCTGTTTCCCGCAGCTCATCTAAGACCAGAACAGGGACATCATGCTGGAGGACAACTGCAGCTTCATCCGTCCCCAGCAGTTTCTTGATTGGACTTTCATATTCAGGCAGGAAGATCTTGGTGCCGTCCGGCAGGACGAGCATCTCCTTTTTTCTGCCAGTGACATAGAGAAGATGACGCTCATCAAAGCGGCCGAGATCACCTGTATGGAGAACGCCGTCCTTGATGACAGCATCTGTATCTTTCTGATTCTTATAGTAGCCGAGCATCATGCATGTCGGTGCTTTGATCAATATCTCGCCGTCATCTGCCAGGGTGATGGTATCGTCTCTGCATACTGTCATGGCCATTGGATCTTCACCAAGCGACAGGGCAACTCCCGAAGAAGTCTCTGTTAAGCCATAGCCAAAGGAGACACGGATGCCTTTCTGCTTTACACCTTCCAGCAGTTCAGGAGGACAGCCGCCGGCACCGACTAAGATCAGCCGCAGTTCTGGATTGAGCAGATCATGCTTGAGCAGGAAGCCCAGCAGCATCGGCACTAGAGAAATAGCAGTTGGATGATAGAAGGAACAGTCATCCAGATAATGGCGCGGTCCTCTGCCTAAAGCGATGGAAGCTTGAGAAGTCATGCCCCATAACAAGCCGCATACAAAGCCGAAGACATGGTGCAGAGGAAGGACATCCAGAAGAATGTCATTGTTCTCTAATGGAAGCAGATTGCCGCCGTTCCAGGCACTCTGCATCAGGGTGGCATCTGTCAAGACAACCGCCTTTGCACTGCTTGTGGTACCGCTGGTAAAGAAAAGGATCTTTCCTTTGCCATCAGTGCACCCATTTGTTAAGAAAGGTGTCAATTCGTTTTTGCGCAGTTCATTTCCCCACAGCATATCCACATCTGTTTCCTGGATCTGTTTGATCAATAACGGTGCAGGAACAATTGGGTCCAGCATGACAATCTGCATGCCAATCAGATTTGCGGCAAACAGCTCAATCATGCATGCAAGTGAATTCTCACTGAGGATGCCAAGACATGTCTTGTGTGCCAGCTTCAGTTCTGTTTCTTTTGCCTGCACAGCAAAATAGAATCCTTCCCAGGTGATGTTCTTGAGACCATGGTCATCATAAAAAAAGACAGGTCTCTCCGGAACCTCTTTGGTAATTCGATTCAGCATGTCAGCGAAATTTTGATAGCGCATAAAGCCTTCTTATACCGAGAAGTATAACATATGCGAAGCCAGCCAACGCATGAAAGACCTGATTCCATGCATGTTTTTCGACAATCAGGAAGAATTGTCCTAATAGTTCAAAAGGTTTAAAAAATAACTTGTGAGAATATGCACAAAATTCTTTTCATCTCTTTTTTCTGGTCTAAAATGAAGATAATAGAAGATTGAGAGGATAATATCATGGATCATAGTTTACGTATCGCAATCATCGGTGCTGGACCTGGCGGTCTTTCAGCTGCGATGAATCTTGAGAAAGCAGGCTACAGCAATTACACAATTCTAGAAAAGAGCGATCATGTCGGCGGCAAGTGCCACAGTCCTTCGTACAACGGCAGACGCTATGAGATGGGCGCCATCATGGGTGTTCCTTCTTACTATGCTGTTCATGACGCTGAAATATTCGGCGGCACAACACACGATGGACCAGCACTGATGCGCAAGTACAAGAATAAAGAGGGCAAGGTCATTGACCCGTTCAACCCAAAGAAGAACCCGCTTCTGCTGCCTCGTTTATTAAAGACAAGGAACCAGGTCAAGAAGCTTGGTGAACTGCTGGAGACAAAGTATAAGGGATATGATGTCAACGGCCACAGAGGAGTTGCACAGGGACGCTATGACGGCTTTGCGGTCACACCAGGCAGAGAAAAGGTATCCGGCGTCAATGAGAACTTAAAGGATCTGACCCTTCCATTCTCTGAATTCTGTAAGATCAATGACATCGAACTGACCCAGGATGTATGGATCGGTCCGTACACTTCCTTTGGCTACGGCTACTTCGATGAGATCCCGGCAGCTTATGTTTTAAAGTATCTCGACTTTCAGACAACAATGAACTTCGTCAATATGAATCTCTGGACATGGAAGGAAGGAACGCAGTCCATCTGGGAAGCAGTGGACAGAAAGCTGAAGAATCCATCCCGTCTCAACAGTGCCATCTCTAAGATTGAGCGCCACGACGGCAAAGTATATATCACGGTCAATGGCAATGTAGAAGAGTATGACAAGATGATCGTTACTTCACCGCTCGATTCCTTCGGCGACTATGCGGATATCCGTGAAGATGAGAAGAAGCACTTTGACAGAATTGACTACGAACGCTATGACACGATGGCAGTTACCATCAAGCCGGAGAATTATCCGGAGATCTCCTACTATATCTTTGAGAACATGACACCGGATAGAATCGGACATCTGATGGTCTACTACAGAAGATGGCATGATAC
>LAHS01001426.1_pt1 | contig 11710 bp, 11 predicted proteins | sample 329651 | NCBI WGS metagenome assembly LAHS01 (sample SAMN03275699, study PRJNA271635) | activated sludge metagenome | isolation source: sample C-1 Sludge from hydrolytic chamber (first chamber) of Anaerobic... | reverse complement strand
AAATGTAAAATACCAAGGAAGCGTAAATAGAAAACCGTCAGATGTAAGGTTTATTTAGTTAAAAGAGGCACACTTCCCATTGAAGTGTGCCTCTTGGATTTTACTGCTTAACTACTTCATATGTACCCCTAACCATGAATATGGCATAATCGTCGGTGTAGGCACCTCGTCCGTCTCCTCTTGGAACTATCATTAAATGATTGGAAACAAACTCCATTCCCGAAACAAAATCCTTGCCGGCTGTGACATTTGCCAATCCTCCGGATTCACTTCCTATTACAAAGGCCTTACCGCCTCTCAATATAAGTTCTGTTCCTGCTCCCGCAATCAGCTTGTCACCTGCTCCTATTTCAACTACCTCTAAGGCAACTGAACCTCCGGAACCTTCGTTTGAATCTAAGGAATCAACCTTTTTCCGCAAATCTGCTATCTCGTCTAATTTGTAGTCAGTAACTAATGCTTTGATACGGTCATTCAGATAGCTGAGAACAACGATCGGGTCATTGGTATCTCCCGGTGCGGCGTAAATTACTGCAGTAAGTGCGATTGACAAGATCAAGGTAAAAATTAGTATCTTTTTCAATTTAACAACTCCCTTAAAAGTATATATGACATTTTACCTTAAATAAGTATAAAATTCAACAAAAAACAATATAAATATAACATATTAGTTGCCTGATTGAAAAATAAATTATATGAAGCTGCCGCCTTAAGGTTATCGCTCATTTATTGCATCGGTATCTACGTTTATTTACTGCTAAAATATTTTGGGAAACTCAAATTAACTTTGCATTGAATTAAGTAAAATGAGATGTTATAATTGCAAAGGGTAGATAGTTTGGATAAATACGAATGAAGAAGGTCAATTTATGTATAAAACATGTATGACAGTAAATAAATTGTTTAAGCTGCCGGTACATCCCTTTAATTTAAACAATGAAGGCAAAAAAACATATGCTCAGTGGCAATACGAAAAGGGAATGGATACTATTAAATTTTATCTGAAACACAGCACCGTAGATGAAATGTTCAAGGATAAGGTTGTTTTGGACATTGGTTGCGGTGCGGGAGGAAAAACGGTTTTTTATGCTTCAAAGGGTGTTGAAAAAATAGTCGGTATTGAAATTTTAGATAAATACAGAAAAGAAGCTGAAAGCTTGGCAACGGAATATAATCTTAAGGACAAATTTGAATTTGTTGCAGGTGACGCTGCAAACATGCCCTTTGAAAATGAAATGTTTGACACAATAATCATGAATGATGCCATGGAGCATGTGGATAAGCCCGAAGAGGTGCTGGAGGAATGCTATAGAATTTTAAAAAAGGACGGGAAACTGTATTTGAATTTTCCTCCGTACAATCACCCTTACGGCGCACATTTAAGCGATGCCGTAGGAATACCGTGGGTACATGTGTTTTTCAGCGAAAAAACTCTTATAAGAACATATAAGGAATTGGTAAAGAATCTTCCTGACGGCAAGGAAAGAATTGATTTTAGAATAAGCAGAAAAGAAGACGGAACAGAATATTTTTCATATATAAATAAAATGTCAATTAAAAGAGCTAACAGGATTTTAAATAACAGCAGCTTTAAAATCGAATATTATTCAGAGGAGCCTTTGAGAAGTATTTTTAAATATCCGGCTAAAATGCCTTTCCTTAAAGAGTTTTTGGTTAAAATGGTTGTTTGTGTTTTGAAAAAATAGTCCTGAGAATGACTCGAATATTTATAACAATAACACGGATTGAGTCAGTTATTTATGCATACAAGGAGAGAAAATGAAACTAAATAAAGTTGATAAAATAGTATTGATATTGATTTGTCTATCGCTGATTGTGGGCTTGTATACCGTATATCAAAGGGCAGAGGTTGAAAGCAGGTATAAAACTGCCGAAATAATGCTTGATTACAATGAAATGAAAAAATTTGCGAACAGTTCCGGGGAGGATCTTGACTATTGGCTAAGAAAATTTAAGGAATTCGGAGCGGAGTCTGCCGCAATACAGGAGGAAACTATAAATTCGCTTATTGAGGCAGGTTACAGCCTAAAGACCGAAATAGTGTCCGAGCTGACTAAGGAATATAAATGGCAGGATGATTACAGCGAAGAAATAGTATCAGCCATAAAGTCAAATGATATTAACGCTGAGGATGTTATAGTAACCACAGAGGATGAAGCAGTTTACAGCTATATTGTTTCCGGACTTGAGGAAAGATATGCTGATGATTTATACCACACATATTTTTCGGACAATATTTATTACATAATTTTAAATGGTACTGCAGATGACTTATACTACGGCATAACAGAAAAGGTGTTTAATTTAGAAGGGAAAGGGGTATATGAGGCTTCAAATGTAGTTGATTCAAGATTAATGAATATAGGAATCGGTTATGATGACGAGAAAATTTCTTTAGTAGAAGAAGCGGGCTTGGATGCTATATTAAGACCTATCAATTTTCCCGCACATAATGAAAAATTAGCGGATGCCTATAAAGCAGCCAATGAAAAGTATGGCTTGGAACCAAGAATTTACATAATTCATGGCAAAGAATTCTTCTTGGGTTACCCCGGCAATGAAGATAATCTATTAAACTATATAAAAGAGAAAAATATAGCAATTGCTTTGATTGAAAGCTCCACACAAAGGGAACATTTAGGACAGGAAGGTCTGAATAAATTGGTTAAAGATTCGGATTATCATGCGCTGCGTGTATTTTCAATGTGGGATTATATAAGAGAAAGAAATAAATACTACAATTATGAAGGTGCCGAGGAAATTGAAAATACAATGTTCAGGGCTGTAACGGAAAGAAATATAAGAGTTATATATTTTAAACCCTTCTTTGAAGAAAAGGGCAGCAAAACATTCCTTACGGATGTGGATGAATATGAAAAAACATTTATCGGCTTGGAAAACAGATTATCGAAGCATAACATAAGCTTCGGGAAAGCAGAGGCTATGGAATATTTCAACATAGGCACTAAAAGAATGGCTCTGTTGTCCTTTGGAATTACTTTAGCTGCGGTAATGCTGTTTATAAAAATGTTTAATATTAAGCAAAGCAAGGCAAATTATTTGTATTTATTTGCTCTGCCCGCAGCGGCGGTACCGTTGGTGATGCGGAGTCTTGCGGAAAAAGGATTTGCATTTGCCGCGGCGGTTGTGTTTTCCGGACTTTCGATTTACTTTTTCATGATACGGATTAAAAAGATTTATGAGGCAAAGGAAAAATACTCAAATGTACGTATTATGGTTCAGTCAGGCATCATACTCATGGGAAGTGTCGCTATTTCCTTGGCTGGGGCAGTATTTGTAGGTTCAATGCTTGCCGATGTAAAATACATGCTTGAAATGGATATATTCAGAGGGGTAAAGTTTTCACAAATTCTTCCATTTGGGATATTCCTTATAATGTTTATAATTTATATTATGAATAAAGAAGATGATTCCGTTAAAAGTATAGTTAATACCACGGTAAAATTTTTAAACAAGGAAATTAAAATCTATTACGTTATATTAGCAGGTATAATCGGTGCTGCCGCATATATTTATATTTCAAGGACAGGTCACGAAACTGATATCCAGCCTTCCGACTTTGAAATGATATCGAGAAACTTCATGGAATATGCGCTTATAGCAAGACCGAGGACAAAGGAATTCTTAATAGCATTTCCGGCAATTTTCGGCGCCGTATTTGCCGCAAGCAAAAAATCCGAGCTTTTTACGGGAATTTTTATGTTAGCCGGTGCAATGGGAACCTCCTCTGTAATAAATACTTTTTCCCATATAAGGACACCCATATACCTTTCATTCGCAAGAACGGTAATTGCCCTTGGATTCGGTATAATTATCGGATGTGTCTTGGTTTTGATATGTGATTTATGCTATAGATTATTTGTGAAAATACAGGAGAGACTGAAGTGAAAAAAATGTTGTTGGCAGGCTATTACGGCTTCGGCAATTTAGGCGATGAAGCAATATTGGAAATGACACTGAAACAAATTTTAGAAATAACCGACAGAGAAAACATTACAGTTCTTTCCGGAAATAAAACAGTAACAAGAAAAAAATACAATGTAAATACAATTGACAGGTATAATGTATTGTCCATATTATGTGCGTTGAAGCATTCGGATGTTCTGATTTTCGGCGGAGGAAGCCTTTTGCAGGATGTGACCAGCAAAAGAAGCATTTATTATTATTTATTTTTAATAAGGCTGGCAAAACTTATGAAAAATAAAATTGTAATGCTAAGCCAAGGTATAGGACCCATAATTAATGAAAGAAGCAAAAAAGCGGTTCAAAGCACATTGCCGTTGGTTGACTACATAACAGTGAGAGATAATTATTCCAAAGAATTTTTAGAAAGTATCGGAGTTGATGAAAAGAAGATTTTTCTTTCGACGGACCCTGTTATAAATATAAGGAAGGACAGTGATCTTGAAGATGAAAAGCAAGGTGCCAAAAAGATATGTTTTTCCCTGAGGAATTGGAAGGATTCCGACGTTAGCCACAAAATCAGCATGGTTGCAAAAAAGTTAATTGACAATGGAATGGAATGCCACTTCATACCTTTTTACTATAAAGAAGATTTGCAGCTTATCGACCAGGTTGAAGAAATTTTAGGAAATAAAGCTGTTTATTATAAGGAAAAACTTTCAACCGGCAATGCTTTTGAAATTATAAAAACTATGGATGTAATGGTAGGGGTAAGGCTTCATTCGTTAATATTTGCGGCGGCTGCCAATGTACCGATAGTCGCTGTTTCATATGACCACAAGGTAGACCACTTTGTAAACAGCGTAAACATGAAAATAGCATGTACTATAGATGATATTGACGAAAATATTGTATATAACGAAATAATCAATAAAATCAACAATGAAGACGAAGAAAAAGAAAAGCTATTAAAAAGTGTCGAAAAGCTGAGAGAATTAACAAATATTAATTATAAAATATTAAAGGAAATAACCGATGGATAAATTAAGTATTATGGGTGTAAGAATAGACAACCTTTCAATGGATGAAGTTTTAAAAATTGCGGAAGAAAAGATAGAAAAAGATGAGCAGTACATAATTTATACTCCCAATACGGAATTTATTATGATGTGCCAAAAGGATAAAGAATTTTTGAATTTGATGAATGAATCGGATATTAATATTCCTGACGGAATAGGTTTGATTTATGCGGGAAAGATTAAAAAGCATCCTCTTAAGGAAAAGGTGGGCGGGTATGATTTGTCCGTAAATTTGTTGAAAATGGCAAATGATAAAGGTCTTAAGCTGTATGTGGTGGGAGGCAAGCCCGGTGTGGCTGAAGCCGCAATGGAAAATGTTCGGGAAAAATATCCGGGAATTAAAATAGTCGGCACTCAGCACGGATATTTTAAGGGCACTCATTTAGGGAAAAAAGGTCATGAGGAAGAGATAGCCGTCATTGAAGATATAAACAAGCATCAGCCTCACATATTGTTTGTGGGATTCGGTGCAAAAAAACAGGAACTATGGATAGAATATAACAAGGATTTGATAAATGCCAATGTTATAATCGGAAACGGCGGAACATTGGACGGGTTGGCAGGCATTGTAAAAAGAGCACCGGATATATTTATTAAGCTTGGTTTAGAATGGCTGTACAGACTTATGAAGGAGCCGAAGAGAATAAAAAGGCAAATTGTGCTGCCCGTATTCATGTTAAAAGTGATTTTTGGAAATAAAAATATTGTAAAAGAAATAGAATGATTTAAATGTAAATTGTTATCCGGAGTGTAACGATGGATCGGTATGCTCAGAATGATACGGTTATTCATAACAGCGATGTTGGATTATAATAATAGAATATGGAGGAGAAAGAATGAAATTATTTATTGATACGGCTAATGTGGATGAAATAAGAAAGGCCAATGATATGGGAGTTATTTGCGGAGTTACCACAAACCCATCCTTAATAGCGAAGGAAGGAAGAGTATTTGAGGATGTAGTAAGAGAAATTACTTCCATTGTTGATGGACCTATAAGTGCCGAAGTAATAAGCTTAGATTCCGAAGGAATGATCAGGGAAGCTGTGGAGCTTGCGAAAATACATAAAAATATAATAATTAAATTACCAATGACGGTTGAAGGATTAAAGGCTGTAAAGGTTTTAAGCAGAGAAAAAATCAAAACAAATGTTACATTGATATTTTCTGCAGGGCAGGCTCTTCTTGCTGCAAAGGCAGGCGCAACCTATGTAAGTCCTTTTGCGGGAAGACTTGATGATATTGGTAATGACGGAATGAATCTTGTAAAGGAAATTGTTGAAATTTTCAGGAATTATGAAATTGATACTGAAATTATTGCTGCAAGCATAAGACATCCCATGCATGTAATTGAGGCTGCAAAATTAGGCTGCCATATTGCTACCATACCTTATAAGGTAATATTGCAGCTTACGAAGCACCCCTTGACCGATAAAGGAATAGACCAGTTTTTGAAGGACTGGGATACAGTACCAAAACAATAAAAACAATGGAGGAAAAATGAAATACAATGAATTAAAAGTCATAGCCAAAAGTATGAGAAGAAATATATTGACTATGATTTATAAGGCAAAGTCAGGCCATCCCGGAGGCTCTCTTTCCGCGGTGGAAATACTGACATATTTATACTTTAGAGAAATGAACATAGATTCTCCAACGGATGAAAACAGAGACAGATTTGTACTATCCAAGGGTCACGGAGCACCGGTTTTATATGCGGTATTAATGGAAAAAGGCTTTGTAAGCAAGGATTTGATTCCTACATTAAGACAAGTAAACAGCAAGCTTCAAGGGCATCCGGATATGAAAAAGCTTGCGGGGGTGGAAGCATCTACCGGCTCCTTGGGACAGGGGCTTTCAATTGGAAACGGCATGGCTTTATCATTTAAAATCGACAAAAAACCCAACAGAGTATTTGTTCTTCTTGGAGACGGCGAATTAAACGAAGGTATGATTTGGGAAGCGGCAATGCTTGCGGGTCACTACCATCTTGATAACCTAACTGCCGTATTAGACCATAACGGGCTGCAAATAGACGGTAAAAATGAGGATGTTATGACAATCGAGCCGATAGACAAAAAATTTGAAGCATTCGGATGGCATGTCATAAAGGCAGATGGTCATGATTTTGAATCTCTTGAAAAAGCCTTTGAAGAAAGAAAAACTATCAAGGGAAAACCTGCAATAATAATTGCGGATACAACAAAGGGAAAGGGATGTTCCTTCATGGAAGATCAGGCAGGCTGGCACGGAAAGGCTCCAAACGACGAAGAATTCTGCAAGGCTATGGAGGAAATGGGAGATATAGGAGATACAACTGATGAAGGAGGCGGATTAAATGGCTAAGGCAACCAGAGAAGCATACGGTGAAGCATTAAAGAAGTTGGCGGCAAGCAACCCGGACATAGTGGTACTGGATGCGGATTTGTCCGGCTCGACAAAGACATCGGAATTTAAGAAGGTAAGTCCCGAAAGATTTTTCAACGTGGGAATTGCCGAGCAGAATTTAATAGGCACTGCGGCAGGCTTATCTTTGGCGGGAAAAGTTCCTTTCGCAAGCTCCTTCGCAATGTTTGCGGCAGGAAGAGCTTTTGAAATCATAAGAAATACGGTTGCATATCCTGCTTTGAACGTGAAAATCGCAGCTACACACGCAGGTCTTACGGTGGGAGAAGACGGAGGGTCTCATCAGGCAATTGAAGATATTAGCTTGATGAGAAGTATACCCAATATGACTGTTATAAATCCTGCTGACGGCAGGGAAGCGGAACAGGCTGTTTTAAAAGCCGCCGAATTTGTGGGACCTGTTTATATAAGGCTTGGCAGAATGGCAGTTGATGACATATATGATGAGTCATACAAATTTGAATTAGGTAAGGGAGTTTTGTTAAAAGACGGCAAGGATGCCACCATCATTGCTACCGGTATGATGGTTCAGGAGGCTCTGAAAGCAGGCAGTATTTTAAAAGAAGAAGGTATTGATGTCAGAATTATAAATATCCATACAATAAAACCGATTGACAGAGATATAATTATTAAGGCGGCAAAGGAAACCAAATTAATAGTTACCGCCGAAGAACACAGCATTATCGGAGGTTTGGGGAGTGCGGTTTTAGAAGTGTTGTCGGACGAATGTCCTGTAATTGTAAAAAGAATCGGTATTCCGGATACATTCGGAGAATCCGGGAAACCTTCGGATCTCCTGAAAAAATATAAGCTGACAGCGGAAGAAATTATTAATCAGACAAAAGAAATTATAAAATTGAAATAAATTATTTCATCATAATCACAATAAGATGCTGAATTTCGATAATACAATCGTAGATGGGCATCTTATTTTTATGCTATATTTTTGTAAAAATTTAGTATATTTAAATTTTCGTCATATATAAAATAACAATTGATTTTTTTCGGATATGTGATACACTATTTCTTGTGATTAAACGTTTAACTAAATAAATAATGTAACACTTTCGCATAATATAATGCTTTTGCATAATACAAACTAAACATATACTAATGAATTTTGGGGGAAGTGATAATATCGGTATTAAAAAAATAGCTGAGCTGGCGAATGTTTCCATAGCAACCGTATCCAAAGTAATAAACGGAAAGGATGAAAATATATCAGAGGCTACTAAAAACAGAATATTAAAAATTGTTGAAGAAGAAGGTTACATACCGAACGGAGTGGCAAAAAGCCTCAAAATGAAAAGAACTAAAACAATAGGAGTAATTGTTCCGGATATTATGAATATGTTTTATTCTGAACTTGTGAGAGGTGCGGAAGATATTGCGGAAAAAATGGGTTATTCAATTATTATATGCAATACGGACAACAATATTTTAAAGGAAGAAAAATACATACAAATATTGCAGGAAAAAATGGTTGATGGAATAATATTGGCTTCAACGGAGAATGGCTTCGAGAAATCTCTGGCAAAATGTACTATTCCTGTGGTCTTGGTTGACAGGGAAATTAATTTACATGAAAAGGCTGGACGTATTTTAGTAAACAATGAAGAATCAGCATTTACCGCTACGGATTTTCTTATAAAAAACGGCTGCAAGAATATAGGCTTTATATCATCGGGTCATAATAATAAGCCATCGTTAGACAGACTGAACGGGTACATTAGAGGACTTAGAGAAAATGACATCTATTTTGACAAAGATAAAGTTTATCAAAACAATTATACTATTGAGACAGGTTATAAAGGAATAAATATTCTTCTTGACAGAACAACATTGGACGGAATATTTTGTGGAAATGATTTAATTGCAATAGGAGCAATTAAAGCAATTAAAGAGAAGAATATAATAATTCCGCAGCAAATGAAGGTAATCGGATTTGATGATATTTTGATTTCTAAATATATAGAACCTCCTTTAACAACAATGAAGCAGCCTACTTATAAAATGGGAGAAGAATCAGTAAGGATGCTTATAGATTTAATATGCAACAAAAATGTGGAAAAAACTATTATTTTAAAAACTGAATTAATAAGAAGATTAAGTGTGTGAAAGGTGGCAAAAATGTCTGATGTAGTAGTAATAGGCAGTATTAATATGGACTTGGTCGTAAAGACCGATGAAATACCCAAAATAGGCGAAACGCTATTGGGCAGGGAATTAATACAGGTGCCGGGAGGAAAAGGAGCCAACCAAGGTGTGGCAATCTCAAAGTTGGGCAAAAAGGTTTCTTTTATCGGCAAAGTCGGTAATGACATGTTCGGCGATATGCTTGTTTCCTCTCTTAAGGCTGCAAATGTTGATACAAGCCGCATTGAAAAAGAAAATTGCAATTCGGGCATAGCCGTAATAAATGTTGATAAGGATGGCAATAACAACATAGTGGTTATCCCCGGTGCGAATTCAAAGGTGGATATCAACTTTTTGCATAAGAATATTGATGCTGTTAAAAATTCAGAAATTGTTTTATTTCAGCTTGAAATTCCCTTGGAAACAGTCAAGGAAGGATTAAAGGAAGCTAAGAAGTCAGGTAAAATAACTGTTTTAAACCCGGCGCCGGCTCATGACTTGGATGATGAGATAATTGAAAGCACGGATATCCTCATACCAAATGAACATGAATTGGAGAAAATAGCAAATATAAAAGTCACAAATAACTATAGCTTGCTGGAAGCAGCAAACGTCCTGATAAAAAAGGGAGTAAAAGAATTGATTGTTACATTGGGCAGTAAAGGTGTTTTGCATATGAATGAGAACGGATATAAATTTTATGAAGCGTTCAAAGTTAAGGCTGTTGACACTACGGCTGCCGGAGATAGCTTCATAGGAGGATTTTTATCATCCTATATCAATGATAAGGATGTGGATAAATCCATAGAGTTAGGGCAAAAGGCGGCAGCCTTGGCTATTCGGAAGATTGGAGCTCAAAGCTCGATTCCGACAATGGATGAAATCAGGAATTTTGACTGGGAAGCTTTATAACAAACGGCTATAAACCTTAAAGGTTTTAGTAATAAAATTAAAATACGAGGAGAACAGAAATGAGTAAAAAACTACGTATATTTTCACTGCTGTTAGCTTTATCTATATTATTTACAGCATGTGGACAACCCCCGGCTCCCGCTAAAGGGGACTCTGCCGATGAGGATCAAAAATACAAAGCAGCATTTATTACATCTACACCAAGAGGAAATGAGTTTATTGATCTTATTTGGTCTGGTTTCCAAAAGCTTGAAGCGGAGAAGGGCTGGGAAATCAAATGTATAGAAACATTTGAAACTGCTGAGCAGGCAGAACAAATTCGTGCTCTTTGCGCCGACGGATACAATCTTATATACACAAACGGCGATGATGTTATGATGTCTGTTCATGACTTGAAAGATGAAATAGCGCAGTCATATCCTGATGTTTATTTCTTCTTCTTGGATACTTATAAGCCAACCGAAATGCCTAATTCTACAACAGTTACCATAGATCCGTTTGAATCTTGTTTTATAGCAGGATATGTTGCGGCTAACAAAACAGAAACAGGTAAGGTTGGATTGATGCTTCCGTTGGACACAGCTATTATGAGAAGATTCCAGTATGGTTATTATGCAGGAATAGACTATGCCAACAAGGATGTGGAAGTTGTTACAGGTTATACAACTGATTGGGTTGACACAACAAAAGGATATGAAGCTACAACAGCTATGAAAGCAAACAATGATATTGATGTATTGTTCCAGGCTGCATATATATCCGGATACGGAGTAATATCCGCATGCGCGGACTTAAAACTTCCATGTATCGGTGTTGATGACTGGCAGGGAGATATTGACCCCATCGTATTCTGGTCGGCAATTAAATCTATGGACTTTGCAGTAACAAGCACTGCAGAAATGTGGGAAAATAAAGAAGAACTTCCTCCTGCAATGGAGCTTAACTTAGCTGACGGCGGATATGCATATGCCGAGGTTGATATGAAAAATCTTTCTCCCGAACTTGCGGAAGCTGTTGAAAAACTTAAAAACGATATTATCAGCGGAGAAGTTGATGTATTTTCAGGCGAATATGAAGAATGGAGAATAACTAACTTAATAGAGGGTGGTTAGTAAATCTCCGCTTCTCTTTTTATGACCTAACCCAATTTACAGTGGTTTTCTGTAAATTGATGGTAGGTCAGATGTCGCGAAGTCTAAATCTTTGATTTAGCTAACGTAGCCGACTTATGA
>LAHS01000684.1_pt1 | contig 11717 bp, 12 predicted proteins | sample 329651 | NCBI WGS metagenome assembly LAHS01 (sample SAMN03275699, study PRJNA271635) | activated sludge metagenome | isolation source: sample C-1 Sludge from hydrolytic chamber (first chamber) of Anaerobic... | reverse complement strand
GCCATGCCGTAGTCAATATTGAGACCAATGGAATACGCGCTGCCATTATTCGCAGCGGACATCAGCGCACTGATCGACTGGCTTCCAACATAGGAGGAAGCATCTCTCACCATCCCGACAGCTCCATACAGGCCATTGATAAGACCGGAATCTATGAACAGACCGGTCTGATAAGTCTTTGTAGAGGGCGATGCCACGCCGAGGGCACTGTTTAATGAGTTGAGCAGTGAGGTGCCTGTATCCGTCCCCTGCGCTGTCAGAGAAGCCTTTGCCGCGGACATGCCGTCAATAAGACCCTGGATAACATACTGCCCGGATTCATTCGTCTTGAGATTCAGGTCAGCCCCTAACTGATCGAAAGCACCCTCGCCCCCGGCTGCCAGATTCCCGACGCCGGTCTCAAGATCCTGTCCCCATTTATCGGTCATGCTGGTCATATCGACCTTCTGAGACCAGGTATCATTCAGCTGTGACAGGCTTGCACCGCCGTCATCAACGAGCGCCTGGACATAGGCTGCACCCTGAGGACCGAGATCCGCCAGGCTCTGCAGCAGGCCTTGATCAATGTGGTTTCCGGCATCATCTGTATAGGTCGACAGAGTTGTCAGGTTTGCTTCCCAGTTGTGGACCGAATCGACCTGATCCTGCATGCTCTTGATGATATCCGCAGCCGTTGTGGTTCCGCTGTCAGAAAGCTTTCCGAACCAATCACACTGCGACTGGATGGAACCCTCGACACTCTGCTGCATCCCATAGACGGCATTTGTGACATCAACGGCCATCTGCTGTTCGCCGGCAGAAAGATTGTTGAAAGCATCCAGCTCCTGTCCTGCAACAGAAATGGAATACTGAGAAGCCGCCTGGTTTGCGTTCTCCGCATCCGTCAGGGATGAGGTCGCAGCCGCGGCTCCATTTGTCGCGCCAATGAAATTCTGAACATTCTGGGTCGTAACATCGAAAGAGGCGGCAGCCCCATCGGTTGAACTCTTCAGGACATCTGTATCACCGGTCAGCTCCGCATACTGCTGCTTTGCTTCTTCAAGAGATTTCGTAACGCTGTCGCGGGTCTTCTGGGAAGAGGAAAGAACATCCTTTTCATCCCATGCCGCAAGGACAGACTCGTTCAGAGCATCTGTTGTCTTGCCTTTTGCCTGTGCGAGTTCATCCTCGGCATCCTTCTGCTGGATCTCAAGATTCGAGATCTCCTCAAGCAGCGTCTTGAGTTTTTCATCCTTCAGCTGGTCCTGGTACTGTTTTTTCTTTGCCTCGATATTGTTCAGGATCTCTTTTGTATTTCCCTGAAGCTTTCCGGTATTATCATTGATTGTCAGGTTGAGATCCGGGATGAGATCATTCAGCTGCTGAACAGCCAGAGCAAGGTTGCGCTTCTCTGTCGTGTTCAGGGATTCCTTTCCGTTCAGGTTCTCGATTGTCGAGACAAGTGATTCCACCTGTCCTGTCTGAGATGAATATGAGGAGGTTGCATTGTCGATGTTTGTTTTCGACTGCGAATAAGCATCTGTAGTGTCATTGATGTCGCTCTTCAAAGCCTGCAGTGCCTGATCGACCGGTTTCGCCGAATCGACGAGTGCCGTAAGACCGACAGCTGCAAGAGTACCCAGAGCGATTGTCAGGAAAGGAGCAGCTCCCGTAAGCAGACCTACAAATGAGTTAAGGCCTTCCGTTGCTGCAGCAGCTTCCGTTGAGGCCTCAGAGACTCCTTGGGTAGCTTCGGTCAGGGCCTTGATGGCTTCTGTTGATTCATTGGCCTTCTTCAAGGCTACGATAGCCGTACCAACCTTTACGATCTGCGGGGCTGCCACACCGAGTCCTGTTACAAGCGCCGCTGTCGTACTGACAAGTTTTTTTGTCCGGTCATCGAGATTGCTATACCATGTCGTCGCGCTCTTGATCATGGACGTGATATCTTTAATCGCTGGGCGCAGATCATCCAGGACAGTTCCAGCCAGTTCAGATCCTGCTTCCTTGAGATTATTTGTGGCTGTTGTCCATTCATCCCACGGATCCAGAGTTGCCTGGTAAGTGTCATCAACTACAGTACTGTAGTTATCGAGGGAATCAGACAGAGAGTCAAGGTCAATTTTTCCTTCACGGATGGCAACAGCCATCGGCTGGAATCCCTTTTTCCCGAAGACATCCATTGCGATCCGGTATGCTTCGGTCTCTGTCTTTGCGTTTTTGATGGAGTCAATGGTCTCTTTCAGACCTTCTTCCGCCGTCTTTCCCTGATCGGTATAGGTAGCGACTGCTTTCTTAAGTCCTACCATCGCCTGAGAGACATCAACGCCGTTCTTCTCAAACTGTGCCAGTAGATTTGTGGAGCTGGTCAGATTGAGGCCCATGATCTTTAAGGTCGCGGAATTTTCTTCCAGGGAGGACATCAGGTTATCTGTAGAGATTCCGGTTTCCTGCTGCTTCTTCTGCAGAAGTCCGAGGAAGTTCGTTGCCTGGTCTGTGCTCTCATTGTATTGCTTCAGGACCTTTTCGGATTCTTCCACGGACGAGGTAACATCCGTATTATTGATTTTTGCAAACTCAAGATAGGCCTTCGCCGTGCTTTCAAGCTGGGTCCCGCTCTCATCGAAGCGGTGATTGATTTCAGAGATGGCATCCCCGACATCGGACATCTCGACTGGCATCGAGCCATAAATGTTATCCGCGATTCCTTTTAGTGACTCGAAGGCGGTTCCTGTAGCGCCGGTCTTCTGGATGATAGTGTCATATCCTTCATCCAGTTCCTTTGTGGCATTATAGGCGCTTGTCCCGAGGGAAGACATTGCTGAAGATGCTTTATCCGCGTACTGGGAGATGATATCCGCTGTAAAGTATTTGTTGGCGGATTCACCGAAACCTACAACCTCGGTCTCAGCTGCTTTTGTTTTCTTTCCGAGAGAATCAATGGATGTTGCGCAGCCATCCGTAGCCGTGACGGCCTCGTACATATACTGATTATTGTCTTTGATGGCATTGCCGGCATTGATTTCTTCCGTCTTGGCATAGTTCAGCTTCTTCTGCCAGTCCTCGATACGGCTGCCAGCTTTTGCGTAAGTCTTCTCGCCGTTATCAACAGTCTTCGTGAGGGAATCGACAGTTTCCTTCTGTGCCTTTAACTCTTCATCTGTTGCCGTTCCTGAAGACTGCATCGTCTGCAGAGCTGTCTGTGCTGCTTCCAGTTTGACTTTATAGTCATCCAGGGTTTTTCCGACGGACTCATAGTTCTTTTTCGCATTGGAAAGACCGGAATCGACGGCTGCAGTCTTCTGCTTCTGAAGGTCGTATGCTTTGCTGAGAAGATCCTGTTTCCGTGTAAGCGCAGCGACGGTATTCTCCTGACCGGAAAATTCAGCCGTGACAAGCTTGGTCTCGGATTTCAGCGTTCCGAGTCCTTTATTAATATCGGTTACAGCAGATTTGAACTTCGCCTCACCGTCAAGTTTGATTGTTGCGCCTATGACTCTTCCCATGTTTCACTCCTACAGGTCCATGATGGAAACGACCTCATCCGAATCGAAGACAATCCGGTTGATCTTCATGTTGTGGTACTTCTTGAATTCCTGGTACATGTCTACCCATTTTCCGTAATACATGCGTGCGATCTGCCGTTCCGTATATCCGATCTGCATGCCTATGAAAATGCACCACGCAAAATCTATTTCTGAGCTTCCGTCGTCTGACTGCGATCCTGCGTGGTCCTGGGGTTTTTTTGTGTCAGGCATCTCATGTATTCTTCGTGCAGCATCATTCCGAGTTCGGAAGGTGATATATCAATACTCCGGATGATCGTGTTCCGGTCGATGTCCGGCTTACCCGTGATCTCGGCACCTTCCTGCGCGAACCAGTAAAGGCAATCCGTGACGGCCAGCGTGTCCGGCATCCCGAATCCTTCATTGGCCACCTTCCCGTCATCCGTGTACATAACCTTTCCGTTTTCATCCAGCTTCGGGATCAATCCGGACAGCTTGAAGCGGAAGCGGTCGATGTCGCCGTATTTCTCCTGAATCTTGTTCAGGACGAGCATGTCGCATTTAATGGGATACGACGTCCCGCTCAATTCGATCTTCGTGCACTTATCCTCAAAAATAGGCATCCTTTAACCCTCCGATTAATAGTTCAGCGGGACACGTTTCCGCATCCCGCCGTTGATTTGATTGATTATTTATGTCGTGATTCCTGCACAGGTGTTCAGGAATGTTTCCGCTTCCTCCAGGGATGCGCAGCGCTGCCTCTTCATGATGTGTCCGTTGTCGTCGTAGAGAGCCTTTCCGGAGAACTCCGGTGTCGAGTAGGTGATGCTGTTTCCCTTGGTCGTCGCAGAGATGTCGGCATCTCCCATTTTTGTTTTGTAAAGGAACATGGCATCCCAATAGCGGACGCCGCTCTTCGTTCCTGTCTGGATCGTGGAGAATCCGCCGTAAGGCGCGACATCCGTCTTTCCATAGGTGACGGCCTTGGTCGTTTCCTCGACAGTATGCCCCCAGATCGGATTGATGACATCCTGGGAGATATCGTCACTGCCGGCTGTGAGATCCGCGTCGAGGATTTCTTCATCATGCTCGGCCGTTCCGTCATCCGCATAGAGATCACCGGATGCACGGTTGAATTTGATATCGCATTTCGTTGCTTTTCCGATGGTCAGTCCCGCCGTGTATTTCCCGGAAGCAAGCGGCCACCATTTCATAGTTACCAGTCCGATATTAGCCATATCGTTATTCCTCTCTTTCTTCAGTGGCATCAAATTCAAAGATCAGATGCCTGAGCTTGGTTGCAGTCTCGATCCTCGGCGTGATAACGGGGTAGGTCGCGTCTGCATCGTTTTTGAACGTGTTCCACAGAGCATCCCGGATCTGATTCCGCAGGGAAATGAAGTCCTCGTTTTCGGGCAAAAAATAATGAACCTGCAGAGAAACTTTGTTCTCCTGTGGTTCATCGTCCGCGAAATCGGTTCCCCGGTCGTCTGCGTAGTTATAAGTTGAAAAATGTGTTTCAGATCCCGTGTACTCATCCGGAACGGATGGACCGAACGGAAGCATAGCGGTTCTGATTTTCGCAAAGCTTGTCATAGCGCCATCTCCTTCGTCAGATCTTCAAATTTCTTCTGGATTGCTTCGCACACAGGATCTTCTGATTCACCGACCGCCGGCGTCAGGACGGGAGTTGCGGTCTGCTTCGAGGTTCCATATTCGAGGTAGGCCATCTTCTCCATGTTGCGGACGCCTTTTGCGTCCTTCCCTGTTGGCCGGACTACGATGGAATAGCCATCGTTCTTGTGGATCGTCCTGGTCGGTTTGATGGATCCGACCATATCGCCGCTGGCATGATGTATGGATGCACGTCTCACGACGTTCCGTTCGAGGATAGGTTCACCGGCCTGCAGCAACTCCGGAGCGATGACTTCCATCTGCAGGTCGTTCAGGCCCTGCATCAGGTCGTCTATGCCCCCGTCAAGTTCAAACTGTGCCACGCTCATCCACCTCCCCCGTCAGCTGTACCATCTTCGATTTGTCCGTATGGAAGGTACGTTTGATGTAATACTTTTTCCCGTTCGACTCGTCGATGAAGTACGAGGCCTTTGGCGCCTGGTCGAAATTGCATTTCATGATCGCGACGATAATGTCCGCCCGATACCCACTCTGTTGTGCAAGGATCTGATCCTGACGCGTCGTATCAAGCGCACTGGCTTTGATCCCCGTCAGAAAAGTCGGGGTGTCCGTGGAGAATCCGTTATCGTTCGTGACCGTTGTGTTTCCGGTCGGAAGTTTTATGCTACGGTCCCACATTCAGGCCACCTCCTTAAGTGCTCGTGGTTGTTGTGGTGTCCGTCGTATTGATCGGGGCATCCTTTTCAGCCGTGAGTATGGATAATTTAAAGACCCGTTCGTGGTACAACCGAAGATACTGGTCTGTGTCCGACCTGTCGTCCCCGAGATGGGCTTTGACAAAGAGCACTACAGTGGTCAGGACACGCGGATCCAGACCTTCGGTCGTCGTATCTTCGCTTGTGATCTGATTCGGCAGGATATCCGTCGGGACCCCGGCGGTCTTCATGTCATAAAGTGCATCATTCACCAGCTCGACGATATCCGAGTCATAAACCTTGACGCCATCTGCGATTCCGCATTTTCTCCTGATTTCACTAAGCATTCTTTGCCGCCTCCTGATCTGCCAGGAATTCCGTGATGATATCTGCTTTCAGTGACTTGGTTATGCTATAGCCGAGACTATCCGCAAGCGTCTTGATTTGAGCAATGGTCATCGCCTCAAGATCCGCCTGCGTATAAGTCGTCACTGCTGTTGTGCTATAGCTCGTTATTCCCCCGCTACTGTGAGGTTTGCGACCACGAACGCATCGCTGTCCACGACCTCAACATCCTTGCGGACCGTAACCCGGAAGATCATTCCGTCCTGCTCGAATGCGTTGTAATCCGTGACAGAAGCGTCCTGGGATGCGCGGATGTTAGTGCTCTGGCGGTCGTACAGCTTGATTCCTTCCTTCAGGTCGCCGATGATGAACGGGATGATGGTGCTGCCGGCCGTTGTGGTCGTGTCAGATGCAAGATCCTTGTTCGGGATGACGTCGACCGGAATCGTGACAGCGCCGACGGACAGCTGCAGATGCTCCGGATCCGACGGGACCGGTGCAAGCAGGTAACGGCCGTCGGATGCCTTCAGGGTGTCAAGCCATGCAAGACCGTCGTCATTGGTATGAATGACGGATGTCGGGCGGAAAGTAGATCCGAGGGTCTTATTGATGATGTTCTTGATGCCGTCCAGCGCCGTGATAGCGACAGCAGTTTTTGCTCCCTTGGCAGCAGCCAGGATGAGCTTGTTATCCGTGACACGGTCTTCGTTTCCGATGTGAGCCGTGAGATTGGCCGTGATATTCGCGGAAGAATCTGCGAGCAGCTCATTCGTTACCGGGATATATCCGCCGTACTTCTTGATGGTGAAGGTCTTCTGTTCGAACTGCGGGGCATCCGATGCCGGGATCTTTCCGTTCTCAGCGACCTGTGCGAATCCAGTCAGGGCAGAGCGTTTCTGATAGACGCGGGAACCGGTCTCTGTGCTGACGGTCTCGACCGTGACATAGCTGCGAAGGGATGCCTGCGCGTCACGGTAGGTGTTGATCTGCGTCTGGATGTCGGCCGGAACCGTGTATCCTGCAGAGGCGTTGTCGCCTTCAGTAACAACATTGGCCATCCGGAATCCGTTGCGTGCTGCAGTTGCAAAAGCTTCCGTAGAGTCGACTTTCTCGCCGGCCGGTTTCACGGTCTTGTCGGCTGTCTTGACGACAGCGGTGTTCAGATTCTGTGCAGCTTTGAGCGGATCCACTGCGACGTTTTCCGGAACTTCATCCGGGATCTCGACGGACAGTTTCTCTGCTTCCTCGATAGTGTTGTACTGGGCACGATAAGCGATGAGGTCTTTCTTCGCTTCTTCGGCTTCGTCAATCTTTCCTGCAAGCGTGAGGTCCGTGACCTTCTTCGCGGTTGCATTGATGAGTTTCATGAGTTCTTTCTTGTTCATCTTTGTATCTCCTTATGGGATTTTGTTTGTGAAATCAAAACGACCTCAAACTCTGTAAGAGTCGAGATCGTCAAGTAACTGATGGATTCTCTGTTCGCTGTTCTTCTGCTTCTCGATTTCCGAAGCTTTTGCAAGGAAGTCCTTGATGGACTGGATTCCTCCCGCGCTGTTTGTGTACTTCGCTTTGGAGGGTTCCAGGATCTCGTCGGCAAAGCCCAGCTCAATACACTGGTTCGCCGTAAGCCAGGTCTCTTTGTCCATAAGGGACAGGACCTTGTCGAGCGGCATTCCGGTCTTCATCACATAGGCTTCCGCAAGGGCAGCGTTCGTTCTCTTCAGGGCATTCGCTTCTTTCTCGAAAACGTGAAAATCGCCCATGATGTAGCCTTCGGTCGAGACATTGTGGATCATGATCTCGCCTACTGGGCTCATGATGACCTTCTCGCCGGCCATCGCGATGACACTGGCCGCAGAATCCGCCTGGCTCTCCACCGTGACAGTGCAGCGCTTCGTCTTCTTGAGCGCCGTGAAGATCTCCTGCCCTGAATCGACATAGCCGCCGGGCGAGTTGATCATGACGTCGATCGGTTCGGAATCGGCCGCCGCGTCGATGATGCTCTTCACATCTTCCGGGCTTGTGGCTTCCGGAACGATCAGGCCATAGTCTTTCTCGAAATGGTTGAGCGTCCGCTTCGTGGTGTTGTCGACGATATATCCTCGGATATTAATTACCGCCATCCGCATTTCCTCCTTCCTGCGCGTTCGTGCCCTGCGCCGTTTTGTTGTACTGGCTGCCGACCTGAGTGATAGGGATGTAGTTGCCGTTGCACATGAGGACATCTCCCCCCGTAGCCGCGGGCTTGTCTAAGTAGTCCCTGGCCTCGTTCGGCGTGTAGATGGCATTGTTGACGCCATCCTTCAATACCTGCATCTGATCCTTTGCCGTCATCCTGAGAACCGCCTTTTCATTGAACTTGTAGAAGTAGTTGGCGTTGATCTCATCGAGGCTCTGGACTTTGGCGTTGATCTCCTCCTCGTCCGACTTCAGCGAGTAGGTCATTCCGGATACAAGAAAATCGAGCGTCATCGCCTCGCTGGACGAATAGCTCGATTTCTCATAGTCGTTTATTTGGTTAGGATTGATTCCGAAGGCCGCCGCAATCTGCAGCGCGGAATATTTCTTCAGCTCGAAGAACTGCGCGTCCACGTTCGACATCTTCATCGGCGTGATCGTGATGCCGGTCGGGACCGGAATCATCTTTCCTGCGTTCTTCGGTCCTGCGAAAGCGTTCATGTACTTGTCGACGAGGGCCGTCTGACGCTTGTCATCGAGATCACCGGTATACTGCAGCACCGATGTCGATGTCAGGCCGTTGCTGTACAGGGCATTCATGTACTGCTGCGATGCCCCGGATCCATCGACCAGCGCCTTCAGGATCGTGCGGACCGGCGCTCCCATGATTCCGTCAAAGGTGAACCAGGTCTTGAAATGCAGCACGTCCCCGTTCCGGAACATGTACTGCTTTCCCGTGACCGGATCCGAATACTGGTAATAGAGTCCGCCGGTGTATCCGAAGATGCCGGCATCGTCACGGATGACCTGGACACAGTCGCTCTGCATGTTCCACATGTCGACGATGTGGTACTTCCCTTTGTAGTAGACCCTCCGGAGCCAGATATAGGCATTCCCGTAATGCTGTTTATTGAGCATCATAGTCGACCACATCGTTGACGGCGTGACATAAGGATTCGGACGCAGCGTCATGAGGCGCGTCACGTTCGTCGGATCTGCCCGGATCCGTCCCTTTTCGGTCTGCTGGTAGTATTTTAAGGGCAGCATGCCCATCGTCTCAGAGAGGCGCTTGAGACACGTGTAGTAGGTCGCTTCGGAAGTAGCCTTCGTGCTTTCCGTGGAGATGCCCAGCCACTCGAGCAGCTTCTCATCCGTATAGCCGCTGACCGTCGATGTGGCAGCGTTCTTCCATGCGATTCTGAATCTCTGTATAAAATTCATAGTTTTGGCTCCTTACATTTCCATCTGCAGGAATTTGTCTATCCGGTCATTCAATGCCGGGATGAACACGTGGTACATGGCCAGCTTATACGCGCAGAGGATGGCATCGACCGGGTCGATTCGCTTTCTTGCTGCGTCTTTATCGATCTTTATCAGTCCGTTGTACCTTTTAATCACGGCATTGCTCATTGCATAGTTCAGCAGGGGATTCGGAGGAGCGGTTATATTTCCGCAAAGTACCTGTTCCCGGAATCCCTGTGTTGATTCATTCAGGCTTTTATGGCTCTGGAATACTTCTTCAACGATGTATCCCTCTTCCGAAAGGTCCATCATGAGCTTTGATGCATTTGCCGGATCGAAATCAAGTGACTGTATGACCCACTTGTTTGTGCTGCAGGTGTCTATCACATAGCGCATGACGGATGACTGGTCGACGATCGGCGTGTCCGTTACCGTAAGCAGCCCCATCCTTTCCCATGCGTCATATGGGACATGGTCGACCCGGATATGTTCTGCCAGCTTTTCCCGGGTAGGAATAAAGCTATGTGTCGTGACCAGGTATCGCACGACGGCTTTTCCGTCCCCGTCTATAATTTCCGTTTTGTATGGCAGCACAAATGCGACAGACGTCAGGTCTGTCTTAGCGGACATATCGAATCCTACATATACCGGCCATTTCTCCGTATTCGGGATCTTATCAGGCTCAACTTCGCAAGACTTCCATCTTGCCATGTTCATGTATCCGTTTTCTTTATCCTGGACCCAGACATCCATCATCTTCGTCAGGAATCCCGTTACTTTCCCCGGAACTTCTTTTGCGATTGCGTAATATCCCCTGATCTCTTCGATTCCTTTCGCATATGTGGCGCGGATCGGGTTTGCCTTGATCCAAAGTTCTTCATTGTCAAGGTTATTAAATTGCGCATAGTCTTCCGGTTCCAGCTCGTTGATATCGATCAAGTACTGATCATTTTCGACATCAACAGATGGGTTTAAAACCTTGCTGCAGTATTCATATTCATCCGTAAAGCACGGATATGTCAGATCCTTTCCGGCCGTGGTGATGATGATCAGGAGTGCTTCCTTCGTGTTTCCGCCCATACCAAGATCGTAGAAATCCGTATTTGGATGCTCATGATATTCATCTATAATCAAAAGGGCGGGATTCGTACCGTCTCCGGTCTTCCCGTCCTCCTTGCTGAGAGTCTCAATATAGGATCCTGTTTTCTTATGCTCGATACGCTCCCGCGTAATTTTGAAGAATTTGCGCAGCGAAGACCCGCGGAGCATCAGATCAGCCTCTTTAAAAACGATTTGAGACTGTTTCCGTTTTACACCGGCCGTATAGCATTCATTTACTTCTTTGTTCTTCGATGCCGTGATGCTTATTTCATAAAGAGCGATTCCTGCTTCTTCTTGGCTCTTCGCATTCTTTCTGGCTACTTCAAAAAAAGCTTTTGTAAATCTGCGGTACCCGTCCGCTTTCTTTCTCCACCCGTACAGCTGACCGATTCTGAATATTTGCCATGGCGTCAGGATAATCGGTTTTCCAGCAAGGACACCTTTGCTGTGCCTTAGCTGCGCAAACCAGTCGATGATGTTTTGCGCTTTATCGTCATCCCACGTATACGGATAATCAGGATCATTCTCCATCTTATCCAGATCGTTCAGAAAACGCCTGCATGCCCAGCGGTGCTTTTCACAATTATGGAGCGGGTCCGCAATGCACGATTCTGCGTATGTGCGGATTTCGTCAAGCACTTTTGAGGGAGTCATTTATAGTCCCCCGAATTTTTCCTCGACACTATCTTTTACTTCTGCGGTCTTTGTGGCAGCTATCTTTAATCTGCTGTCGATCGTCATTCCGCACAGGCGCTGCCATTTTCGCACTTCATCCGCATATTTTTTCTCAGCATCGACTGTTGGATTCACTTTTGGTCCTTTGCTTGTCTTGGTGATAAGCGGAGCCTTTGCGGCTTCAGCCTGTGCCCTTCTCCACTGCGCGAACGCGTTGCAATATCCTGCAAGCGCCGTGCGGTCAAGATTATCGACTGGAATCGAGGACATTTTTCTGAATTCTTTCATAACGCGGTTCCATTCGTTACGCGCGACCTGGTTGATCAGAAAAACCGGAGGGCGGTCAAGGCTTTTCGCATCG
>LAHS01000977.1_pt1 | contig 11722 bp, 8 predicted proteins | sample 329651 | NCBI WGS metagenome assembly LAHS01 (sample SAMN03275699, study PRJNA271635) | activated sludge metagenome | isolation source: sample C-1 Sludge from hydrolytic chamber (first chamber) of Anaerobic... | reverse complement strand
TATTCATTTTTAATACTTCTTCTACCGTTCCTGAGCTTTCTTCTGCTCGGCCTCTGTGGCATGAAGATGAAAAAGCCGGTGGCAGGAGTCATCGGTACCGCCGTGCTGCTCACCCTGTGGGGTCTGAGCCTCTATACGGCGTACCGCTACTTCTTCTACACCGGACACGTGCACACACCGTTCGAGGACGTGGATGTGGTCAACGGCCGACTGGCCAATGGGCTCTACCCCACGCTGACGGCATTCAACTTCACGTGGCTCGACTTCGGTAAGTCGGCGCTCGGCACCGAGCTCCTCTTCAAGATAGGTTTCCGCCTCTCGCCCATCAGCGTGATGATGCTCATCGTGATCACCACGGTAAGCTCGATGGTGCACATCTACAGCTTCGGCTACATGGCCGAGCGCGATGAGCACTACGTGAAGGAAGGCTACGAGAAGGGTTTCCAGCGTTTCTACGCTTTCCTCTCGCTCTTCACCATGTCGATGCTCGGCCTGGTGGTAGCCACCAACATCTTCCAGATGTATATGTTCTGGGAGCTCGTGGGTGTCTGCTCGTATCTGCTCATCGGATTCTACTATCCCAAGCACGCCGCAGTGCACGCTTCGAAGAAGGCGTTTATCGTTACCCGCTTTGCCGACCTGTTCTTCCTGATCGGTATTCTGTTCTACAGCTTCTACGTGGGTACGTTCAATTACGACCTCAACGTAGATCAGACCGTGGTGCACAACCTGCCCGGCGCAGCGTGGGTACTGCCTATGGCACTGTTCCTCATGTTTATCGGCGGTGCCGGTAAGAGTGCCATGTTCCCCCTGCACATCTGGCTTCCCGACGCCATGGAGGGTCCTACGCCTGTCAGTGCCCTGATCCACGCCGCCACGATGGTGGTTGCCGGCGTGTTCCAGGTAGCCTCGCTGTTCCCCATCTGGATAGAGTTTGCCCCTGATACGCTCCATTACGTGGCTTACATCGCTGCCTTCACGGCCTTCTACGCAGCCGCAGTGGCTTGTACACAGTCGGATATCAAACGTGGCCTGGCCTTCTCCACCATCTCCCAGATAGCCTACATGCTCGTGGCCCTGGGCGTGAGTACCTCTATGGAGGGCGAAGGTAGCGTGGGTTATATGGCCGGAATGTTCCACCTGTTCACCCACGCCATGTTCAAGGCGCTCCTCTTCCTCTGCTCCGGTGCCATCATCGTGATCATCGGATCCAACTTCAAGGAGTATATGGGTGGCCTACACAAGTATATGCCCTGGACCAATGCCTGCTTCCTGATAGGCTGTCTCGCCATCAGCGGTATTCCTCCTTTTGCCGGCTTCTTCTCTAAAGACGAGATCGTATCGGCAGCCTTCCACTTCTCTCCCTACATGGGCTGGTTTATGACGCTGGTGAGCGGTATGACCGCTTTCTACATGTTCCGCCTATACTACGTCATCTTCTGGGGCAAGTCTTATTATGAGGCCGATCCCGAGAACCGCCGCCGCCCGCAGGAAGTGCCCTTCATCATGTGGGGCCCGCTGGTGTTCCTGGCCGTCATTTCCATCTTTGCAGGTATGATTCCCTTCGGACACTTCGTGTCGGCCGACGGCCACAGCGAGGACATCGCCCTGCAGACCTGGCAGGTGTGGACCTGGAGCCCCGTGGCATGGATCAGCGTAGCCGTGGCTGTGATCGGCATCTCGCTCGCCACATGGATGTATAAGAGTGGCGAGAACCCCGTGCCCGACATGCTGCAGCGCCGCATGCCCCGTCTGCACAAGGCTGCCCTCAACCGCTTCTACATCGACGACGCATGGCAGTTCTTCACCCATAAGGTGGTGTTCGGCTGCTTCTCCATCCCCATAGCATGGTTCGACCGCCACGTCATCGACGGCATGTTCAACTTCTCCGCATGGGCAACGCAGACCGCCGGCGAGGCTATCCGCCCCTGGCAGAGCGGCGACGTGCGCCAGTATGCCGTGTGGTTCATCACCGGCAGTGTGGCTCTCACGCTCGTGTTACTGTGTATCTAAGCTAACTGAATATTCATATTAGAATAAGAAGAAAATGACATTTTTAACTTTATTCGTTCTTATCCCCGTCCTGATGCTGCTCGCCCTGTGGATCGCCCGCAACGACAGTCAGGTGCGCGGTGTCATGGCGGTTGGCTCAGTGGCATTGCTCGGCTTGGCCATCTACCTCGTCTTCGCCTTCCTCGGAGCGCGCGAGACGATGCCTGCCGACCAGTATCCCTTCCTCTTCGGCGATGCCATACCCTGGTTTGAACCCTTACATATCTTCTATCGCACGGGCGTTGACGGTATCGCCGTGGTGATGATCCTGCTTTCTGCCATCATCGTCTTCACCGGAACCTTCGCTTCCTGGCAGCAGCACCCCATGCAGAAGGAGTACTTCCTCTGGTTCACGCTGCTCTCGTCAGGTGTGTTCGGCTTCTTCATCTCCGAAGATCTCTTCACCATGTTTATGTTCTACGAGGTGGCCCTCATACCCATGTACCTGCTCATCGGCGTATGGGGCACGGGGCCCAAGGAGTATTCGGCCATGAAGCTCACGCTGATGCTGATGGGCGGATCGGCCCTTCTGATCATCGGAATCCTCGGCATCTACTTCTTCAACGGACAGTACAGCGGCACCTACACCATGGACGTGCTGGCCATCGCCCAGAGCGATGCCATCCCCGTGGCCATACAGAAGGTGTTCTTCCCCTTCATCTTCATCGGTTTCGGCGTCCTCGGCGCGCTGTTCCCCTTCCACACATGGTCTCCCGACGGTCATGCTTCAGCCCCCACGGCTGTGTCCATGCTCCACGCCGGTGTGCTCATGAAGCTGGGAGGCTACGGCTGTTTCCGCATCGCCATGTTTCTGTTGCCCCAGGCAGCCCAGCAGCTCTCATGGATCTTCCTGATCCTCACCACCATCTCGGTGGTCTATGGAGCCCTCTCTGCCTGCGTGCAGACCGACCTGAAATATATCAACGCCTACTCGTCGGTGTCTCACTGCGGCATGGTGCTCTTCGCCCTCTGCATGATGACACAGACGGCCGCCACCGGTGCTATCCTGCAGATGCTGTCGCACGGACTGATGACGGCCCTCTTCTTTGCCGTCATCGGTATGATCTATCACCGCTGCGGCACGCGCGACGTGCGCCGTCTGGGCGGACTGATGAAGATCATGCCGTTCCTCTCCGTAGCCTATGTGGTGGCCGGCCTGGCCAACCTCGGTCTGCCGTTGTTCTCTGGCTTCGTGGCCGAGATGAACATCTTCGTGGGATCGTTCCAGGTCAACGATGTCTTCCATCGCACCTGCACCATCATTGCCTGTACCTCCATTGTCATCACGGCCGTGTATATCCTCCGCGTGGTGGGCAAGATACTCTATCAGAAGGTGCCCGATCAGGACTACTACAAGCTCACTGACGCTACCTGGGACGAGCGCATCGCCGTGGGCGGTCTGATTGTCTGCGTGGCCGGCCTGGGTACCTTCCCCCTCTGGGCACAGCACATCATAACCGACGCCGTGGTGCCGATGATCAACCACATCATGTAGAGGCCACCCCCCTCCCCCACCCAGGGCAGGGGGAAATCAAGCTCTCAGTCATTCGCCCATATGCTCCTCCCTCCCCCTTTGGGGAGGCCCGGGGTGGGGCTCCTCCAAAACATAGACAATTATGCATATCGATTATAGTCAATTCTTAAATATGATTCCAGAGGTCACACTGATGGCCATACTGGTCATCGTGTTCTTTGCAGACCTGTTCTCGGCCTCCAAACCCGGCGAACAGCAGCCCCGTCCCTGGTTCAACCCATTGGTGTCGGTGCTCCTCCTGGCTCATATCCTGATCAACATCATGCCCACCGCAGCCTTGACGGCCTTCGGCGGCATGTATGCCACCAATGCCTCGATCGGCATCATCAAGACCATTCTCGCCTTCGGCACGCTCATCGTGGTGGTGCAGGCCAAGGAGTGGCTCAGCCGCGAGGACACCTGCTTCAAGGAGGGCGAGTTCTATGAGCTCGTCATCGCTACCCTCATGGGTATGAACATGATGGTGAGTGCCAACCACTTCCTCCTGTTCTTCCTCGGTCTGGAGATGGCTTCGGTGCCTATGGCCTGCCTCGTGGCGTTCGACAAGTACCGTCATCACTCGGCCGAAGCCGGTGCCAAGTTTATCCTCACCGCCACCTTCTCGAGCGGCGTGATGCTCTATGGCATCTCGTTCCTCTATGGCGCCACGGGCACCCTCTACTTCGACGACATGGCCAAGCTCCTCACCGCCACACCGCTCAACATCATCGGTATGGTGTTCTTCTTCAGTGGTCTGGGCTTCAAGATCTCACTCGTGCCCTTCCACTTCTGGACGGCCGACACCTACCAGGGTGCTCCCACCACCGTTACGGGTTACCTGAGCGTGGTGTCAAAGGGTGCCGCAGCCTTTGCGCTGTGCGCCATTCTCATGAAGGTGTTCGCACCGATGGTGGAATACTGGCAGTACATGCTGATGATCGTCATCGTGCTCTCCATCACCATCGCCAACCTCTTTGCCATTCATCAGAAGGACCTCAAACGATTCATGGCCTTCAGCTCCATCTCGCAGGCCGGTTACATCATGCTGGCTGTGGTGGGCAACTCTGCCATGGGCGTGACGGCACTGACCTACTACGTGCTGATCTATGTGGTGGCCAACCTCGCCGTCTTCTCTATCATCGCCTCGGTGGAGGAGCATAACGGCGGCACGGTGAAAATGGACGATTACGACGGCTTCTATCAGACCAATCCGCGCCTGTCGTTCATCATGACCATCGCCCTGTTCTCGCTCGGCGGTATTCCCCCGTTTGCAGGTATGTTCTCCAAGTTCTTTGCCTTCATGGCCGCAGTCAACGACGCACAGATCTCCACCACCCTCGGTGCCACGATCTATGCGGTGGTATTCATCACCCTGATCAACACGGTAGTGAGTCTTTACTACTACCTGCTCATCGTGAAGGCCATGTATATCAAGCACAACAGCAACCCGCTGCCCACCTTCCGCAGCCACAGCTACACCAAGCTGGCACTTGCTGTCTGCACCCTCGGCATCGTTATCTTCGGCGTGTGCAGCTTCGTCTACGACTGGATCTACGCCGCAGCAGTGTAACTCATAGCAAGATATAAAAACAGCAGCGAGCCGCTACTCATTCATTGAGTGGCGGCTCGCTTCGTTTATGTGATAACACCGGTATGCTATTCCTGTGTCGGAGAGGTATAATGGGTAAGATAGTCTTTCAGCCGTTCAGCCTGTTTCCGAGTGATGTTTTTGAAGATTATGCTTCTTTTCAGCACGTCCACATCATATTCGTCGATGATACGTCCTATTGATACATTCACAAAAAGGGAAGGGAGAGCCGAAACGCCGGTCATATCTGCAGTCACCCTACCGTCTATGCTGATTGCCTCTTTAAGTTTCTCATAGAGCACATTACCAGCCTCCGTATAGCTTTTGTGTGCCTTCAAAGCGTCTCCTATGTTGATTTTCAGTTCTGTCATAAGCTTATAATATAAAGTCGTCAATAACATCTTCCTCTTCTAAACCTGATAAGTCGATTTCAAGATAGAGGAGAGTACCTGGATAGTAACATTCCGTTGTGATGTACTTATTTCGTTCGCCCAGCAAGCAGATTGATGCTCTAAAGACGCGGATAGGCATGTGTTGCAAATATAATACAAAAAAACGAATTATCCCAAATATTATCAAGTGCAAATTCACCATGACACGCTCTTTCCGCCCCACTCCGCATAACAACACGGTTCTCAACCAAACGCAGGCGGTCTGCATGATACGTATTCGCATCATGCAGACCGCCTGCTTTCTGGGCTCTTACCACCCTGCCCTGCCCCTACGAGCAGTAGCCCGTGACGGCATACACGATGCCGGCGGCAGTGGTGAGGATATCGTAGAGCACGTTATCGGCACGGTAATACACGTGTCCGTGGCGACGCACCCTCACGGCACCGGGAGGAAGATGGCGCACGCGGGTACCTATCCGCGGACGATCATAGGCGTAGCCCGGCCTGTAGCGGCCATCGCGCATGGATCTCCGGTCGTATGTCCTGAACTGGCGATCCTTCATCATCTTGCGCTCGTAGTGCCGCATCTCCTTGGCCTGTTTGCGCTCCATCTTGGCATACTCGTGCAGCATCTTCTTGTCATGCTTGCGCTCCATCTTCTCGATATTAGCATTGCCGCGATCGTTCCATATCCTATCCTTACGGAAAGACTGCTGAGCATTCATGCTCATGGTCCCTGCCAGGAGGGCTGCAGCCATCATCATGATCAACTTTTTCATGTCTCGATCTCCTATCTTTAATTGATTCAACTTGAGATAATGTCGTGAGCTTTACGGGGAACACAGGGCACACGGCCCACGCCCTTTCTTCATTCTCACAGGACAAAGATAGCCCATTTCCCGCTTCCCCACGCGGGAATATTCCTAAAGTCAGGGAGAAAATCTCCTATTCTTTGAGGGAATTTCTCTGGCCGCACAGATCTTCCGCTCATGTCAGAGAAGTCCCTTTGTCGAAGAAATATTTTTGTCGGAGACTATTCTGCTTTGCAATTTTACTTATCCAAAATGAGACTTCTGCAAAAGTTCCCTGATAGGGAGCTTTGAAGGATATAACTTATTGATAGTCAGATATCATATTTCTGAAAAAATGGAGTTGTACAGAGTTCTCAAATTGATAATTCCATACTAGCCTGCTTGACATGTACCATCAGTCATATATGTTCTGTTACCAGTTTTCCTGATATTATTTTTTACCAATTCTTACATTCAATGTACCTTTTTCCTTACCATCAATCTCTCGAATCCATGGCAAGTCTTCCTTATTACGTTTTTCCTTGGAAGGGAGGCCTTTACCTCGAAGCGAAAATACCAAACGGTCCCATATGTTTACAATATAATTTTCCTTCCCATAGTAATTCCATGTACTCTGGTCAAAAGGATCGTCAAATTCGAGAATAAATGTTGCAGGATACTCAGACCTCCGTGTTCCTGTTCCTGTAAAAGCAAAGTAGTTTAACAAGGGACTCAGAACCATCAGTCCTTCCTGTCCATATCCCCCGAGGAAAGGAGAACTTGCATTACTATTGCTTACGTCCTCTCCAAAGACATGCAGATCCATTCTGAGATGCCAGTAACGTCCGACCATTGCATCAAGTGGAGCTATGGGGCTGTTGATTGCATTCATCACACGCAGAATACTACTACGCTTAGTCTGATTAATAAGAGTAGGATAAGCACCACGATTTGATTTTATCGAGATTCCTATATGGTTTACATAAACATCTGCCTTTGCAGTTGATGGGGTCTTACCAATCTGGCAGGTTGCAGCCATGGCGAACAGTTCCACTTCACTTAGAATTTCCAGATCGATGCTGAACGGCAATGACGCATACTCCAATTCAGGCATTCCTACACTCCTGATCTCCTGCATTTCTTTGCCGACGGGTAGAATCAGATGCCTGTCTCTTGCCTGGACAAGAAACATTTTTATCTTATATTCATCCTGTTCTCCTATATTTCCCTTAAACTCACTTATCTCCTCTGTCCTATTTGCGATTACCGGAGGAATACGATTTTCTGCAGAACTTACAGGCAGAATTCTGATATGGAGTGCCCCTTTATACACAGTCTCGTGCTTTTTGTTCACCCACGGCTCTGCCCATGGCCGAATATCTCTATACTTATCCTGCTCAGGACTGTAATAGCGGGGCATTCCTCTATCAGCCCTAAAAGAGAAAACGAGCTGATCCCATATAGAGTCTATATAGTTATCTTTGTTATATATGTGCCACACAGAATCATTCCATGGCTCAGCCTTACTGTAATCCAAGAACAAATCAGCCCCATAGCCCTCCTTCATGTGATACCCATTAAAGAACAAATCTGTCAGAATAGGTTTTAAATATTCTTTATGCTTCTTAAATGGTGAGAGGTTAGAGCCGTTGCTTACATCTTCATGTATCAACCCTACTTTGCGCTCTTTCCAATAGTTCCTTACCATATCATCGAAGGGATCGATGCTCATGCCAAGACGTTGACATACTGCCAGGTATTTGTCACGCGTCGTATGATTGATGAGAGGACGCTTGTTAGCTTCCTGACTTCTTATCAATATATTATGCGTATTTACCCGAACACTTGTCTTACAATTATGTATCGGACGATAACCTGACTCAAAGCACAACTGCACGAGTCTTTTTAACTCGCAGGAGCTAAAATTCAGAGAAGATATATCAGGGCTCCCCTTAAGTTCCTTTCCATCGAATGAGACCGATGTCACCTTCTCCCTTACTCCATTAATGACTACGGAGTAGCCATTATCCCTAAACTGAATCAGTCTAAGAATAACAGCACAGAGAGCTGTGTCCAAATCTATTTTTACTTGAGCCTCACCACCATCTACAAAGAAAAAGAACATCATAACTCAGGTGCTAAAAGTCTTAATAGAGATTCTGCCGTGGCTTGAATTGCCGGTACGGCAACCGAATTGCCAAACTGTTTATATGCTGACGCATCGGCTACCGGTATGATAAAATTATCAGGGTAACCTTGCAGGCGAGCCCACTCTCGAGGGGTCATGCGTCGAATACCCTCACGGTTTACCTCTCCCTTGATGTGGGTGATGGGGGTAAAATCCGTAAGTCTATTGTCCACGACAAGGTTACGTTCCCTCCCCATGCCACCTACTACAATAGCATTGGCAATGCCGTCGTCAGGAATGATCTCATAACCGAATCCATTTCCTTTTGCTGCATGGCGCGCCTTATGATTGATAAGCGTCTGGACATAAACCGTAGAGAGGTAATATTTTACGCTTACCTCATGCTGTTCCCTGATGTTGATAAATTGAGGTTTTATGCCACGATGAAACTCCTGAACAGGATATGCCTCAGCAACCGTTTGCTGCGTAATACCCAGACGGTCTGCAATATCTCGCCTCACTCCAATGATATACACTCTTTCCCTGTGCTGAGGTACGCCAAAATACATAGCATTGACTATAGCCGGATCGTCTGCGATAACATAGCCAACCTCGGCCAGCGTGTTCTTGATAACCTCAAAAGTTTTTCCATGGTCATGGATCTTCAGTCCCTTGACATTCTCCAGAAATATCCCCTTAGGTTGCTTCCGCCTTAAGATTTCAGCAACATCAAAAAAGAGCGTACCGCGAGTCTCTGCAAAACCTCTCTTTTTCCCTGCTAATGAAAAAGCCTGGCAGGGGAAACCAGCACAAAGAATGTCAAAGTTATCAGGAATAAACTGTTTGTTCGATTCCTTAGTTATATCCCCGAATGGGATCTCTCCATAATTCGTAAAGTAGGTTTTTTTTGCCTGTTCGTCCCATTCTGAAGAATAAACACATTTTCCACCGAGGTTCTGCATGGCCATACGGAACCCTCCTATACCTGCAAACAAATCAATGAAAGTAAAACGAGGATTCCCCGGGGTGGGGAAAGGTACGTCAAAAAGATTCTGAAACAGGTAAGTTTGAAAAGCGTTACTGTCATCTGCAACGAAATGAGGCTCGCTTTTTTTTATTTGTTCCCGATTTTGGCCAATCCACCTATACCATGAATCAAGTATATCAACCGCCCGATGATAAGAATATCCAAAGTTGCGATCATCGTGCAACATAGCATAATGAGTAACGAGGGCCGTCTGGTCGGGAAACGACAACACCGAACCATCATCGTTCAGTGCAGCTGCGTCGTAAACTTCTTCAATGCCCTTTGCGATATTACGTTTGAGGAAATCAGATATTTTTATTAAATTCTTTGCCATGATTAACTGCAAATTTACGACTTTTACATAAATATCATGTAGTTTAGAGCCGAAATATTACTCTTAATCCAAAATGTCTGGTTGAAAGGACTGAAAGTTCCTACAAAATCGGGTGAGCATATCAACACAGAATGCAACAGAATTCGTTATCTTTGCAACCAAATCGGGGCATTCCATACGGTGACGACGATGGCGGCAGAAAAGACAAAACGGGAGAAGCGGGGACGGTCCTACAACATGAGTAGGATCAGAAGCAAGGACACGCGGCCGGAGATGGCCGTGCGCCGATGGCTCTATGCCCACGGCTACCGTTACCGCAAGAATGACCGCAGGCTGCCCGGCACGCCCGATATCGTGATGCGGAAATACAGCGTGTGCATCTTCGTGCACGGCTGCTTCTGGCATGCCCATTACCACATAGTTTATCCACGGACGAACGCCGAATTCTGGCGGAAGAAGCTGGAACGCAACAAGAAGCGCGACGCGGAGTGCAAGGCGCAGCTGCTCGACATGGGCTGGAACGTCATCACCGTATGGGAGTGCCAGCTCAAACCGGCCGTGTTTGAGCGTACCATGCGCGAGGTGGAGCACTGGATCAACCACTCGCTGCTCATCAAGATGGGTGCCAAATTCCACCATCAAGTTGCCGCGGAGAGCCATGACGGCACTTCTGCGATGGCCTACGCCAGCCTGCCGGAGGACGACATGGACCTGGCTGCCGAACCCCTCCCGCCCTACAGAGGCACCGATGAGCAGGATACGACACCGTCACCGAACACAATACATTAGTGCACTCGATTTGTTTCCTTCCATCACCATAGGCCTATCAGCCAGCCTTTGAAATTCCAGTTCTTAGCAGGATAACAAATCATGAAAACAGTAGTTGGACTGACCCTAACGCCACCTTTGCACAATGTGTTGATAAACGAAGCAATGAGGAGGGATAGGCAACAAGCGTCTCATCAACAGAAAGAATATTCATGATTCAGCTTTCTCCCATCAGCCTCTACCATTTTCTTTTTCCATAAGATTCGATCAACGCCTGAAAAATGAAGCAATGACCCAACTACCTGGGGGGAGTCTGACCACAATGAAGAACCGCAGGAACGCCATTCTCGCCTTTCTTCGCCGCCATGCGTCCGCCCTCCAGCTCGTCGTCTCCCTGGCGTTGATGAGATAAGAGATGATACAGCTTCTGTCTCCCTGAATATTATGCAACGGATCCTGAAAAGTGAAGTTGTATATAAGCTCTGCTCTCATCTTGAACATCGTACCACTGGATATTAAAAAACTGTCGGCGTAACCGATTTTGACTCGTTCGGCAAATTGCGTGATACGATCATATCTCACGTTACGCTTCGCTTATCATCATCGGTGACAAAGAAGAAACGTTTTGACACTTTGCACATCATTTTGACCGAAATGCTATCATCTTGAAAAAATAGCAGTCCTCAGAAATCGCTTCCTCGCAAAAACTTAGGTTCTCGTGCGTTTCATCAGCCTTAATTTCGAGTTTTTACTATCCTCTGATAATCAGAATGTTACGGCAAATCACTCTCATAAACACCATGATTTCAGCCCAATTTTCCCCCAAAATGCCTGAAAATCCCCCTATTTTGCCCTGATTCTGGCTCAAAATAGTGCTTATCGGCGTTGCGAATCAGTATTCATCGCGATGCGAATAAGTATTAATCGCGTTGTCATAAAATATTAATCGCATCGCAAATAAGCATGAATCGCAACGGCACCCCTGTTTTTTGTGCCTTCGCCGAGCTGGAACACGCCTCCGGGTCGACCATTTGTTAAAGTCAAAATGTCACGAAAAACGGCCTTTTGCTTACATTCTGATCCGCTACGTGACAGGCTGATTGAGGCCAAACAGCTCGTATTAGAACAA
>LAHS01001648.1_pt1 | contig 11732 bp, 12 predicted proteins | sample 329651 | NCBI WGS metagenome assembly LAHS01 (sample SAMN03275699, study PRJNA271635) | activated sludge metagenome | isolation source: sample C-1 Sludge from hydrolytic chamber (first chamber) of Anaerobic... | reverse complement strand
AAACATTTTTTGGCTGGAAGTTTGACGGATTAAGCAATGCTGAAGAATTACACGCAAAAATCAGCAAGTTTATGATTCGCAGATTAAAGAAAGATGTTTTAACGCAACTTCCTCCAAAAATTAGAGCAGTTGTTCCAATGCAAGTTACTCCAGCGGAAAGAAAGTTGTATGATGAAGTAGATTGGCAGTTTGAGCAGGATATTATAAATGGCGTAAAGGATAAAAGTGCTCAGCTTGGACATATTGCACACTTGAAACAAGCAAGCTATAGAGCGAAAGAAAAAGCTGTTATAAAATGGATTAAAGATTATTTAACCTTTCAAAATCAAAAGTTAGTTGTCTTCATTTACCACCACAGCACTTATGATTCACTTATGAAAGAATTTGGATATTGTAGTGTAGGGCTAACAGGGGCGACTCCTCCAGCTCAAAGGCAATCTGTTGTGGATAAGTTTCAAAATGATGAAAAAATATTTTTGTTTATTGGGCAGATTAAGGCAAGTGGTGTCGGGCTTACACTTACAAAAGCGTCTGCAACTTGTTTTGTTGAATTCGGAACAACAGCTCCAATGCACGAACAAGCAGAAGACAGAGTTCATCGTATTGGACAAACAGCGGACAGCGTTATGGCTTATTATTTAATATTGGAAAACAGCATTGAGCAGGATATTATGAATACACTGGACAGACGTAACAAGGATTTGAAGAAAGTTTTGAATAATGAGAATGAAGCTAGTTTGTTTAATGCTGGGGATATGCAGGAAGCAATTTTGGCGGAATATAAAAAGCGAAAGAACATTAAAAAAAAGTAAATCCTATAATAAATATATAAACTTCTACATTATGGAGGAAATAGATAATGAAAGTTACGAAAGAGATAACATTTGATGTGGCTCATATGTTGTCATATTATGAAGGTAAATGTGCTAACTTGCACGGTCACACTTATAAACTTCAAGTAACATTGGAAAGTGATGTTGATAAAATGTCACATATGGTTTTGGATTTTAATATTTTGAAAGAAGTATTAAATAAAACAGTAATGGATAGATTTGACCACGCTGTTGTATTTTCAGACCCTTCAATTAGAAGCGTTGCAGAAGAAGAGCTTTTCAAGTGGGCTGAAACATACGGAAAAAAGTATGCAGTTATTCCAAATGGAAAAACAACTTGCGAGGATATGGCTCCTTATATTAAACAGCTTATTAGTGAAGAGCTGGAAGCAAGAAAGATAAAAGCTGTTGTTTCAGTTAGATTGTGGGAAACACCTACTTCATTCGCGGAGTGTTAAAATGATTAAAGATGGAAAAATACTTGTAAACGAAATATTCGAAAGCATTGATGGTGAAGGATATCACGCAGGCTATCCAACAGTTTTTTTTAGAGTTGTAGGCTGTAATTTACGCTGTTCCTGGTGTGACAGTAAATACACTTTTGAAGCTGAAAAAGAAAGCAAGTGGATGAGTGTAAAAGAAGCAGTAGACGCCGTTGACGCTTTTGAGCTGGACCATATTACAATTACTGGCGGAGAACCGTTGCTGGAAGAAAACAAAGAATGGATGACAGAATTTATTCGTGTTTTGCTTTTAAGCGGATATAAAGTCGATGTTGAAACAAACGGCAGTATTGATTATTCATACTGGAAAGAAATGTTTGGAGCTAACAATTTCGTTATTATTGCGGATTGGAAAGCACCAAATTCAAAAATGAATAAGTTTATGCTTGAATCAAATCTTGCTGTTTTGGACGAAAACGACATTATTAAAATTGTTGTTACAGACAGTGACTTTGAAGAAGTGGAAAAAATACTTGCAAGCAACACTGAAGCAACAGTTTATATTTCTCCAGTGTTTGGACAGGTAACAATGGAAAAGATTCCTGAGTTTGTTTTACAGCATAAAGAATATAAAAACTTGAGATGCCAAATACAGCTTCATAAGGTGTTTTGGGACCCAAATAAAAGAGGAGTTTAATTATGATTAAAGATAGCAGTTACGAAGCTCAGAAAGAGCTGGATAGAAATAATGCACATTTTGACAGAAATAAAATTATGCAAGCTGTTAAAATGTTAATTGAAGCAATAGGAGACAATCCTGAACGTGAAGGATTAAAAGGAACTCCCGACCGTGTTGCTCGTATGTACGAAGAAATATTTGAGGGTATGCGTTATACAAATGACGAAATTGCTAAAATGTTCAACACTTGTTTTGAAAATGAAGCAAATGACCTTGTTGTTGTAGAGCGTATTCCAATTTTTAGCTATTGCGAGCACCATTTAGCGTTGATGTATAATATGACAGTTTCAGTTGGTTACATTCCAAAAGGAAAAGTGATTGGGCTGTCTAAAGTTGCTCGTATTGCTGAAATGTGCGGAAAAAGATTGCAGTTGCAGGAACGCATTGGAAGTGATATTGCAGATGTGCTTGAAAAAGTGTTGGGTACAGAAGATATTATTGTTGTTATTGAAGGAGAACATTCTTGTATGACAACTCGTGGAGTTAAATCTCGTGGTTCTAAAACAAAAACAGCAACACTTCGCGGTATCTTCAAAAATGAAATTGCTGTTAGAAATGAATTCTACAGCTTAATCAATAAATAGGAGAATAAATATGGTAATTCAAAAGAAAGAACTTTTGGACAGTTTGAAGGCTTGTATGCCTGGAATTGAAACAGGCTCAGCAGTATTGCAGGGAGCTGATTCCTTTGTGTTTCACGATGGAAAAATCTTTACTTACAATGATTCTATTTCCGTTACTGTTCCAATTAAAAACGATAGCTTGATGGAAGAAGGAATCGAAGGATGTGTGAAAGCAGAAGAATTCTTCAAAGTTGTTTCAAAGTTTCCAGCTGATGAAATTAAGTTCAGCGTAACGGAAAAAGGAACTTGGCTGTTGAAATGCGGAAAAGCAAAAGCAGAAATGACACTTATGAACTTTGATTTCCAGACACGCCTTAAAAACATTGCACCAAGCGAAGATGGATGGATTAAGCTGGACAATGATTTTATGTTCGGAATTGGAACTTGTAAAATGTCCGTAAACAAAACTCAGCTTTCAGGAGTTTACTTTGAAGGACAGGACATTATTTCTACAGACGGAAATCAGATGAACTGTTATACAATGAAAGAAACAAAACTTCCAAAGTTTTGGATTTCCGATAATTCTGCAAACGAACTTTTGAAGCTGAAGAAACTTGTTGCAATGCAGTTGCAGGGAACTTGGGCACACTTTAAGGCAGAGGACGAAACAATGTTCTCTATTAAAACATTGCAGGCTGATACATATCCAGCAAGCAAATTAAAGAACATTATTGATACAAGCAATCCAGAAAAGGCAACACTTCACGCAAAGTTTCCAAAAGACTTGTTCAACGCAATTGACAGAGCTGTTTCTTTTAGTATGGATATTTTCGACCATTCTGCTGTAAGACTTGTTATCAGCAAGGAAAAGATTGAAGTTAGTGCTGAAAGAAGTGCTGGCAAATATAGCGAAAAGGTAGCTTGGGATGAAGAGATTAAAGAAGACTTTGAACCGCTTGTTGTCTATGTTGACGCTGTGATGATGCAGTTTGTAGCACAAAGAACAGTTGAATTCTACTTGCTCAAAGGTCCAATGCGAAATGGAAAGTCATTGCCTCGCTTGCTGTTTGTAACAGATGCTTCGAAACATTTACTTTGTACACTGGACGCAGGTGCAGAAGACGAAGAATAATTGCAAAGGCTGGAGCATTAAAACTCCAGCCTATAATATTTAATATTATTGGAGTGTTCACTTATGGGTTTCTTGTTAGACGATGAAGATGTTGATGTTTTGCGTGGCAAGCAAAAGATAAAACAAAATAAAACACCTGCAAAAAAAGCTGAAGTTCCTAAAAAGCAAGAAATAAAAATTGATTACAATTACATTATTCCAGAAGATGAAAAAGTGCAAATGAATAGAAAAGTAATGCTGGACGCTGAAAAATACCAGGACTTTACAGCAGAACTTTACCCATATAGCTTAAACTTTTATGATTTTGAAGTTTTTGTTCACGACTGGTGCGTTACAATTATAAATCCAATTGAAAAAATAATGACATTAATTGTGAATGATGTTGGAGCTTTGAAACGCTATTACAAAAAACATCAGGACCAGTTCTGGGTAGGTTACAACAGCAGAAATTATGATACATTTATTATGAAAGGTTTGCTGTTGGGTATGAATCCAAAAAAAGTAAATGATGATATTATTGTGCGAAATATGAAAGGCTGGCAAATAAATAGAGAATTCAAAAATGTAAAGTTTTTGAATTTTGATATTTATACAAAAAACAGCTTGAAAACGCTGGAAGGTTTTATGGGTAATGATATTCGTGAAACTGAAGTAGATTTCAATTTACAGCGTAAACTGACACCGCAGGAAATAAGACAAACAATAAAATATAATATCCATGATGTAGAGCAGACTATTGAAGTATTCCGCAGAAACAAATATCTTTATGAATCTCAAATACAGCTGATTGAAACTTTTGGAATGGACATTGAATTGATTGGTGCAACGCAAGCACAATTGACAGCAAGAATCTTGGGCTGTCAGCAGGTAAAAAGAGATGATGAGTTTGACATTAAACTTGTTCCAACTTTGCACCTTAAAAAATATGTGTATGCGAAAGAATGGTTTGAAAATAAAGATAACTTGGATTACAAGAAATCTTTTGGGCTTACTGTTTGCGGAGTGCCACATCAGTTTGGATGGGGAGGATTGCACGGCTGTCCAGAAGAGCCTTTGCATAGCACTGGCAGGATTTATCACATTGATGTTACAAGTTATTATCCATCAATTATGATTAAATACAATTTTTTGACACGCAATACAGACGATAAAAAGCGTTACACGCAAATCTATGATATTCGCGTTCAGCTTAAAAAAGAAGGAAAGAAAAAAGAACAGGCACCATATAAAATCGTATTGAACGGAGCTTATGGTATGACAAAGGATAAATATTCTTTGGCCTACGACCCAAGACAGGCGAATAATGTTTGTGTAAACGGTCAGTTGATGCTGTTGGATTTGCTGGAGCACTTGGAGCCTTATATTACGCTTATTCAGTCAAACACTGATGGTCTTATTATACAAGTTGAAGATGACGAAGAAAAAATCAACAAAGTAATGAACATCTGTCACAGGTGGGAACATAGAACAGGAATGGGGCTGGGTTTTGATGAAATTACAGAAATATTCCAAAAAGATGTAAATAATTACATCGTCCGTTTCGCAAGTGGAAAGCTGGAGCGAAAAGGTGCTTATGTTATGGAGTTGGACGATTTGAATAACGATTTGCCGATTGTTAATAACGCACTTGTTAATTATATGATGAATGGTGTAGCCGTTGAAGAAACTATTGGAAATTGTGATGAAATTAAGCAGTTTCAGAAAATTGTAAAAGTTTCCAGCAACTACGAAGGTGGATGGCATAATGGAGAATATTTAACAGATAAAACTTTCCGAGTTTTTGCAAGCAAGGATAATAGCGATACTTACCTTGGAAAATACAAGTACAAAGGTGCAACTATTGAAAAGTTTGGAAATACTCCTGATAACGCTTTTATTATGAATGAAAATGTAAACGGAGTTAAGGTTACAAAAAAGCTGGATAAACAGTGGTATATTGATTTGGCAAATAAACGCCTGGAAGATTTTGGAATTAAAGTAAATAAAAATGCTGGAGGATTGTTGTAATGCTGTTTGAAAATACAGAAGTTTTTAATTTTAATGGTGCGTTGCGTGGTATGCGTAACCCAAAAGAATCTTGGAATAAGTAAATATAAGTATTTACTTTTATTTATTTTAGTGGTATAATGAAATTATGGAAAAGAATAGATTGAAAACGCAGAAATGCACATTTAGTTTGACAAAAGAAGTTATTGACGATTTGGAATTGTATTCCGAATTTACTTCAATTCCTAAATCAGTAGTAGTTAGACTTGCTCTGAAAAAATGTTTTCAAAGTAATTGCGATTTTATTGAAAATAAAAAATGTAATAAGGAGGAAAAATGATATGTATTATATTTATTGTATAACAAATAATATCAATGGAAAAACTTATATAGGTCAAAGGTTATGTCCAAAAAATAAATCACTTGAAACTGATAAATATATGGGTAGTGGTGTTTATTTAAGAAATGCTAAAAAGAAATATGGAGTTGAAAACTTTTCAAAGAAAATAATTGCTATTTGTGAAACACAAGAAAATGCAGATATTCTTGAAAGGGTTTTTATTGCTTTATGTCGTTTAGAAGGTAAGGCAGAATATAATATCGCTAAAGGTGGAAATGGCGGATATATTTGTCAATATATGACTTATGAGCAAAAGAAACAATATTCAAAGAAATTATCTGAAAGTTTGAAAGGTCATATTGTTTCGAATGAAACAAGAATGAAAATATCCAAATCAAATAAAGGAATTTCAAAAAATAAAAGTGCTGTTAGAAGTAATGAAACGAAATTAAAAATATCAAAATCTAAAAGTGGTAAGAAACTTAATTTGTCTGACGAAGAATTAAAAAGAAGAAGTCATTGGTTTAGATTTAATAATCCTAATAAAAATAAAGATTTATCTGGTTCAAATAATCCTCATTTTGGAATTAAAGTTCCTGATGAACAAAAGAAAAGACAATCTGAAAAAATGAAAGGTAGGCATTGGTTTAATAATGGAATTATTACAATATCAGCGTTTGTTTGTCCTGAAGGATTTGTTGCGGGTAGATTAAATGGAGGTAGAAAATAATGTGTTTTGAAAATACATCAGTATATAATATTTATAATGCTATTTTGGGTGCTAGAAATCCAATGAACAGTTGGAATAAAAGCGATTCTGTTTTTAAGGGTTTTAATGGAAAAATTGAAAACACGGAAATTGGTGAAAACGATTTGAAATTACTTCAAACACTCATTAAGGCAGGAAGCGAGCATAGAAAATTTATGCGTCAAATGCTAATTTCCGTAACAATTACAGCTCCTCTTTATTGGTGGAAAGAATTTGATACCTACAAAGTAGCAACAGTTTCAAACAGCTGTTCCACAATGCACAAGCTCGCAGAAACTCCAATCACTTTGGAATGTTTTGAATATGCTGAAATACTGTTGCCTGGAACAGTTGAAGAACTTGAAAAATTAAGACAGCAATACAATGAAACAAAAGATAAAACAATCTGGAAAAAGTTGATTGTAAATCTTCCAGAAAGTTGGTTGCAGAAAAGAACAGTAACAATGAATTATGAAAACTTGCTTGGAATATGCAGTAAAGGACAAAGGCGTTTTCATAAACTTACAGAATGGAGCGTTGATTTTATCCAGTGGGCGAGAAATCTTCCTTATGCTCAGGAATTGCTGTTTATTGATGAATTAAGCAAGTAAAATCCTATAATAAATGTATGGAGGAACAAAATGGGAAAGATTAGTTTTGTTACGGAAAAATTAGATTGTGAAAAGAAAAGCAAGCAGGAAAAATCTTTCGTAAGAAATCACAATGTAGGCAGTTCCGATTATTCTAAGCATAAAATTCAGCCTTGGGATATTTGGATTGAATACAAATTAAATCCGTTTGATGCTGACATTGTAAAACGCATTTTAAGAACAAAAGAAGAAAATGGAATGACAAAACAGCAGGCAAGAAAAATGGATTATGAAAAGATAATTCACATCTGTCAGGAACGCATAAGACAGATAGATGAAGGAATTGAATTATAAGGAGCAAACAAATGGCAAACGAAAAGATGGAATTGTATAGAAAATATCGCCCTAGCCAATTATCAGAGATGGTGGGAAATGAAGCTACAATTAAAAGCCTTAAAAAGGAACTTGAAAATGGTTCACATACATTTTTGATGACTGGTCCTGCTGGATGCGGAAAGACAACGCTTGCGAGAATTATGGCGAAAGAAGTTGGTGCAGGCCCGCTTTCCATTCACGAAATAAACAGTGCTGAAAACCGTGGTATTGATACAGCCCGCGAAGTGATGGAACAAATGCGTTTTAATCCAAGCGATGGTGACGCTATTGTTTGGATTTTTGACGAATGTTTCCATAAAGATACTTTGATTGATACTTTACGTGGTAGAGTTAAGATTTCTGAACTAACTCCAAATGAATTGATTTTCAATTCTGATGGAGTTTCACGAATTAATAATATTCAGAAGAAAAAAGTTGATTTGAATAGATTGGTTCTTTTAACTACGAATTATGGGCAGGTCTTAACTACTTGTGAGCATTTATTTTATACTAAAGATGGATTTGTTAAATGTCAAGAATTGAAAAAAGGAGATATATTATATGATATCCAAGACATGCCCAATATGTGGGAAGGAATTTCAGACTTATCCATCAGTAAATTCAAAAACCTGCGGAAGTCGTTGTGGTGGGTTGCTACGCAAACAGAACGGATTATCGGAGAAACAGAAGAAATTCTACGAAGATTTGAAAATCAAGAACGTGAATCATTTAGTTTGTCCAGTATGTGGGAAGAATTTTATCACCCAGGCAAACGACCCTCAGAAATTCTGTTCGAAATATTGCAGTCATATTGGACAACGGCGTACAACGAGTCAATTGAAGGAACGGACTTGTGTGATTTGTGGAAAAAAATTCAAAGTGAAGAATTATCAATCCAAAAAGACTTGTTCAAAAAATTGTCAATATGCCTTAATAAGTGCGAATTGTATTGGCAGGAAGTGTCCGGATATAAGAAGGGAACAAATGAAATTGAAAAATCCATCAAAAAATCCCTCAGTATTAGAAAAAGCTCGACAAACGAAATTGAAGAATGGGACTTTGCATATTTGGGCTGGAAAACGTGGCGGGAACGGTCAATTCTCGAAAGAGCAGATGAAATTATACAGAAGGTTGGGGGAGGGATGGTTTTTGGAACTTCCCATAAGAACAATGAGAAAATCACCATATCCGACGAATTACAAAGTAGATATAGGAAATCCATCTTTGATGATTGCAATAGAGATAGACGGGGATGGTCACAGAAGACCGAAACAAATGCAATTAGACAAGAAGAAAACCGATTTATTGGAACAGTTAGGGTGGAAAGTGTTGAGATTTACCAATCAGGAAGTAAATCAAAATCTTTATCAAGTTATATCTCAGATAATGATTTGATAAACGGTTATGTTTATATGTATGATTTGGAAATTGATGGTTCACCTACATATTATGCTAACGGAATTCTAGTTCATAACTGTCATCAATGGCTTGCTCCAGTCCAGAACGCATTCTTAAAAGCATTGGAAGACACTCCTTCACACTGTTATTTCTTCTTATGTACAACAGACCCCCAGAAACTTATTGCTCCATTAAAGACACGTTGTTCAATAATCAATGTAAAACCGTTGAGCGATGAAGAAATGACGTACTTGCTGAAACGTACAGCAAGGGCAGAGAAGATTAAGATTGGAAATGAAGTGTATGAAAGAATCTGCGAAATTGCACAAGGCGGAAGTCGTAAGGGTTTGAAGTTGCTTGCAAAAGTTATTTACTTGGACAGCGACGAAGAAAGAATGGAAGTTCTAAAAGCTGGAGAAGATAACGAAACAACAGAATCTATTGAATTGTGCCGTGCATTGTGCAAGAAAACAAATCTTAAAACATTGTTTCAGCTGTTAAAGAATGTTGATACCACAGACGCTGAAAAAGTAAGGCAGGGAGTAATGGGATATATGAACGCTTGTATTTTGAAGGGTTCTGTAACGAATGAAATTGTTGCAACATTACAAGCCTTTAGTTCAGCTGATACATATAAGAATGGAAAAGTTGCTCTAAGTGTTGCAATATTAGATAGAGCGGATATGTTGGAGTAGGTTATGTTAGTTGAAATACTTGGAATAGTTGCTAGCTTGTTTGTAATAAGTGCATTTCTTTTTAAGAATGTAAAAATAATAAGAATGCTGGATGCTGTTGGTGCTTTGCTGTATGTAATTTATGGCATTCTAATTCACAGTTATGCAAACATTTTGTTGAATACTGTTTTAATAGCAGTTCAAATCTATCACTTGCATAAACTGAATAAAAAGTAGTTTGTATTTTATGCAAAGTAATTTTTAATAGTTCCTATAATAGAATAAACACTTAATAACAAGGAGTTGCTAATGACAAAAGCAGAAGTTATGGTACAAAAGTCAAAAGAAAAACAGTTTGACTTTGAAAAGGACTTGTCCATCAATAAATACAAGTTGGACGAGGAATGTTTGTCTCATTCAAGTTTGTATTTTCGTTATGCTGAAGCCTGTATTTCAGCTAAATCCGAAGTTTCAAAAGCAGATGACAATTTGAAGCTCGTGACAGCTGAAAGAAACATTGCTATTCGTAAAGCATATTCGGATAACAATGTTAAATTCACTGAAGCTGTAATTGCAAGTGAGCTGGAAAAGGATGCAAAAGTTCTTGACGCCAAAAACGCATTGCGTGAAGCTCAGGATATTTATGCGAAACTTCAGGTTGCTGTTCAGGCTATGGACACAAGACGTTCAGAATTGGACAACCTTGTGAAATTATATTGTGCAGGTTATTTTTCAACACCGACAGCAAGCAATGAAACAAGAAAAAATGTAAACGAACAGACTTCAAATGCTGTTCGCAGAAATCTTAATAAATAGTCTATACAAGGAGTTAATTATGGTAGACAAGAAAAAGAAAGGCGGACTTGCAAAACGTTATCAGGCAAGTTATGAAAGCAAGGGTTCTTCAGGTGGAAAAGCTGGAGTTATGAATTGGGGTAAAGTTGACGGAGATATTCAGTTCTTTAGCCCAGCAGAAGGACGAAACAGAATCAACATAATTCCATACACAATCAAAACAAAGAATCACCCACTTGTGAAGAAAGGTGAATTTGAAGTTGGGGATAGCGACTATGTGATGGATGTTTTCGTTCATCGCGGAGTTGGTCCTTCAGAAGCTTCTGTATTGTGTCTTAAACAGACTTATGGCAAACCTTGTCCAATTTGTGAACAGAGTGCGTTGCTACGCAAGCAGGGAAAGGAAGATGAAGCTTCAGCACTTAAACCTTCACGACGTGTATTCTACAACGTTCAGGATATGAAAAATCCCGATACATTGAAAGTTTTTGAAGCAAGTCACTATCTTTTTGAAAAGGAACTTATTGACGAAGCAAGAGATGATAACGAGGGCGGATTTGTTGATTTTGCAGACCCTGAAACAGGAAAGGAAATTAAATTCCGTTGTTCCAAGGTATCACGTGGCGGGTTTGAATTCAATGAATTTAAGTCTTTCAGCTTTGAAGACAGAGACGAAAATATTCCTGACGAATTGCTGGAAAAAGCAATTAGTTTTGATGAAATCATGAATGTTCCAACATACGAAGAAGCAGAAAAAATCTTGTATGGACGCGACGAAGATGACAACGAACAGGAAGATGAAGAAGAGAACGAAGTTCCTGTTAAAAAATCTTCAAAAAAAGCTGTTGCAAAGGACGAAGATGATGATGAAGAAGAGCCAGCACCAGAGAAGACAGCAAAGAAAAAGCCAGCTGTAGAAGAAGATAACGAAGACGAGGATTTGGATGACGACGAGGAGGAAGAAAAACCTGTAAAGAAAGCAAAAGCACCAGTTGAAGAAGAAGACGAGGACAACGAGGATGAGGACGAAGAGAATGAGCCTGCACCTAAACCTTCCAAAAAAACAAAGAAGCCAGCTGTAGAAGAAGATGACAATGAGCAGGAAGACGGAGAAGA
>LAHS01001854.1_pt1 | contig 11733 bp, 13 predicted proteins | sample 329651 | NCBI WGS metagenome assembly LAHS01 (sample SAMN03275699, study PRJNA271635) | activated sludge metagenome | isolation source: sample C-1 Sludge from hydrolytic chamber (first chamber) of Anaerobic... | reverse complement strand
CTATTGTTTATCTATACCTTAATAAATAAAGTCCATGTAACGGAAATCTACTTTTCTCTCAGTCTCTGAGACATCAAGAAGAAGATAAGATCCTTCGTTTCTATCTCTAGGCTCAGTTAAGCTCCCGGGATTAAAAACATAAGTCTTTCCGTCGTATCCGTGTTCTCTAACATGGGTATGCCCGAATAAGTAAATAAAGCAACCTAGAGACTCGATGTATTCTTTATCTCTGGCGTTATAAGCATTCCCATGCTCCATATGGATATTTCCCCATTTAGTAGGTATATCCATAGTTTTAGGGTAATCGAAATAATCGCAGTTCCCCTTAACCTGAATGAAGTCTCTCATTATATAAGGCGGAAGAGAAGAATCCCCTAGATGCAGATACATATCCATCTTGGGGTTAGACTTTACTATTTTCTGGAGAGCAGAAAAGTCTCCGTGAGAATCAGAGCAGACTAGAATCTTCATCTATCGTCACCAAAGGAATTATCGTCATCATATTGAGAATCACCGACCGAGTCGTTTTTCTCTCTAAGCATATCTAAATCCTCATCAGGAACTTCAAGCTCCTGTCTCTCTTTTTCGATGTCTTCTGTAGAGGATTCGTCCTTAGAAGTGTTCTTCTTCTTTTTAGGTTCCATAAAGATTCATTCCCCTTTCTTGCTCAAATAGATATCTCTATTGAGTTCGAAATGATAAAACACATCGTCTTCATCTACCATTATAAACCCAGCCTTGAGAAGTGTCTTATAGGAAGGAGTATTTTCTTTGTAGCATTTAGCCAGAAGCTTATCCATATTGATATCTTCAAAAGCGAACTTGATAGCTCTATTTAAAGCCTTGAATCCGATTTGCTTGCCTTGGTTCTTCTTAAACACTCTCATGCCGATAGAAGAAGAATTAGCATTATCGAGTTCGTGGAAGACCACTTCTCCGATCAGATGCCCGTCTTCTTTAATAGCAAAAGACAGATCGTCTTTCTTTTCAAAATCATCTTGCAGCATCTGATAGACATTATCTTCATTTACGACATCTTCTGGGATATCAGTTCTGTAATCATATCCCCAGAACTTATTCAGGTCATCATCGACAGAAAGATTAAAATAGTCCTTCTTATCAGAAGATAGTATTTCACTTAGTGTTAGATGATTATCGATAATAAGTTCAGGCATCTTAGTTATCAAATCTAGATTGTTATTAACAGATAAGAAGTATTTATCACGAAGTAATAAAGGATGATACTGAGTCTTAGAGGTCCTTAAGCCCAAGTCTCCATCATCGTCTTCTCTATTGATGTACTTAACTTTCTCAAGCCCAAAATGAGAAGCGAATTCCTTAACCATAATCTGGAAAGAGCCTATATAAGAAGTCAGAGCCTTCTCTATATGGACAAACAGCACATCTCCTACTATCTCACCTATAGAATAAGCTATTATCTTATCTTCGACTGTTATATATCCGCATACTTGATTCAGCTTATAGAAGTTCTTAATAAGATCTAAAGAGATCTGATACTCTTCTTTCTCATCAGGATTATCAAAGTTGATCTTTGTCTCATCGTAATCGTAGAAAGCCAGAAGCTTATCCTCATCATCCTTAGTCGCTATATGGAACTTATAATCAGGAAATGACTTCATGAACTTATTAAGGAAGTATCTCTTTCCCGAAAGATGCTTGCCGGTAAAAGAAGAAAGCGGCAAAGAATCATATATATAATCCGCTATATCCCTATCTGTATAAATGGTCGAATGAGGAAATCTCTTCTTGATGACAGAAGTATCTTTTTCTTCTAGGCAAGTAAAAGAAAGATTAGTCTTAGTCTTGATAGCATAACCAGAAAGAAAGTCCAAGCCCTTAGATATATCTTCCCCTAAAGGACAATAAAAGAAAGACTTACCTCTGTAGGTGTCCTTCATATATAAAGTCCCGTCGTGAATTAAATACTGGCTCTTATATACGTTTCTCCACATGTACTTCTCACCGATAGTGTATTCGCACATATCGGAAGGATACTTAGTGAAGTAATCCTTAAAAGAGCAGACGTTATCAAGCGTTATATCTATAAAATTATCGTTCATAAGTTTTTTATCAGTCTATTTTCTTAACTGTAGCTCCTAACTGAATCTTCCCGTCTACAACAAGTATCTTATTAGCGTAAGTCAAAGGATTCTCAATCTGATCGATGAGCTCTGTAGCGGAAGTCTTCCCTATTGCCTCAGAATCCTGAACATAAGTAGTGAAGACAGGTCTCATAAGCCTAGAAAGATTAATTCCATCGTATCCGATAATAGAGATATCATCAGGTACCTTCTTGCCTTCTTTTTCAATCTCAGAAATCCCGCCTAACATAGAGTAATCATCAGGATAGATGATGCAAGTAGGAGGATTAGGAAGACTTAATAGTTCATTAGTGAGTATTCTAGAAACATCAGGAGAGTGGAATACTCCTTCTTTGACATAGCCCTTATTTTCCTTTAAGCCGCAGTCTTTAAGGCCCGAATAATAAGACACTATTCTTCTTTGAGTGACATCGTTATTTTCACCGTGGATATAAGCTATTTTCCTATGTCCTAATGAATAAGCGTAATTAACTAGCTTCCTAGTTCCTTGCTGATTATCAGAAAGAATAGAGGTTCTGTTATCAAATAAGTAGTCGATAGTGACTACCGGTATATCAGATTTCAAAAGCTCCTGTACTTCCTTAGACTTAAAATCCACTGAAGCGATAACTACCCCATCGCATCTTCTAAATCTAACATGGTCAAGATAAGTCTTCTTCTCACCCATGATTTGATCGGTGATGAAGGTGATATCGTACCCTCTAGACTCCGCTTCCTTTTTAAAAGCGTTCAAGATAGAAGAAAAATACTCGTGTTTCAAGCCTGAAAAAGTCTTATCCACAAAAAGCACGCCTAAATCATAAGACCTGTTGGTCTTTAAGATTCGAGCGTTGGCGTTAGGTATGTACCCCATCTCCAAAGCAGTTTTCTTGATTCTCTTAACAGTCTCAGGCGAGATATCATCCCCACCGTTTAAGGCCTTGCTAACTGAACCGACGGAAACATGACATTTAGAAGCGATGTCCTTAAGCTTGATCAAACTTATTTTTCTCCTTTGTTCTTCTCTTCTTGTTTATGATAGTCCTTTATTGCTCTTTTAGCATTCTTCGCTACCGGGCAAGAATCGCACTGGCCTTTATGGTGATTTCTGATCTTGAAGAAAATTATCAGCCCACAGGCTAGGATAACTGATATTAACACAAGAATATCAACGTAGTTCATATTATGCTCCCCATCCGACGATAAGACCACCGATAGAACCGATGATAGAGGCTAAAGTCCAGGCTAAGAGAATCTGGAAAGACAAAGCCTTCAAGGTAATCTTCCATGAACCGTATTCACTTCTCATGGCTGAGATAGCAGAAACACAAGGCGCTGAGAAGAGATTAAATACCATATAAGCATAAGCAGATGAAGGAGTGAAGAAACTAAATAGGCTGGAGCTGAAGATAGAAGCATCTTCATTCGCCACATTAGCGATGACCTTCAAAGATGAGATGACTTGTTCCTTAGCGACTAATCCCTGGATAGCAGATACAGCCGCCGCCCAAGAATAATGCCCACCTAGCATAGGATAAAAAGCCCAGGCTAGAGCGTTACCTATTCCAGCCATCATCGAGTTATTGACAGTAAGAACAGTTCCATCGATGTATTCAAACTTCCAAGTGAAGGAAGTTAAAGTCCACACGATCAATGAGCAGAACAAAATGATAGAAGATGCTTTCTTCAAGAAAGCGGTGGTTCTATCAAAGACGTCTCTAGAGACGTACTTAGCGCTCGGCTTATGGTATTCAGGAAGCTCTGATATAAAGGAAGAATCAGTATGCTTGAAAAAGATATGCTTAATAGCTAAAGCGGAAAGAAGAATGATGATTACAGCAAATAGATAAAGCGAGAAAGTAACTAACCAAGCATACTGTCCAAAGAATGATCCGCAGAACAAAGCGATGATAGGAAGCTTAGCTGAGCAAGGGACAAAAGGAGTGAGAAGAATAGTCATCTTTCTCTCGTCTTCATTCTCGACAGTCCTCGCAGTCATGATGCCAGGAACTGAGCAGCCGGTACCGACGATAAAAGGAATAAGTGATTTGCCGGATAGCCCGAATTTCTTAAAGACACGGTCTAGGAAGAATGAGATTCTCGACATGTAGCCGCTAGTCTCCAGTAAAGAGAGACATAAGAACATGATTATCAGCTGCGGCAAGAAGTTCAAGACTGCTCCTACACCGGCGATTACGCCGTTTTGAATAAGGCTAGCAGCCCACTTTGATCCTCCGTTTTGAAGAATCAAGGAAGAGAGCCAAGGGCCTAATCCGACAAAGCTTATCTTTATTTCTTGTCCGAAGATAGATATAGACTCCATCCCGTTGAAAAATCCATCTATAAGACCAGATGTCAATTGACCTACTACTCCTACAGATAAGAAGTACACTAGTCCCATTATCAAGATGAAGATAGGAATAGCGGCCCACTTATTAAGAACTACTCTATCTATCTTGTCGGTGATAGAAGTAAGTTTAGGATCTACTTTGACAGCGACTTTCTTTACTCTATCGATGAAGTCGTATCTTTCAGAGGCTATGAGCTGCTCAGAGTCCATATCAAGTTTCTTCTCTACTTCTTTGATCTTAGTGTCTATCACAGCATCATCGAGAATAGAAAATGAACGGTCTCTTTCAAAGACCTTTACTTGCTCAAATCTAGAAAGATGGTGGTCTTCATGATGCTTATTTATAAAGTCTAAGCAGTTCTCTACATCTTCAGAGTATATCTTCTGATGGATGTTCTCTTCTAAGTCCTGAGAAGATATCTTCTTAATTAGGACATCTATACCAGTCTTCTTTAAAGCTGAAATAGATACTACAGTCGTATGAAGAGCCTTAGAAAGCTTATCTATATCTATATGGACGCCTTTAGCCTCCATGATATCAGACATATTAAGAGCGATTATTATCTTGCAGTCGAGCTCTAGTAGCTGAGAAGTAAGATATAAAGATCTCTCTATAGAAGTAGCGTCGATGATGTTAATGATGACATCTGGCTTTTCATTAAGAACAAACTTTCTTGATACTTCCTCTTCAGAAGTATAAGGAGACATGGAGTAAATACCAGGAAGATCGACCACAGTGACATCTGTCCCTCTGATCTTTCCTTCCTTTCTTTCGATAGTGACACCCGGCCAGTTACCGACTGTCTGGTTCATACCAGTCAAAAGATTAAAAAGAGTAGTCTTACCGGAATTTTGATTTCCTACAAGTGCACATTTCATATATTATTTAACGACCTTTATATCTATTCCAGCCATATCGACTCTTCGTAAACAGAGTTCATACCCTCTTAAGAAAATATCGACCGGATCCCCTAAAGGAGCCACTTTCTTTATAGAGATATGAACGCATTTTGTTATTCCCATATCAAGCAAGCGTCTTCTTAAAGCCTGATTATCGTTATGAAAATTCAAGACGACACATTCTTGCCCCGGGCGAAGATCAGAAAGATGTCCTTCTTCTCCAGGATGAAGCCTCTTCCTCTTAATATGATTGTTAGTTTCGTTTTCCATATGTACAGTTCCCCAACTCTCCATACGTCACTTCTATATTAGAATTATGGATGCAAAAAGTAAAGTTAAACACATTTAACTGTTGTCAATTAATCCTAACTTTTGGGCTTATCAGAAAATAAACTTCATATTACTATTTTATTATAATTTAATAGTTTCTCCCGGATGAACGATAAGTCTATTGGCAGGTGTGAACTCACTAGCTATCTTATCGTCGAATAAGGAACCGGGTTTAGTATGAACCGGAATCGAATGCTTAGCCGCGATAATATTAGCGCATTTAGTGGCTTCTTCAGGCCCCATATTAAACACTCCGTCGATAGGAAGGATGCAGTAATCAAGTTTAAGTTTAGGGCAGACCTCTGACATATATGAAGTAGTAGAAGTATCACCGGCGCAATACATCTTCAATCCATCGAATTCCAATATAAGTCCTACGCATTTATTAGGATCGTGATTCAGATTGTAAGCAGGAGTCCCTGTAATCTTCACCCCCTTAATCGTATAAGTCTTATATTCGTGGTTAGAGAGAAGATTAGAAGATCTTAAAATGACACCGCCGTTTTTTAAATCGACAAGAGAAATATTGTTATGATCAGAGTGCTCATGAGTAACTAGTATCATATCAGCCTTCATGTCGTATCCGGTCCCGGCAAAAGGATCGATATAGATGACGACTTTCTCATCAGTAACGATTCTGTAGCTTCCGTGTCCTTGGTATAAAAGTTTAGCCATTTTCTTCTCCTCCCCTTCTTTATCTATATTATAAAAGAAAAAAGAGCCTTCTGTTAAGAAACTGAAAGGCAGGATAAGAAACCTGCAACCGCTTTTTTGAAAAAAACTATTTACACTGACATTCAAAAGCTTTACAATTCTTTCATAAAGCAAAGAAGAGGAAGAGTAAACTTTTTCCCCGCTTATAGAGAATCTCTGGTCTTGGTGAAAAAGAGAAAGCGAATGAAAAGTTGAACATGGCCTCCGAGCTGAAAAGGCGATATGTAGTCTTTTACGGGTATGCCCGTCATAGCGGATGAGTATCATCGATGTACTCAATAAGACCTATCTAAGTGATTAGATAAGCAAAATAAGGTGGTAACACGGGATTAACGGTCTCGTCCTTAGCTAATAATAGCGTTTAGGGCGGGGCCTTTTTATATTTATAAGGCTCCTTCATAAATGCCATAGAAGGAGGAATATGGAAGAAATCGAAGTCAGGCATCTAGACAAATCTTTCGGTGATCACATTGTTCTAGACGATATCTCTTTAAGTGTTTCTAAAGGGGATATCTACGGAATCTTAGGATTATCTGGTGCCGGCAAATCAACTCTGGTTCGATGCATCAACGGACTAGAGACCTTCGACAAAGGTGAAATCTACTATAAAGGAAAGCTTCTCTGCTCACCTACAGTAAAGATTTCCAGTGAGAACAGAAGAAAGATAGGAATGATATTCCAGTCCTTCAACTTGCTTTCTCAAAGGAACGTCTTAGGAAATGTAGAGTTCGGATTAGAGCTCATCAAAGACAAGGACAAAGAGAAAAAGGCTTTAGATGCCTTAAAAAGAGTAGGCCTAGAAGATAAGATTCATGCTTATCCTAGCGAACTATCCGGCGGTCAGCAGCAAAGAGTCGCTATCGCCAGATCCTTAGCTCTTCAACCTGAAGTCCTCTTATCTGATGAAGCTACTTCAGCTCTAGATCCTGAGACGACAAATTCTATCCTCTCCCTTCTAAAAGAGCTCAATAAAGAGCTCGGCCTAACGATAATAATGATTTCTCACCAGATGACAGCCATCGAGTCCATCTGCTCAAAAGTCGCTATTCTCGATAAAGCCAAAATAGTCGAACAAGGTGACTTATCAGATGTGTTCCTCAATCCTGAAACGGAAATCGCTAAAGAACTCATCTATTCAAATCACGTCAAGACCATGCTCGACCAGAACAAGATGGTAAGACTTCTATTTAACGGAAACTTAGATGAGCCTATCATCGCCAATATCGTCCAGGATTGCTCGATACTGGTGTCTATCGTCTACGCCGATACTAAAGTCATCGATGGAAAGATGTTCGGACAAGTAGTAATCAAGCTGCCTTCTAGTAAAAAAGATGTCGCAAAACTTGAAAAATACCTCTCCCTTCACCATGTAGCTTACGAGGAGGTCAATAAGTAAATATGAATATATCTGCATTATGGAAGGCATCGTATGAAACAATACTGATGACTTTGATAAGTACAGCCTTAGCTTATTTAGTAGGTCTTCCTCTAGGCATAGTTCTCAACATTACCTCTAAAAACGGAATCAAGAGAAACAAATGGATCAATAACATTCTTGGATTTATTGTTAACGTCATGCGTTCTATTCCCTGTATCCTTCTTATCATCGTCCTCCTGCCTTTAACTAGAGCGATAGTAGGAACAGGAACCGGTAAATGGTACACCATGATAATCCCTCTGTTCTTCTCTTCCTTCGCATTTGTAAGCCGTATGGTCGAGTCTTCCTTAAACGAAGTCGACCAAGGAGTAGTAGAAGCCGCTAAGTCTATGGGCGCTACTTCTAATCAGATAGTATGGAAAGTCTTGTTTAGAGAAGCTCGTCCTTCATTAGTTTTGGGGCTAGCGGTATCGATGATATCAATTCTCGGATACACAGCCTTCGCTTATGACTTTGGAGCTGGCGGGTTAATATCCTCTGCCTATGCTTTCTACACTGGCCATACTGGTAATTACTTAACCTATCCTAACATCTGGGTCATCATCATATTGATTGTAATAATCGTACAGATAATCCAGGAAGTCGGTCTATTAGTCGCTAAAAAAATTGATAAAAGGAGAAAAGCAAAATGAAAAAATCAATCTTAGCATTAGCTGTCTTAGGTCTTACTATCGGAGGTTTAACTTCCTGTGGAAAAGATACTTCAAAGGTCATCACTGTTTGTGCATCTGAAGTACCTCATGCCAAAATCTTAAATGAGTGCATCAAGAACATCGTTGAAGAAGACGGATATGAATTAGAGGTGAAAGTTCTCGACTGGACGCTTCAAAATGACGCTGTCGCTAATAACGACTACGACGCCAACTACTTCCAGCACGTACCTTATTTAAATACTTACACTGGATCTACTAAGCTCATCCCTGCTTGCAAAGTCCACTATGAAAAACTCTGCTTATACGCTGCTAGCACTTCCAATATGACTTTAGATAACGGAGAGACTATCGAGATTGTCAATGATTCCTCCAACATCTTACGTGCTCTTAATCTTCTCGCCAGCCACGATGTCCTTACCATCAATTCTTCTAACTACGACGCTGATGGCAACTTCACCAACTTCGATACTGCTAATCCTAATTCTTGTGTAACCTTTAAGACTGCATACGCTAACTGCTCCCTTACTTGCATCAGTGAAGCTCAGTTATGCGCATCCTTAAATGATTATAGCTTCGGTATAATGCCTGGTAACACCGCTATGACCGGTTTAGGAGATACCTACGCTTCAAGAATCGTCTGGTCAGAATCCACCGATGAAGCTACAGTTTCCGAAAGAGCCAATATCATCGCCGTCAAGGAAGATAATAAAGACTCTGATAAGACCAAGGAATTAGTAAAGGCCTTCGGTGATTCTAGAGTAAGTTCTTATATCAGCACCACCTTCGGTAATTCTGTTCTCTACCATTACGAAAACCTCATCGATGCTTAATTGAATTATCGATTGATCGCCCTTAATAAACTGAGGGCGATTTTTTTGTACATGGAAGGATTACTCTGGTAAGATGATAGTCAATAAATGAGGAGATGATAAACATGGAAAATAAAAGGCCGGAATTAAAGAAGTTTGGCGTTTTCCTCACGTTTGATTTCATCTTATCAGCCTTGCTATATTTGTCTTTAGGAATCATGTTTCTTATTGCTGACCCAGATAGTATATCTTCTCAGCTTAATTCAAGTGCCTCTGCTGAAACCATTAAGCTAGCGCTTATATTGGAAGGCTCGGTCTATATATTAGGATTTATAGTGTATTTCATAGGTGGATTAACATCTATATTCAAAACAAAGAATAAGGAACTTAACAAAATTAAGGTAGCCTTTCTAGTCTTTATCGGTCTATCTATCTTAAAGTACTTCTTCAACTTCTTTAGTTCTTCAAATCAAGTTCATACATTCATCTGCTTTTTTGTATATGCAGCCTTATTTATAATCATCGTCATAGATGTCATATATCCACATACCAAGAATATAGAAAAGCTTCTACCTTATGTTAAATGGATATATCTAGGTCTGATGGTAGTAGACATCTCAATAAAGATCGCTAATATCTCAAATACTTCAGGCTCGACTCAGCTTGATATTATCATCAATAATTTCTCTGAGTATTCAGGTTATGCTTCCTTTATTCTTTCTTGGTTCGTCTTCTTCTTTTATTCCTCTTCAGTTAAGGAAGACAGATTAATCTTCAATAAAGAACAAGAAGCTAAAGATAACAGAATAGATAACGACCAACAATAACAAGAATCCTTGTTAATTCTTCATCAAAATCTATTAAGAAGTCTGTTTTTTACATCTTAAAATGTTTTTGATAGCGTTTTAAATCAATTTATTTGGAATTATTACCATTTTCAGATAGAATGTAATTAAGAGGTGTACCACAATGGAAATAGAAGAAATTGTCAAGAATCAACGCGAATTCTATTACTCTGGCGAGACGATGTCTATCGAGTATCGTAAAGCTGCTTTAATTAAGATCCGTACTCTCCTTTATGAACATAGAGAGGAAATAAACGCTGCTTTCAAAGCAGATTACAACAAATGTGAGATGGATGTCACATCTACTGAGTTTTATATTGTAATCGATGAAATAAACTTCCTTCTTAAGCATCTCAAAAAACTTACGAAGATCAAGAAAGTCAGACCTTCTATAGCTAACTTCCCTGGAAAAGGGTATCTGATTCAAGAACCATATGGTGTAGTACTAGTAGTTTCACCTTGGAACTATCCTCTTCAATTAACCTTAGCACCTGTAGTAGGGGCTATCGCTGCTGGTAACACTGTTGTAGTAAAGCCTTCTAATTACGCCAAGAATGTTTCCGAATGCATGGCGAAGATTTTCCAAGAGGCCTTCGATTCTAAGTTCATCGCCTTCGTCTTAGGCGGAAGAGAGCAGAACCAGCAATTATTCGAACAGACATTCGATTATATTTTCTTCACCGGTGGTCAAAAGGTCGGTTCTCTATTAATGGAGAAAGCCGCTCAGCATTTAACTCCTATTTCTCTTGAGCTAGGTGGAAAGTCACCTGCTATTGTAGATAAAGATGCGGACCTGGATTTAGCCGCTAGAAGACTAGCCTGGGGAAAGTTCCTCAATGCCGGTCAGACATGCGTTGCTCCTGATCACATCATCGTTCATAAATCAGTCCATGATGAATTTGTAAAACTCTTAATAAAGTATGTTAAGCAGTTCTTCTATAAAGACGGTGCTCTCTCTGATGACTTTCCTTATGTCATCAATGATAAGCATGTAGAAATGCTAAAAGCTTTGATCGATCCTAAGAAGATGATATTCGGAGGACATATATTTAACGGTAGAGCCTTAGAACCTACAATCCTAGATAATGTGACTTACGAAGATCCTATTATGCAAGATGAAATCTTCGGACCAGTCCTTCCCATTCTCACCTTTGATAACTTAGATGAATTCCTAGCCGCTCAGCTAAGAAGACCTAAACCTCTAGCCTTCTATTACTTCACTACCGATAAGAAAAAGGCAATGAGAGTAATGAGAAGAATGCCTTATGGCGGAGGATGTATAAACGACTCCATCATGCACATGACATCTTCCACTATGCCTTTTGGCGGAGTAGGAAGATCAGGAATGGGTTCTTACCATGGTGTTATGTCGTTTAAGACTTTCTCCCATCAGAAATCAGTGCTAGCTAAAAACAAGTTCGAGGTTATGGTCAAATATCCTCCTTATAATGAGAAGAAATTAAAATTCATAAAGATGCTAGCTGGCGTAAAAGACTAATCAAATAGGGGTCTCCGAAATGAAGGCCCCCTTTTCTTGAATCCATAATAGATGAAATTAATGGTCTAAATAAAGGTCCTTTTAAATCAATGGG
>LAHS01005286.1_pt1 | contig 11755 bp, 7 predicted proteins | sample 329651 | NCBI WGS metagenome assembly LAHS01 (sample SAMN03275699, study PRJNA271635) | activated sludge metagenome | isolation source: sample C-1 Sludge from hydrolytic chamber (first chamber) of Anaerobic... | reverse complement strand
CCTCGTCACCCTGCCCGAGGGAGACCGAGTCCTCTGCGACGTGGGCTTCGGCGGCCCGGCGCCCATCACCGCGATGTATCTGGACACGATCGTGCCCCAGAGGTCCGGCAAGCTCACCTTCCGCTACGGCCACGATGGCCCGAAGGGGCTCTATCGCCAGATTTACCTTCAAAACGATGGCGTGGAGCTGGTGGAGTTCCTGTTCTCTGACCAGCCCGTCGAACAGGCCGATTTCATTCTCTCCAACGCCTACATGACCCATAACGAGGGCACGCGCTTTCATAACAATCGCGTGCTCAACTTCCTGGACGAGAACGGCAGCGTCGCCATCGACAACAACGTCCTGCGTATTCACGACAACGGCAAGCTCACCGAGGTCCCTCTGCTCACCCCCGAGGCTCGCAAGAAGGCCTACGTCGACTACTTCGGCATGCCGGAGGACTCCCTGACGGAGCTCTGATCATCTCGTCTCGTCCCGCTGATTGAGGCGTGAGCCTGGTCACCAGGTGCAACTCGGCGGCACGATCACCCGGAGCGCCGAGGGGACCACGCTGACGTGATAATGCCTGCCGCGCATCCGCTCGCCATCCACCTGGCAGGGCGGCTCCTTCTCGGTGAACTCGACGTCGAGGGACGAGAAGGTGCGCAGCCTCACCACGTTCGAGCCCGTATGCCTGCCGAACCGAGCAAGCGCGAGGAGTCCGAGCAGATGCGCGACGTTCGGGGTGCGAACGTTGAAGCAGAGGTCGAGAAGACCGTCCGTCGGGTTCGCCTTCGGGCAGATGGAGAAGCCCCCGCCGTACGTCGGCCCGTTCTGGGTGGCAAAGACGATGGAGTTGAGCTTGAGCGGCTCCTCGCCGTCGATGGTGACGCGAGAGGGGAACCCCGATGCCTCGCCACGCACCTGGCTCATGATGCGTACCCCTGAGGTGGCGAACAGCGTCTCGCCTTCCTGAGAGGTGTTGGCCTCCCGCCGGTCCGTCGTGTCGAGCGCGATCGCGGCGTCGAGTCCGAAGGAGAGCGTCTCCATGAAGTAGGCGCTCGCCGGGGCGTCGCTCTCCACGTGGCCGAGCTCGATGGTGCGCGGCGACCCCTCGAGAATCTCGCGAAGCGACGCCTCCGGATCGTTGAAGGTCGCGTGGAGCGTCCGTGCGAAGTCGTTTCCCGAGCCCATCGGCACGATGGCGAGTGCGGGACGGCTTTCGGAGCCAATCTGCATGAGACCGTTGATGACCTCGTGGATGATGCCGTCGCCACCGAGCGCGATGACGGTGTCGTAGCCCGCCGCCCCTCTCGCCATTGCCTCGCCGTCTCCTGGCGCCGTCGTGAGCCTGTGCTCGTACGAGGTCGTGACGGAGTCGTACGACTCGAAGAATCGCCTCACGCGCTCCGCCGCCTGGGCGCCCCGTCCGCTGTGGGCGGTGGGGTTTGCGATGACGAGCGTTCTTCCGAGACTGCGAACGGCCATGGGTACCTCCGCGGATGCTTGACTGCCGAACCCCATTCTATGGGACCGCCACGGATATGACCGCGTGTCTCATGGCGGACGGCGCCCCTGTCGGGTGGGCGCGCCTTCTCTATGGCGCCCGCGTGGGTTGACCTCTCGGCGAGGCTTAGAACCCGGAAGCGGAACCCGGCGCTTTCTCTCCCGTCGTTTTGGACTCTCCGAATTCCGATGGCGTTTTTCCTTCGAAGACCAATGACGTGGCGCAAGAGGGGCCTCTGAGGTATCTTCAACGGCGAGACACATCACGACAGGGGTCTTCATGAGGTTCTACAACGTCTATTGGTTTGTCGGCACGGTCGCCTCCGGCCTTGTCGGAGGCGTCTACCTCCTGCTCCGCGCATGGCGCGACCGGGAGGAGGCCGACTTCGGCATCGAGCTCGCGCTGGGCCTATGGTGCCTGGCCGTGGGCGGGCTCGTCGGGCTCGCTCACTTCTCGCTCGTGCCTGACGCGCTTCCTGCCGCGGTGATCTGTCTTCCCGTGGGCGTGCTGCTGGTCTTGGCAGGCAGACACGTCTGGCAGGGCGACGCGGGCGAGTATCCCTCCGAGGTCGAGGGTCGTTGCGTGCGCCTCACCGAGGGACCGAGCGGCGAGCGCTGGGCGGAGTTCTCCTACGAGGTGGACGGGCGTCCGCTTCGCGCGTTCTGCGAGGATTCCGTTGCCGCCGGGACCGTCAAGGTGGGCGATACTCGGCTCATCCACGCGAGCGCCACCCAGCCGCTCTCCATCAGGCTCTCGGTCCGGGGAAGTCTCGCAGGAGGCGTCGCCATCGGTCTTCTCGGCGTCGCCCTTCTCGCCATTCCCGTTCTTTTCGTCGTGCTGTAAGTTTTCCGGCCAAGGGCGAGACCTTTTGATTGCAACGTGACGCGGATTTCCCAACAAAGTCAGAGAATTCTTCCGCCTTTCGGCGCGGCTCGTCGTAGGGTGGCCCTTTGGCTGCCAAAGGGCGTTGGCACCTTTGGCAGGCTGATAAGGTGGACTTTCTCGGCATTTCGTATCACCATCAGTCGAAGTGATGTCATCCGGCGACGCGAAGGGCACGACATGGGCAGGCACGAAGCCGCGGAGCAGTACGAGAAGGCCCTCGCCTCCGGCAAGCGATGCTATAGGGAGTGCGTCCACGCCGGCCGCTATCCCTACCTGCAGGCGCTCGACGAGCTGATTGACGAGACCGAGGTCAGGGGCTACGAGAGCATCGGTCTCGTGGAGGTGCCCATGGAGCTCGTGGCGGGCACCCGGGTGGCCGGGCGGAGAAACGCCTTCGCGGCCAACTTCATGCCCCTCCTCGGCGAGCAGAGCGAGTTCGCCTACAAGTGGATCTCACTCTGCGAGGCGCACCTGAGCGACGAGGGCATCCGCGACCCGGTCGAGGTCTACGAGTATTTGGGGCGCTTCTACGTTCAGGAGGGCAACAAGCGCGTGAGCGTCCTCAAGAGCTTCGGTGCCGCGTCCGTGACCGGCACCGTCACGCGTGTCCTTCCCGCGTGGTCGGATGACGAGGCATTCCGCGTCTATGGAGAGTTCCTGCGCTTCTATGCGCTGAGCAGGACCTATCTCGTCCGTTTTACTCACGAGGGGAGATACGCTCGGCTTCAGGAGGCGCTCGGGTTCGAGCCTGATTACGTGTGGTCGGATGACGAGCGCAAGGTCTTCTCGGCTGCCTTCCATAGGTTCGGCGCGGCGCTTGCCACGCTGAAGAAGGAATCCGAGGGAGTCACCACCGCCGAGGCCCTTCTCGCCTGGCTCTCTGCCTATCCCGTGTCTGCGCTCAGGTCGATGAGCCAGAAGGAGCTCGAGGCGTCGATCGCTGGCATGTCTGCGGACATCTCCTCGGCGGCGTCCGGACCGCACGTGGCCGTGAGCTCGGAGCCAGCGGGCGCCAGCCTCGCCGTCGTGTCTCGCATCGTTGACACGGTCGTCCCGCACGGACCGCTTCGCGTCGCCTTCGCCCACGAGTCCGAGCCCGCGGGAAGCCCGTGGCTCGAGGCTCACGAGCACGGCAGGGAGTATCTGGAGCAGGCCCTTGCGGGTCAGGTCACGACCTCCTCGTACGCACCGAGTGCGGGGGAGACCCCCGAGGACGCGATGGAGCGTGCAGCCCAGGACGGCGCCGACGTCATCGTCGCGACGACGCCCACGCTCGTTGGGTCCTGCCGTCGGGTTGCCGCCGACCATCCGGGCGTTAAGGTCCTCGACTGCTCGCCGTTCGCCCCGTCTGCCGGGGTCCGCACCTTCTACGGGCGGATGTTCGAGCCGTACTTCATCGCCGGTGCCATCGCCGGGGCAGTTTCGGGCGCGGCCGACGTGGGGCTCGTCGCCGACAGTCCCGAGACGGCGGCGGTCTGCGAGCTTGATGCGTTCGCTCTTGGCGTCGAGCTCACCAATCCCACCGCGAGGGTTCTTCTGAGGTGGGGCGGCGGTGATGACGATGCCTTCGATGAGCTCGCCACGGGGGGCTCTCGCGTCATCTGTCACTGTGGCACCACCGCTAGACGGGGCACGAGCGACGTCGAGGGACTCTACCTCGTGTCCGGCGGTCGCCTCGAGCTTCTCGCCGTTCCGGTCTGGAACTGGGGCTCGTTCTACGCGCGGCTCGTGGGTGGGATTCTCGGCGGCTCGTGGGACTCCGGTCTCGTCAGGGGCGACGCGGTGAGCTATTGGTGGGGGATGCGGAGCGGCGTCGTCGACCTGCGTCTGGGGCGGGGGCTTCCCGAGGGCTGCCGCGTGCTCGCCGAGCTTCTCCGGCGCGATATCATGGCAGGTGACTTCGACGTTTTCTGCAGGCGAGTCGAGCGTCAGGACGGCACCCTGTTCTGTGACGAGAGCCATGGTCCCGACCTCAAGGAGATCGTCGCCATGGACTTCCTCTGCTCCCGGATTGACGGGGAGCTCCCCCGCGCGGATATGCAGCCGGTCGGAGTGGGTGTCCGATGAGGGTACTCTTCGTGGCGGACGAGGAGAGCCCCTTTCTGTGGGACTACTACACTCCCGGGAGGCTTGATGGCATCGACCTCATCGTCTCGTGCGGTGACCTCAAGTCGGAGTACCTCACGTTCCTTGTGACGATGGGACGCGCCCGGCTCCTCTACGTCCACGGCAATCACGACACGGGATACGAGCGGCGTCCCCCCGAGGGCTGCGAGTGCATCGACGACAAGCTCGTCAAGATCGGCGGCCTGCGCATCCTGGGCCTCGGCGGGTGCCCGCGCTACAACGGCGGGCCGTACCAGTACACGGAGCACGAGATGCGCATGAAGATCCTGCGCCGTCTTCCCGGCATCCGGATGGCAGGGGGTGTTGACGTCATCGTGAGCCATGCGTCGGTCAGGGGCGTGGGGGACGACAGCGACTACGCGCATCGCGGCTTCGAGACGTTCCGTCCGCTCGTCGAGAGCCTCAAGCCGCGCTACCTCGTGCACGGGCACGTCCACCTCAACTACGGCGCAAACATCCCGCGCGTCGAGTGGCTGGGGGAGACCCAGGTCGTCAATGCCTACGAGCGCTACGTCCTCGACATCTGAGGGGTCCGAGACGAAAGCAGGCCCCCCGATTTCCGGAGGGCCTGCCTGCGATTCTATGGAGCGGCGGACGGGAATCGAACCCGCAACAATCAGCTTGGAAGGCTGACGCTCTACCAATTGAACTACCGCCGCACTGGTCGGGGTGACTGGATTCGAACCAGCGACCCTCTGCTCCCAAAGCAGATGCGCTACCAAGCTGCGCTACACCCCGGAGCCGCTGCAAAAGTATAGGTTAGGAAGGGTCGCTGGGCAACCACAACTTGTGAGCGCCACTCATAATCGACAAGCTGCCAGAGAATGGTTCTCTCAGGGCTAATCTCGGCTTGAGCTGGCGATATGTACGTTGTATTTCCTAAACGGGAAGAAAAAGTTACGCCTTGTCGCTTGTTATCTCCGCCCTTTGAGCAAGACGTATTCTCTTTCTGGCAACGTGCCGGAAACCCGGCTTGTCAGAAAAAGGAGAGAGACATGACCTATTCCGAGAAAGTCATCGAGGAGCTCAAGAGTCGCTATGCCGACCAGCCCGAGTTCCTCCAGGCGGCTACCGAGGTCCTGACCACCCTGCAGCCCGCGCTTGAAGCTCACCCCGAGTATGAGGAGAACGCGCTTCTCGAGCGTCTGGTCGAGCCCGAGCGCATCATCATCTTCCGCGTGCCCTGGGTCGACGACGAGGGCAAGGTCCAGGTCAACCGCGGCTACCGCATCCAGTTCAACTCGGCCATCGGGCCCTACAAGGGTGGCCTGCGCCTGCACCCGTCCGTGAACCTCTCCATCCTCAAGTTCCTGGGCTTCGAGCAGATCTTCAAGAACTCCCTCACGACCCTGCCGATGGGCGGTGCCAAGGGCGGCTCGGACTTCGACCCCAAGGGCAAGTCCGACCGCGAGGTCATGGCCTTCTGCCAGAGCTTCATGACCGAGCTCGTGAAGCACGTCGGCCCTGACACCGACGTGCCCGCTGGTGACATCGGCACCGGCGCCCGCGAGATCGGCTACCTGTTCGGTCAGTACAAGCGTCTCCGCAACGAGTGGTCCGGCGTCCTCACCGGCAAGGGCCTCTCCTACGGCGGCTCTCTCGCGCGCACCCAGGCCACCGGTTACGGCGCCGTCTACTTCCTTCTCGACATGGTCAAGGACAAGGGCGAGACGCTCGCCGGGAAGACCGTCTGCGTCTCCGGCGCGGGCAACGTCGCCATCTACGCCGTCGAGAAGGCCGAGCAGAACGGTGCGAAGGTCATCACCGTCTCCGACTCCAACGGCTACGTCTACGATCCCGACGGCATCGACGTCGCCCTGCTCAGGGACGTCAAGGAGGTCCGTCGCGCCCGTCTGACCGAGTACGTCGCCGCCAAGCCCAACGCCGTCTACCACGAGGGCCAGCGTCCCTGGAACGAGAAGTGCGACGTCGCCATGCCGTGCGCCACGCAGAACGAGCTCCAGATCGACGGCGCTAAGGCTCTCGTCGCCAACGGCTGCAAGTACGTCGTCGAGGGCGCCAACATGCCGACCACGCTCGAGGCCACGAAGTACCTGCAGGAGAACGGCGTATACTTCGCGCCCGGCAAGGCTGCCAACGCCGGTGGCGTCGCCACCTCCGGTCTCGAGATGTCCCAGAACGCCGAGCACCTCTCCTGGTCCTTCGAAGAGGTCGACGAGAGGCTCCATGGCATCATGGACTCCATCTACGCTGCCGCCTCCTCCGCGGCCAAGGAGTACGGTCATGAGGGCAACCTCGTCTTCGGCGCCAACATCGCCGGCTTCCTCAAGGTAGCCGACGCCATGATGGCTCAGGGCATCTGCTAGTCATCTCGTAGCTTTGTCTCGTCGTCTCGTGGCGGGTGCTCGACCCAAAAGGTCCGGGCGCCCGCCACGCCTTTTCCCATCATCAGTCGGCTCCCGTCGATGGCTCCGAACGCAATGTGTCGATTCGATAACCGGGCGGGTCACGAAGTGGTGGGGGAGCGTCCGACCCCGTACAATGCCTTCAAGCCTTTAAGGACGGTACTGAGATACCGCGAAGGAGACATATGGTGACGTGGGTGTTCACAACAAGGTGCGGGAGCAACGTCGCGGCGTGACGAGGCTCCCGTTTTTGTGGGTACGCACCTCGCATGAGGTGGTCGCCAGCTGAGAAGAGAGAGGGTGGTACGTCGTGAACCCACTGGTCGATGACGGCAGGCATCCGAGGGCGCTTCTCGCGCTCGAGGACGGGACCTGCTTTCTCGGGCGATCCACGGGTGCGGAGGGCGAAACGTTCGGAGAGGTCGTCTTCAACACCTCGATGGTGGGATACCAGGAAATCGTGAGCGATCCCTCCTATGCCGGCCAGATCGTGACCTTCACCTATCCGCAGCTCGGCAACTACGGCATCAACGAAATCGATATGCAGGCCAGCGAGCTCGCCCTGCGCGGACTCGTGTGCCATGACATGTGCTACACGCCGAGCAACTGGCAGAGCGTCGTGAGCTTCCCAGACTTCCTGCGCGAGCGCGGGATCGTCGCCATCGAGGGCGTGGACACCCGCGCCCTCACCCTGCGCATCCGCGAGGGCGGCGCCATGAGGGCGGCCATCTCCACCCTCGACCTCGACCGCGAGAGCCTCGTCGCGCGCGTCCGCGCGTCCGAGCACATCGCGGACCACAACTACGTGGCGGACGTCTCGACGCCTGAACCCTACGACGTGCACGCCACCTCTCCCGACCACGCATACCGCGTCGTCGCCTACGACTGCGGCGAGAAGGTAGGCATCGCCAAGCGCCTTGCCGAGGCCGGCTGCGAGGTCACGGTCGTCCCCTGGGACACCACGGCCGAAGAGGCCCTCTCGTACGAGCCCGACGGCGTCTTCTTCTCCAACGGCCCCGGCGACCCCGTCTCGGTTCCCGAGACCGTCGAGGCGGTCCGCGCCCTTCTCGGCAGGCTTCCCGTCTTCGGCATCTGCCTCGGCAACCAGGTCATCTCCATGGCGGCCGGCGCCCTCATCGAGAAGCTCCCCTACGGGCACCACGGCGGCAACGAGCCCGTCATGAACCTCCTCACCGAGAAGGTCGAGATCACCGCCCAGAATCACAACTACGGCCCGGTCTTCTCGACGCTCGGTCCCCTCGTGCCCGAGTTCTCGGGCGGCTTCTCCGACCACGTCGACGACCTGCGCTTCTGGACCGAGCGCCGTATCGCGCCGGTGGTCATGAACGAGCGCTATGGTCGCGTACGCCTCACGCACGTGAACCTCAACGACGGCACGCCTGAGGGCCTGCAGTTCCTCGACGTCCCCGCCTTCTCCATGCAGTACCACCCCGAGGCCAAGCCCGGCCCCAACGACTCCACCTACGCCTTCGCCGCCTTCGCGCGACTCATGGGCGGCGTGGAGGACTACCTTGCCATCGACGTCCGCGAGGGGAGGCGCTTCTGATGCCCAGACGCGAAGACATCAAGAAGATCCTCATCATCGGATCTGGCCCCATCGTCATCGGCCAGGCCTGCGAGTTCGACTACTCCGGCACGCAGGCCTGCAAGGCGCTGCGCGGCGAGGGCTACGAGGTCGTGCTCGTGAACTCCAACCCCGCCACGATCATGACCGACCCCGAGACGGCCGACCGCACCTACGTCGAGCCGATCACGGTCGAGTCCGTGTCCAAGGTCATCGAGATCGAGCGTCCCGACGCCCTTCTCCCCAACATGGGCGGTCAGACCGGCCTCAACTGCGCCGTCGCGCTCGCGAAGGCGGGCGTGCTTGACGAGTACGGCGTCGAGGTCATCGGCTGCGACATCGACTCCATCGAGACGGGCGAGGACCGCAAGCTCTTTGCCGATGCCATGCGCGACATCGGCCTCGAGGTCGCCAAGTCCGACGTGGCGCACACGCTCGAGGAGTGCGAGCGCATCGCCGACGACCTCGGATACCCCGTGGTGATCCGGCCGGCCTTCACGCTCGGCGGCGCCGGCGGCGGCATGGCCTACGACCACGACGACCTTCTCCGCATCGCCCGCGAGGGGCTCGCGCTCTCGCCCGAGAGCGAGGTCCTCGTCGAGCAGAGCGTCGAGGGCTGGAAGGAGATCGAGATGGAGGTCATGCGCGACTCCGTGGGCAACGGAATCGTGATCTGCTCCATCGAGAACCTCGACCCCATGGGCGTCCACACGGGCGACTCCATCACCGTGGCGCCCTGCCAGACGCTCAACGACTTCGAGCTCCAGCGCCTGAGGGACTACTCGCTCGCCATTCTCGAGCGCGTCGGCGTCGCCTGCGGCGGCTCCAACGTCCAGTTCGCCGTCAACCCCGACGACGGTCGCGTCCTCGTCATCGAGATGAACCCGCGCGTCAGCCGTTCCTCGGCGCTCGCCTCCAAGGCGACGGGGTTCCCCATCGCCAAGTTCGCTGCGCTCCTCTCCGTGGGCTACTCGCTCGACGAGATCAAGAACGACATCACGCGCGCGACGCCCGCCTGCTTCGAGCCCTCGATCGACTACTGCGTGGTCAAGGTCCCGCGCTTCGCCTTCGAGAAGTTCAAGGGCTCCGACGACACCCTCACGACCCGCATGAAGGCCGTGGGCGAGGTCATGGCGATCGGCTCCACCTTCGAGGAGTCCATGCAGAAGGCCATGCGTTCGCTCGAGCAGGGGCACGCCGGGCTCGGCGCCGACGGACATGACTCCTTCGACGAGGAGGACTTCGAGGGGCATGTGTCGACGCCCACGCCCGAGCGCATCCTCTACGTCGCCGAGGCGTTGCGTCGCGGCTGGGGCGTGGAGCGCGTCTTCGAGCTCACGCACATCGACCGCTGGTTCCTCAACCGCATCCAGGACATCGTCAGCGCCGAGGCCGCGATCTCCCGTCTCGGCCTGGCGGGTCTCGACCACGAGCACATGATGGCCGCCAAGCAGCTCGGCTTCTCGGACGTCCAGATCGGCCACCTCACCGGGCAGAGCGAGGACGTCGTGCGGGCGCTCCGCGAGATCGTGGGCGTGCGCCCGCTCCTCAAGACCGTCGACACCTGCGCCGGCGAGTTCGCGGCGCGCACGAGCTACCACTACTTCACCTACGAGGAGGGCGGCGCGACCGAGTTCCACCAGGCCGCAAAGCCGCGCGTCGTGATCCTCTCCGCCGGCCCCAACCGCATCGGCCAGGGCATCGAGTTCGACTACTGCTGCGTGCATGCCGCCTACGCCCTTGCCGCGAAGGGCTACGAGACCGTCATGGTCAACTGCAACCCCGAGACCGTCTCGACCGACTACGACACCTCGGACCGCCTGTACTTCGAGCCCCTCACCTTCGAGGACGTCATGAACGTCATCGAGACCGAGAAGCCCGAGGGCGTCATCGTGACGCTCGGAGGACAGACCCCCATCAACCTCGCCAAGCGCCTCAAGGCGGCGGGCGTGCCGATCATGGGCACCCAGCCCGAGGCCATCGACCTGGCCGAGGACCGCGACCGCTTCGCGAGCCTGCTCGACCGTCTCGACATCGCCTATCCGCCCTCCTCGACGGCGGAGACCCTGGCAGAAGCCAAGGACGTTGCCCGAAGGGTCGGCTATCCGCTGCTGGTCCGTCCGAGCTACGTGCTCGGCGGGCGCGGCATGGCCATCGTCTACGACGACCCCGACCTCGAGAAGTACATGCTCGAGGCCACGAAGGTCTCGCCCGACCACCCCGTCTACCTCGATTCCTTCCTCGAGGACGCCATCGAGCTCGACGTCGACGCCCTCTGCGACGACGAGGAGTGCTACGTGGGCGCGGTCCTCGAGCACATCGAGGAGTGCGGCATCCACTCCGGCGACTCCGCCTGCTGCTTCCCGCCCTTCTCGCTCTCCGACTCGCTCATCGCCCGCATCCGCGCGATCACGAAGGACCTCGCGCTCTCCTGCCACATCAGGGGACCGCTCAACGTCCAGTACGCCGTCAAGGACGAGCAGATCTTCGTCATCGAGCTCAACCCGCGCGCGAGCCGCACCGTGCCCTTCTCGTCGAAGGCGACGGGCGTGAGCCTGGCCAAGTACGCGGCCCGCATCATGAGCGGCGAGAAGATTCGCGACCTCGACCTGCCGCCCGTCGACCGCGAGTACGGCTACTACGCGGTCAAGGAGGCCGTCATGCCCTGGAGCCGGTTCCCCGGCGCCGACGTCACCCTCGGGCCCGAGATGAAGTCGACCGGCGAGGTCATGGGCATCGACAGCACCTTCCCCAAGGCCTATGCCAAGACGCGCGAGGCCATCAACTACGACATCCCCATGACGGGCACCGTCTTCGTCTCGGTCTGCGACCGCGACAAGCGCTCCGTTGGTCCCGTGGCCCTCTCGCTCAAGAACCTCGGCTACGACATCATGGCAACGCCCGGCACCGCCAAGACGCTCCGTGCGGCCGGCATCCCATGCGAGGTCGTCAAGCCCATCTCCGGCGGCCACCCCAACATCCAGGACATGATCGCCGAGGGCAGGATCGCCTTCCTCATCAACACGCCCAAGGGCCACAGCTCCCGCGGCGACGGCTCCAAGCTCAGGAGCGAGGCCGTGAACCGCGGCATCGACATGGCCACGACCATGTCCGGCGCGACGGCGCTCGTACAGGCCATCGCGGCCCTGCGCGCGTCCGAGCTCAGGCCCCACGCGCTTCAGGATCTGAAGTAGCTGGCGAGACAAACCATGCGAGAAGGCCCGTCGGATTCCGGTCCGGCGGGCCTTCTTCTCGCCAGCGGTCGACCGTCGTCGTATGGGCTTTCAGGCGGATCTTGTGGTGTT
>LAHS01001561.1_pt1 | contig 11809 bp, 9 predicted proteins | sample 329651 | NCBI WGS metagenome assembly LAHS01 (sample SAMN03275699, study PRJNA271635) | activated sludge metagenome | isolation source: sample C-1 Sludge from hydrolytic chamber (first chamber) of Anaerobic... | reverse complement strand
AATGATTGCTGGTTTATTAACTTTAATTTTAAAAACACTTGGCGTGTTTGATAAACTTTTTAATATTGATGATTTTAATTTATGGATGGAAAACATAACATACCATAGTTTAGGACTTGGAGTTATTGCTATGACTCTAAAAACAACAAAAAAAGAAACTGGAAAAAAGCGCAGCCGTGAAATCATGGATGCAGGTCTACTTACTGTAAACACATATTTAATCCAAGCGATAATTGGAGTGATTATTACAGTATTATTGTATTTCTTAATTAGTACTTTTCCAGCTGCTGGTTTTATTCTTCCTTTAGGTTTTGGTCAAGGTTCGGGTCAAGCATTAACATTTGGTAGAATTTTTGAAGAAACTTATAATTTTAAGGGTGGAGCGAGTTTTGGTTTAACTGTAGCCGCAATTGGATTTTTAGTTGCTTGTTTAGTTGGAGTTCTTCACATTGCCTTAAGGAGAAGAAAAGGATTTAATGTAGTATCAAATAAAAATCCTTATTTTGTATCTAATGAAATATTAGAATCTCCTAACGAAGTTCCTGTAACAGAAGCAGTTGATAGATTATCAATTCAAATTGCATTAATTGCTTTAGTTTATTTTCTTACTTTCTTATTTATGTATGGGGTAGAGAATTTACCAATTGGTAAATTTGGTACAAATACTGTAAAACCTATGATTTGGGGATTCAATTTCTTAATTGGTTCTTTAATAGGGGTATTAATAAAACAAATATTAAAAAAATTACGTGAACGAAATATTATGACTAGAGATTATCCTAACGATTACTTATTAAACCGTATCAGCGGATTTATGTTTGATTTAATGATCGTTGCTGGTGTTGCTGGTATTGAAATAGCAGTATTAAAGAGTTTAATAATACCATTATCAATAATCTGCATTGTTGGAACTATTGTGACTTATTTCTATGTACGTGGTTTTTGTTATTATTTATTCCCAGAATATAAAGATGAAGCATTTGTTTCAATGTTTGGAATGTTAACTGGAACTAATAGTACAGGTATGATTTTACTTAGAGAAGTAGATCCTGGTTTTGCAACTCCTGCAGCAAATAATCTGATTTATCAATCATTTTGGGCAATTGCTTTTGGTTTCCCATTATTCCTACTCTTAGGATACGCTCCAAAAGGATTACAAGAAACACTAATTTCACTTACCGTTGTTATAGTAATGTTTATTATCTTTAATATTATTCTATTAAGAAGGAAGATATTTAAGAAATTAAAGTAAGAAAAACACTCAGTTTAGAACTGAGTGTTTTCATATTTTACTTCTTACCAATGGCAACTCGCCATATATCAGGACCATTTTCTAAATACTCCCAAGTAAAAAGATCCCTGTATTCAGCATTAAATTGATAGAATAAAGGAATTGGATCATGATCATTTATTAAGTGCATGACCTCACCGCTTTCTAAACTTTTAAAAGTAGAGAAAATTGTTGAATGTTTATCTTTTGGTGCATAGTCTCTTGCATCCACTTGTTTTATATGTGTTGACATAAATAAAATCCTTTCATAAATATTTTTAAGTCATTATTATTATGACTTAATAAATTGATTATATCATAAAATTTATTCATATAGTTCTTAGACGATAAATATATAATAAAACCTATTTGTTGAAATTCTTTAAAAAATATAATATAATTAAAAAAGATAAATAACTAATAATAAGAAAAGGTGAAACTAATGATAATACAAATATACTTTGATTACACTTGTCCTTATTGCTATATTGCATATACAAGGATAAATAAAGCAATTGAAAAATTAGAATTTGGTAAAGAGATAAGTTTAAATCACCATTCTTTTCAATTAGATCCTAATCATATAAATCTCTCAAATTTATCAATTTATGAGGAATTGGCTAATAAATTAAATATAACAGAAAATGATGCAAAAAAAATACTTGATGATTTAACTATACTTGGAAAAAATGATGAGATAAATTTTAACTTTAACATAAACAAACCAACCAATACTTTAAATGTTCACCGAGTAACAAAGCTTAGTAAGTTTGCGAAAGTTGAAAAAAGATTCATTTTTGAAGTATTTAAAGCCCATTTTCAAGATGGAAAAAATATTTCTGAAGATAATGTTTTATTAGATATATCAAATAAAGTTGGACTTGATACTGTTTTGGTTAGAAATATTCTAGAAACTAGTGAATATTTAGATGAGGTTAATGCTGATCTTCTTAAAGCAAGAAAATATAAAATAATTTCTGTTCCCTTTTTCATTATAAATAACAAATATATAATAGAAGGGATAAAAACAGTTGATTATTTTTTAGAAGTTCTTACAAGAATCTATAATACAGCTAATAAAACAACCTATTGTGATAGTGGCGATTGCTTATAAAAATGCAACTATAACTTGCGTGATTATTTATTAAGTAAATGATAAAATCTTAGTATAGGAGGAAAAGATATGTTAGATTTAATTACTATTGGCGATAAGCTAAAAGATTTAAGAATCAGCAATAGTTATAGTCAAGAAGAACTATCTGAGATTTTATTAGTTACAAGACAAGCTATATCAAGATGGGAAGTAGGTAATAGTTTACCTACTATCGATAATTTAATTGAACTTAGTAAACTATATAAAGTTTCATTTGAAAATCTTCTTTGTTTAGATGATGAAGTCATTATTGATGATGAAAATATTTTTAATGGTCATGACAGACTCTTTATTGTTAATAGTGTAATCGAAAGCAAGATTAAAGTTATTCTAGAAGACGTATTTTATCAGTTTTCTAATAACGAAAGAATGATGGTTCTAAAAGCTATTAAGGAACAAAAGTTAAAGTATGATGTTAATCGCTTATTTGCTAAATTAACCATTGAAGAACAAAAGTATATTTTAATGAAAGGATAATCAAATGAAAAACTTAATATCTATGCTTCCCTTTTTAGAAGCGGAAGAACTAAACGAACTTATATTAAAAATAAAAGAAAATAATGGAGAATATAAAGGACTAAGATTAGAACCACTTTTACCTTATCTAAATGATGTGGTAATTGATAATTTATTTATTGAAAAATTAAATAATAACGAAGAGCCTGTTTCAATGGCACCATTTGTTAGCGATGAAGCTATGAATGAACTACTAAAATTGTTTTTAGATAATCAGATAAATATTAAAATTCAAAAATTTATCCCCTTTTTCAATAATGATCAAATTACAATGTTGTTTGAAAAGGTAAAAATTGAAGAATATAATGGTTTAAAAATAGAGCACCTTTTACCATTTTTAAACGATGATAATATTGATGGATTAGTTGAAGTAAGATTAAGTCAAAATTTAAGAATATCTAGCATATTACCATTTATGTCAGATGAGGCTAAAGGAAAACTAGTTGATAGTTATATTAGTGGAAATAACAATATTAATATAAATGAACTTATGCCTTTCTTAGCAAAAGAACAAATCAAAAAAGTATTTAATTATGAATTAGAAAAAGAGTAATCTGCAAGCATCTTGAAAAGATGCTTTTTTAAATGGAATATTTTTATACTTTTATATTTATTTTAAGTTTAATTAGGTATAATAATTAAATGATTATAAAATTAGAAGGGATGAATATACTTTTTATTGTTGAAGTTATAATGTAATTTTTAATCAATTGTAAAAAAATGTAAATAATAAAATAAATCAACTTATTTTTTATTATTAGTTTAAGTTAGTATGGTATAATGTATAAAAAGAAAGGTGTAAGAATGTTACAATTACAAAGTATAAGGAAAAATTATTATGTTGGAGATCTTGTTATTAATGCCTTAAAAGGTCTTAATCTAGATTTTAGAAAGAATGAATTTGTGGCGATATTAGGGCCAAGTGGTTGTGGAAAAACAACCTTAATGAACATTATTGGTGGACTTGATCAATATACAAGTGGAGATTTATTAATTAATGGAAAGTCAACTAAGGACTTTAAAGATAAAGATTGGGATAACTATCGTAATAAAAAGATAGGTTTTGTATTCCAAAGTTATAACCTAATTCCTCATCAAACTGTTATTGGTAATGTTGAATTAGCATTAACATTATCAGGAATATCTAGTGAAGAACGTCATGAAAAAGCAAAAGATGCTTTAAATAAGGTTGGATTAGGAGATCAATTATTTAAAAAGCCAAACCAATTATCAGGTGGACAAATGCAAAGAGTTGCAATAGCTCGTGCAATTGTTAATTCTCCAGATATCCTACTAATGGATGAACCAACTGGAGCACTTGATACTGCAACAAGTAAGCAAATAATGGATTTAATCACTGAAGTTTCAAAAGATAAATTAGTTATAATGGTTACTCATAATCCAGATCTTGCATTAAGTTATGCTAATCGTGTTATAAAAATGCTTGATGGTATAATTATTGAAGACTCTAATCCATATAATTCAAGCAAAGATCCTGTTTTTATTAATGAAGTAAAACAACTCAAATTAAAAGATAAATCAAAGAAAAAGGCAATTAAAACTTCAATGAGTTTTAAAACTGCACTAAAGTTAAGTTTACGAAATTTATTCACTAAAAAAGGTAGAACAATATTAACTGCAATTGCAGGTTCAATTGGTATTATAGGGGTAGCATTAATCCTTGCAATTTCATCAGGAATGAATGAATATATTGATAAGATTCAAATGGATACTTTATCAAGTAATCCAATTACTATTAGTGCAACTACCTTTGATCTTAATCAAGCGATGAACGCATCAAGAGATAGTAAGGTTTGGGATTTATATCCTGAAAAGAAAGAAGTATATATCCAAGAAGTTATTGATGCAAGCCATGTTATGAAAAAGAATAAAATCACAGCTGAATTTATTGATTATGTTAAAAACATTGATAAAGAATTATATAACGATATCTTATTTAAAACTGGTCTAGAATTCCATATTTTTGGAATCAAAACAGGTCAAACAAGTTATAGTGAAATAACAAATACTAAACAATCCCAATCAAGCATGTCTATGAATGGTATAGCTTGGCAAATGCTTCTTAATGAAGATTTCATTAAAAGTCAATATACTATGCTTGATGGATTATACCCAACAAAAGCAAATGAAATCATGCTAATAGTTGATGAGTATAATAGAGTTCCTGAAAATATTTTATTTGCGCTTGGTTTTACTGAAAGTGATACTGAAATTGAAGCAATTAATTTTAGTGACATTATTGGTAAAGAGTTTAAGTTTGTTTCTAATGATCAGTATTATAATTTTAATGGAACAAAATTTAATCAAAATTCTCCTCTAGATATTAATTTTGATGAAGCATATAGTTTAAAAATAGTTGGTATTTTCAGACAAAATAAAGAAACAGAAATGGGAGTTATGGCTAGTGGGATTGGTTATACTGAAGCTTTCTATAATTTAGTTCAAGATACAAACTATAACTCTGCAATTGTAAAGTGGATGAATGATTTTCCAACCCTTGATCCTGATTCAGGAATGGAATATCAAAACAGTCCTTTACTTACAAAAGAAGAACAAAGAAGTAAAAAATTAAGGGAATTAGGTGGAGATAAACTACCTAATGAAATTAGCATATATCCTATTGATTTCAAAACAAAAGAATCAATAAAAACAGTTTTATCTAATTATAATTTAGATAAATCAAAAGAAGAAGCAATAACTTATTTAGATATGTCAGAATTAATTAGTACGATGTTTGGAAGTATGGTCGATGTTATAACATATGTTTTAATTGGATTTACTTCAATATCACTTATTGTATCAAGCATAATGATTGCTATTATTACTTATGTATCGGTATTAGAAAGAACAAAAGAAATAGGAATTTTAAGAAGTATTGGTGCTAGAAAGAAAGATATTACAAGAGTATTCAATGCTGAAACATTCTTAATTGGCCTTCTTGCAGGTATTATAGGGGTTGGTGTAACTTATTTATTATCAATACCAATCAACATTATTGTCAAGAATCTAACAGATGTTGGTGGAATTGCAAGTTTAAGTATACCTTCAGGTGTAGTTCTTATCTTGATTTCAATTGGTTTAACAGTATTATCAGGACTTATTCCAGCACGTGGTGCATCTAAGAAAGACCCTGTTTTAGCATTAAGGACTGAGTAAACTATTTCGTTACTTAATGAAAATTTCATTTTTCTTCTTGACATAAATTTAATAAAGGTTTATAATATCTCTTGAATAAAAAGGGGGATACGTTTCGTGATTATTAAACCATCAACTGTCATGAGAAATAACTATATTTCTATATCAAAACTTGCTAAGCAAACAAGAGAACCAATTTACCTAACAAGAAATGGCGAGGGCGATTTAATGGTTATGGACATTGAAGCATTTGAAGAAAGAGAAGGAATACTAAACCTAAGAGAAAAATTAGTCATTACAGAAATAAACAAGATTATTGGAGTTAATACGTATTCTCTTGAAGAAGTAGAAAAAAGAATGAGGCAAAAGCTAAATGAAAAATAATGTGATTATTTTAAGTGAAGCTAATTCTGACTTAGATTTTATCTACTCATATCATTTACAAAAAAGTTTTAATAATGCAAAAGTAACAATTTTTGAAATTTTAAAAGCAATCAAGGAAGTAGAAGGCTCATCCTTATTTGGAATCAGCATTAATAATAAAGTAATGCCAGATATAGAATATAAAGTTATTAACTTGAAGGAATACATTGTTTTTTATCGAAACGACAATAATACTACCTACATAAACCGTATTCTCAGCAAAAAAAGAGATTTACATAAAATTCAAAGATTCTTTGAAAATAAATAGTTAAGATTAACTAAAAAAGCAAGATTGATTTCTTGCTTTTTTTAATCATTATATAATAACAATTACAAAAAGAATTACCAGTATAATCTAAATAATAGTTTTTCCTAGAAATGTTATAATAGACATATAACTTCAAAGAAATAATAAATCATTAACCCTTTTTACTCTCCTTAATATAATAGATATAGGGATGATTTAATGGGCAAAAGTAATGAATTTAAGGTGGTTTATTTAGACCACAAAACACTGAGGTGGATATATTTTATCTTTCAGTCTTTAATTATTATCACAATGATTGGTTCGATATTATCAATCATTATTAATCCTGAAAATATAGAAAATCAAATTACACATATTTTCTTATGCATAATTGCAATATTAGTATTTAATATACCACTTTTACTAAAAACAAAATATAAAATATATATTCCTAGTGTAATACAGGGTATTGCTTTAGTTTTGTTTTATTGCCATTTTATATTAGGAGAAATATATAGATTATTCGATTATTCCATTATTTTTGATAAAGCATTGCATACTATAAGTGGGGTTGCAATAACAATATGCGGTTATTCATTAATAAATTTATTAAATAAAAGTGATAAAGCTTATATAAAGTTATCACCATTCTTTGTAGTCTTGTTTTCATTTTGCTTTGCTTTATCAATAGCTTTAATATGGGAGTTATTTGAATTCTTTGTTGATAGCATTATTGGATCTAATATGCAAAGGTGGCAATTAGATGAAGCAACTCTTCAAAGTCAAAAATATGATCTTGGGAGATTTGGATTAATAGATACTATGATTGATATTGTTGTAAGTACAATAGGTTCACTTGTTGTTTCAATAATAGGATATATTTCATTAAAATCAAAAAGAGATATTCTAAATAGAGTTATGTTTAGAAGAATTGTTGATTATGATAAGACTTTAGAAAATGCAAAAAGCATTGGTGATTATAGATTAATAGAAATGCTTGAAAAAGCAAAACATTCACAAGAAAATAAACAAAAAAAATAAATCCCTAGTAGGGATTATTTTAATTTGCTAATTGTTTTCTTTAAGTCTTGTAGGAAGTTTTCAATCATTTTTTGAGTAGTACTCCAAGAGGTAACCAAACGAATTGTTGTGAATGTAATAGTCTTTTCCCATATTTCAAAACTATAATTTAATTTTAATTCTTCAACTATCTCTTCCTTTAGATTAATGAAAATTTGATTGGTTTTAAATTTACATTTAAAATCAATTCTTAAATCTTCCAAACCCTTTGTCAAATTTGCAGCCATGAAGTTAGCATTTTTCGCAAGGTTAAAATATAAGTCATTTGTAAATAGAGCCTTAAACATAATTCCAGTAATAAAACCTTTCGCAAGCATTCCACCATTTTGTTTTATTGAATATCTAAATGACTCTTTTAATTTTTTGTTTGATATAACAACTGCTTCACCAAATAAGGCACCATTTTTAGTTCCACCGATGTAAAAGACATCACAGTATGTTGCTATATCATTAAGAGTTAAATCATTATCATCACTCATCAAAGCAACGCCAAGTCTTGCCCCATCTAAATATAAATATAAGTCTAACTCTTTACAAATTTTTGATAAATTTGATATTTCACTTTTAGTATAAACTGAACCAACTTCAGTTGAATCAGATATATAAACCATTTTTGGTTTAACCATATGTTCATCACCATGTGCAGATACAACCCTTTTTATTTCCTCGGGAAGAATTTTACCATCCACACCTTTAGTAATTAAAACTTTATGTCCATTTGCTTCAATTGCTCCAGTTTCATGAACATTTATATGACCGCTATCAACAGCAATAACAGCTTCGTAAGGCTTTAGGATATGTGATATAACAGTTTTATTGGCACTCGTTCCACCAATTAAAAAGTGTATATCAACTTCTTTTTTAATATATTTTTGAATTAAACTACTAGCTTCTTTACTTTCTTCATCAAGTCCGTATCCATCAAAATAGTTGTTTGAAGCACTTTTTAAGGCTTCTAAAACTAATGGATGACCTATATTATTGTAATCATTTTTAAAACTAATCATACTAAACCTTCTTTCAACATATTATAACATTTTCTAACAAAATTGTTAAGAAAATTATGTTTATATAACTATGGAGTATTCTCATCAAATTACATTTTTATACATTAATTTTATAAAATTTCACATTTATGGATTGCATTGAAAACGATTTTATGTTATAATGGGATATAATTACCATAAGGAGGTTAAGTATGGTCTTTAAAAGATTTAATAGTGCTACTTTTAAAAAAGTAGTAATGTTTTTCTTGGCAATTTTTGTTACTACCCTAGTCCTAATAGGATGTAGTGGAAAAGAAGTTGAAAAAATTACCTTGAATAAACAATCTATCGAACTAGTTGCAGGCGAAAGTGATGTCGTTCAAGCAACAGTTACACCTAGTGATGCAAAAGATAAAACAGTCACTTGGTCAAGTAGTAATAAAGCAGTTGCTACAGTTAGCAACGGAACAATTACTGCGGTAAGTGAAGGTGAAGCAATTATAACAGCTAAAGCTGGTACTAAAACTGCAAAGGTTACAGTAAAGGTTAATGCCAAAACATACACTGTAACATTTAACAGTAATGGGGGAAGCCCTGTTAGCAGTTTAACAGTTAAAGATGGGGAAAAAGCTGCCAAACCTGCTGATCCAATACAAGCTGGATATGTTTTCAATGGATGGTATAAAGACTCTGCATTGCAAACAGCATTTAACTTTACTACTGAAAAAATTAGTAGTGACACAACTTTATTTGCTAAATGGAGAATTAATAAATACACAGTAGTATTTGATTCTAACGAAGGCAGTGAAGTTCCTGAACAAGAAGTAGAATACAACAAAACAATCGCAAGACCAAATGATCCTACAAAAGATGGATATGTTTTTGCAGGTTGGTATTCTGATTTTACTTTACAAACTGAATACAACTTTGATAACAAAGTAACTGAAAACGTAAACTTATACGCTAAATGGAATACAATCGTTTATGATGTAACATTTAATGTTAATGGTGGAAGTGAAGTTGTTGCTCAAGAAGTTTTATTCAATGGAAAAGCTATTAAACCTGCTAATCCTACAAAAGCTGGCCATACATTTGTTGGTTGGTTTAGTGATGAAGCATTAACTACTGAATATGATTTTAACACAGTATTAGTTAATGATATTACTCTTTATGCTAAATGGGATTTAAATGTTTACACAGTTGCTTTTAATAGCAATGGTGGATCATTAGTTGAAGGCGTTAGTGTAAACCATGGTGAAAAACTTGCAAAACCTACTGATCCAACTTTAGAAGGATATTTATTCAAAGGTTGGTTTACAGATGCTGAATTAACTACAGCTTATGATTTTGATAGCGCTGTTGAAGGTGCATTAACATTATTTGCGAAATTTGAAATTGATATGACTGTTAATAGTGTTATTGATTTTGAATTAAACGGTGGAGTATTCCCAATTTCTTCATTAGACAAATTTGTTACTGATGCTCCAGTTGCAACAACAACTATTCATGAGTTAAATGAAACTGCCGCCGAATATTATATTTCTGCTACAGCTGGTTCATACCTTGATAGTTTATATATTAATGATAAAAACCATACAATGAAACCATCAGTATGGCAAAACAGAGCATTCTTAAATAGAAATGCCCAAGGATTCTTCGAAGTTCAATTAGTTTTAGGTGCAGGAAGCGCTAATGCAAATCCGGATCTTTCATTATATGAATATGCATTATTCTGTCATGAAGCATATAAAACAGGTTATGACTTCTTAGCTACATTACAAGTTGGTCAAATTATTACAATTGAAGGATTCGATATTACTTCAATTAAAGAAGGTACATTAGATGCAACTATGAATGTTTATGCTGCAAATGCTAATTTAGTAACTAATAAAGCTATTCTTGCAAAAGAAGACTCTTTACCAGTTCCAGCAAAAGCTCATCATACATTCTTAGGATGGTATGCAGCTAGTGATTTCTCAGGTGAAGCTATAACTACAGCTGCTGAAAGCGTAAAAGTTTATGCTAAATGGGAAGCTAATAAAGTTAAATTATCATTTGATTCAAAAGGCGGAAGTGAAGTAACAGCACTTGATGTTGTTTATGGACAAAATCCAACTGCACCAGCTGATCCAACTAGAGTTGGTTATACATTTGGTGGATGGTTTAAAGACGCTGAATTTGCAACAGCATTTGATTTCAATGTTGCAATTACTGAAAATACAACAGTATATGCTAAATGGGTTGCTGTTGAATATGATGTTGTTTATAATGTAGATGGCGGAACTGAAATCGCTACTCATAAAGCAGCTCATGATTCAAAAGTTGCAACACCTACAGAACCAACAAAAGAAGGAAATGAATTCTTAGGTTGGTATACAGAAGCTGAATTTACTAATTTATATAACTTTGATGCAGTTGTAACTGGTCAAGTTAACTTATTTGCTAAATGGGCAACTAAGAAAAACGTAACAGTTGATTATGCTGCAGCTTTTAATGAAACATTAAAAGCATACTTCATTAAAGTTACAGTTGAAGGCGAAGCATTAGATGCAACTAGCATTAAATCTATCGCTGAAGTTAGAGTTGCTGGTGAATTTATTACTCCAAGAGTATTAACTCCAGATACTGATACAGCATTATGGTTTAGAGTTGCACAAGAAAATGCAAATCCTAACTATAAAGAAGCTGGCGTTTACACATTTGTAGTTGTTAAACAAGATGATTCAGTTTATGCAATCACTATTGATTACAAACCAGAATCAGTTACAGCTCTACCTTACGAAGTAAGCTTCGTAGTTGATGGTGGAAGCGAAGTAGTTTCACAAATTATCGTTAAAGATCAAGTAGCTACAAGACCAGTTGATCCAACTAAAGCAGGACATAACTTTGTTGGTTGGTTTGCAGATGCTGCTTTAACAACAGAATTTGATTTTGCTACTCCTATTACAGCTATAACTAAAGTTTATGCTAAATGGGAA
>LAHS01002281.1_pt1 | contig 11841 bp, 9 predicted proteins | sample 329651 | NCBI WGS metagenome assembly LAHS01 (sample SAMN03275699, study PRJNA271635) | activated sludge metagenome | isolation source: sample C-1 Sludge from hydrolytic chamber (first chamber) of Anaerobic... | reverse complement strand
TTCTGCACCGATGTTCCAGAATTTCATGCGGAATGCGATGCCTATCCCAAGCGAAAGAACTGTAAGGGGAATAGCTTTGTTCACCGTCTCTTTAAAACGGTATGCGCTGCCAAGACTTCCTGCGACAATTTTTCCGTAAATTGTCAGCGGATTGAATCCCATGCATATCATGATGAGCGCCGCCGCTGCCAGTGCGGCAATAACTGCTGTAATGCGGAGCGCAATACTTTTTCTGCGGCTAGGTTCTGTTTTTGCAGTGATGCGGATCATGCTTTGCCTCCCATCATCATAATGCCGATTGATTCTTTGCTTTCTGTCCGAGGATCTACGATTGCCATTGATTGTCCGTTATGAATGACCATAAGCCTGTCACTAAGCGCGCGGAGCACATCAAGGTCTTCTGCAATAAGAAGAATTGCAACGCCTCTTTGCTTCTGTTCATTGAGCATATTGTAAATTGTATTTGAAGCGCCTACGTCGAGTCCTCTGAACGGGTATGCCGTTACAAGAACCCGCGGATGCATTTCTATTTCACGGCCGAGCAAAACTTTCTGAATGTTTCCGCCGCTCAGTTTACTCACGACGTGGTTTACGCCGGGCGTGGAGATATCATAGTTCTTAACAATTAGTTCTGCGCGCTTTTTCCCGGTCAGACGGTCAACAAAAAGTCCGTCTGACTCATCGTATGTTTTAAGAAGAATGTTGTCTGTAATGTCCATGCCTGCAACGAGTCCCATTCCAAGCCTGTCTTCAGGAATAAAACTCATGCGGAGTCCTTTCTTTTTTATTGCAAGAGGCGAAAGACCAATCAGCTCATCATTTTCAAATTTAATTGATCCGCTTTCGACTTTCGCAAGTCCTGCTATAGCTTCACAAAGTTCTTTCTGTCCGCTTCCAACTATTCCTGCTACTCCAAGAATTTCACCACCATATAAATCGAATGAAAGGTGGTTGAGCTTTGCCATGCCGTTTTCATCATTCATGAATACATCGGAAACGCGGAGAAGCGGTTCTTTCGAGCGCTGTGCTTCTGCTCTTGTTATTTCAAGCGAAAAGTCTCCGCCGACCATAAGTTCAGCGAGTTCTTTTGCTGAAGTCTGTTTTGTAACGACAGTGCCTGCATAGTTCCCTTTGCGGAGAACGGCCACACGGTCACTGATTTCCATAACTTCATTAAGTTTATGAGTGATGATAACGACAGAAGCTCCCTGCTCGCGCATACGGCGGAGAACATTGAACAGTCTTTCTGTTTCCTGAGGCGTAAGAACAGCTGTAGGCTCGTCAAGAATGAGAAGCTGCGCGCCATGATACAGCATCTTAATAATTTCAACAGTCTGCTTTTCACTCACAGACATCGTATATATTTTCTGATACGGATCAAAAAGAAATCCGTATTTTTTTTCAAGTTCATCAATTTTAACAGCAATCTTTTTCTTGTTAAGAAAAAAAGAAGAACGGTCACCAAGCATAATGTTTTCAAGAGCACTCATTACATTAACAAGCTTAAAGTGCTGGTGAACCATGCCGATGCCATGTGCAATTGCGTCTTCAGGTGATGAAAAGAAAACTTCTTTTCCGTTTACGCACATGCTGCCGCTGTCTGGCGTATAAATACCTGCAAGAATGTTTACAAGTGTGCTTTTGCCTGATCCGTTCTCACCAAGCAGCGCAAGAATTTCGCCTTTCCGAATGTCGAGAGAAATATTCTGATTTGCGTGCACTGTACCAAATGATTTAGAAATATTTTTAAGCTCAATAAAATTTTCCATGCACGCCTCTGTAAAAATAAAATGATAGACACAGCAGAATAAAAAAAGAACCGTGAGGTTCCATTTGACCGGAAAGCCTCACGGTTATAAAGTATTCAAAAATTAGTTTTTCGGAACGCTTCCGATAACACCTTTTACAAGCCAGTTCATGTTCCAGATGTCGCTGTCGCTCATAGTAGTGCCGGCGGCAACTTTTTCATTTCCATCCTGATCACAAAGCGGACCAGTGAAAATCTTGTTTGAACCGTCGATGATTTTTGCCTTTGCAGCATCAACAGCTTCCTGTGTTCCTGCAGCGCAAAGCGGTGTGAGTGTATCGAGTGTGACCATTCCGTTCTCAAGACCTTTCCAGTATGCCTGGCTCTTCCAAGTACCATTGAGGATTGAATGAACATCTTCGAGATAGAAAACATCCCAGTGGAAAAGCGGTGCAGTAAGATATGCTTTCGGTGCAGCGTTCGGTGAAGAAACGTTATAGCCGATGCAGTATGCGCCTTTTTCCTGTGCTGCAATCTGTGTTGCTGTAGAATCCTGGTGCTGTTCAAGAACATCGCATCCCTTGTTAAGAAGCTCAAGAGCTGCCTGTTTTTCAACAGCCGGATCATACCATGTGTTTGTCCACATAACTTCAACAGATGCTTTCGGATTTACTGACTGAACGCCGAGTGCAAATGCGTTGATTCCGCGGATGCATTCAGGAAGCGGGAAGGCAGCGACGTATCCGATTTTGTTTGCTTTTGTTTTCATACCGGCAACAATACCAGCAAGGTAGCGTCCCTGATATGCGCGTCCGAAATAAGTAGAAACATTCGGAGCTGTTTTGTATCCTGAGCAGTGGCCGAATTTTACGTTCGGGAAATCAGCTGCAACTTTGATTGTCCAATCCATAAAGCCAAAGCTTGTTGTATAGATGACATTGCATCCCTGATCGATGAGGTCGCGAATTGCTTTTTCGCAGTCAGCATTTTCTGCAACGTTCTCAACATATGCAGTTTTGATTCCTTCAGCTTCGAGCGCAAGGCGTCCTTTGTCGTGGGCCTGAGTATAGCCTTCGTCGTTGATTGATCCGATGTATACGAATCCGACTTTAATGTTGTCCTTTGTGAGGGCACCTGATTTTGCAGCATCTTTTTTGCTGCATCCTGTTACTGCGAGCAGTGCACAAAGAGTTGCAGCTGCTGCAAGAACGAACTTCTTCATATCGCTAATCCTCCATATATGTTATTCCGGCCTTTTCCGGATATCATACAAAAAAACATGCCTGAGAAAATGGCATGCTGAATTACTGTTTGCGGAATGTAATGCCCTGTTCGACAGACATTGAATCGATAATAGCAAGAGACTCGATTCTGTTTCCTTCCTTGCGAAGAATTTCACCGCCGTCCTGAAATCCCTTTTCGATTACAATCCCGCATCCCGCAAGCGTGGCGCCTGATTGTTTTACAAGGTCAATAAGACCGGAGAGAGCACTTCCGTTCGCGAGAAAATCATCGATGAGAAGGACGTGGTCAGATGATGAAATAAATTGCTTTGCAACAACGACATTGTAATTTTTTGAGTGAGTGTAAGAATAGACAGATGTCCGGTAACATTCATCGTCAACATTGCTTGTCTGACTTTTTTTTGCAAACACGACGGGGCAGTTATTAAAATAGTGCGCAGCTGCACATGCAATAGCAATGCCGGAGGCTTCTATCGTTAAAATTTTTGTGACTTTTGTACCGTTATAACGGCGTGCGAACTCTTTGCCGAGCTCGTCAAGCAGACTTACATCAATCTGATGATTAATGAAGCTGCTTACTTTCAGAATGTTTCCGGGGAGAATTTTACCGTCCCTGCGGATGCGGTCTTCCAACAATTCCATAGCATATAGTAGTAAAAAGAAGTGGTTTTTGCAATAGAAAAAAAAGACTGAAAACCGCAAAAATTGGATACAAACGTATATTATTTTTTAAGAAGCAGCAGTGTTCCTGCAACAATTGCCGCAAGACCTGCAGCCGATTTTTTCTGAAGTTTTTCGCCGAATACAAAATAGGCGAATGCGACAGTGACGAGAATACTAAGCTTATCGATAGGGACAACGACACTAGCAGGTCCTGTCTGCAGCGCGCGGTAATAGCAGAGCCATGCACCGCCTGTGGCAAATCCGGAAAGAATGATAAAAATCCAGCTTTTTTTATCAATCGATTTTATTGCGCTTTGTTTTTTTGTAACAAAGACGACGATCCATGCCATGATGAGGACGACAATCGTGCGGATAGCAGTTCCGAGTGTTGAGTTTATTCCTTCAATGCCGACTTTTCCGAGAATTGAAGTGAGAGCTGCAAAAACACTTGAGCCGCATGCGTATAAAAACCACGATGAGTGTTTAGCGGAAGTTGCGGCAGCTTTTTTCTGAATCATAAGCCATGTTCCTGTTCCGATAAGAACCATAGCAACTGCTTTCCAAACAGTTATCTTTTCGCCAAGAAAAATGAATGCAAGAAGCATCGTGAGTATCGTGCTTGTTTTATCGACAGGCGTAACTTTGTTTACGTCTCCAACCTGAAGCGCCTTAAAGTAGCAGAGCCATGAAGCGCCAGTGGCAATGCCGGAAAGAATCAGAAACACAAGTGTTTTTGTACTGATTGCTGTGATTCCTGCAAAAGAGCCTGTAACAAATACCATAAGCCATGAGAACAAAAGCACGACAATAGTGCGGAGCGCAGTCACAACGTTTGAGTCAGTGTTTTTAATGCCGCACTTTGCAAGTATAGCAGTTGCGCCGGAAAAGAGAGCTGAAGCAAAAGCAAATAAAATCCACATAGCAGAACTCCTTTAATAAAAGAGACCGATTCCTATTGAAATTTCGTACAGCGGTCCGTTGCGCCATGAAGTGTTCAGTAAGTTATCCGCTATACTGCTTGTTTTTTCAAGTGCTTTTGCTGCATCGAATCCGAGACTCCCGTGTACTTGAAGGCTTCGCCATCGTGAGGGAAATACATTGACGTCCAGACCGAATGAGTACCATCCGTCTTTCGGGGCAAAGTAAGAACTTGCCGCTTCGTTATGACCAACAGCGGCGTCAATGAACGGCGAGCATTGTACTTCGCAGTCGAACAGCGAGAGTTTTGACGATTCGGGAAAATTTATTACTGCCAATGTGAATGGCATTTCTATGTTGCAGGCAAAAAAAATATCTGTCCGTATGTCGCGGTCTCGTATACCGCGGAGATATGAGCCTGCATTTCTTAAAAGCTCATCATTCGATTCATAATTGAAAAACTCCCGTGCAGAAAAACCGATGCGCGAAGAAGAACAGAATTGTTCAGCAACAGCTGTGCATACGACGAACGGCGTTGAATTAACAAAGTCGTAGTCAAATGTCTGTATAAGAGATGATTCTGCGCCGCTTCGAAAATTGCCATTCCACACGATGCGCTGAAAAAAAAGTTTTTGTCCGACTGCCGCAAAACATTCGTAACCGCCTTCTGTATATGCATTGTTTTTCCCGCCGGAAGCAGATATGTACGGCCCCCAGCTGAACGGACCGGATGAAATCGGATAGTATTCGAATTGCGCGGTTCCGTTAAAAAGAACGTTGTTCCTGTTAAAAGCATACGAGACATCAGCGCTTGTAGTGAGAAAGGCATCCTTGCTCCAAAGCGTAAACGGTGTGACAAGAGAAATAGAGCCGCCGGCGAGTTTATCACTTGTTAAGTCAAATGTGTCATCATCGGATGCGTAGTAAAGTGAAGCGCTGAGAGGTGCGAGTGTGCCGGCAAAATTATAATCCTTAAGTTTTATTTTTACCGAAACCCCTGTGTTTGAGCTGTAAGATGGGTAGGGCACTATAATAACATTGTGTGTATCATGTACTGATACAGTGAGAGTGACAGGTACGGTCATGTTTGAGTTTTGAGAAGACTGAGACGGCTGTGACGGCAGAGACGACTGTTCATCGGTCTGCGAAAGATTTTGTAAACTGGTTTGTTCTTCTGCAGGAACTGTTTCTGTGATGCTTGTCGTGTCGAATGTGCGGCAGCTTGCAAGCTGAGTGCGAAGTGACTGTACATACGATTCAAGTTCTGCCTGTGAGCTGAATACTCGTTCAGTATTTATTTTGAGTGTTCTGGCAAGAGCCTGCTCTGTCGTTTTTCCAACGATTGCATAGCGCACTGTATCAATTTTATATGACTGTGCCCCGACTGTTTGTGAAAGAAAAACTGCAGAAAGTAAGAGAACTGTTGCAGACGATAATAATAATTTCTTCATGTTATTTTTCTCGGAACACTATTTTCTTCCATACAGGTAAAGATCCTGCTTTATATCCTGCGAATCCGCATACAAAGCCAAGAATGATTCCTGCGAGGACATCTGTTGGAAAATGTACGTAGAGATACAGCCGTGAAAATGACATAATTACTGCGAATACAAAAAAGTACGGCCACAGTTTGCTTTTGCAGAACAACAGGCATGATGCTGCAGCGAATGCTGCTGTCGTATGTCCGGACGGGAACGAATAGTCTGACGGGCGTGATACAAGCAAGTGAACTGCGGTGTTGATGTCGCATGGTCTGATTCGCGCAACAATAGGCTTGATAATGATACTGCTTATGACGACGCCGATGACGATTGCAAAACACATGCTTATTGATTTGATACGCATGTCTTTTTGTGTAAACATAATGGCTGCAATCAAAAGCCAGACAGCGCCGCCAGAACCAAGCAGCGAAATAAATTTCATTATGATATCCATGTTGCCGCTGCGCATATGATTCTGAATGAAGTCAAGAATATGAAATTCCAACATAATTCTCCTTACAGTAAGAATGAGTTTTGCCGCATGAATGTACATTCATGCGGCAAATAATACCGAAGAAGTTTAAACTGGAAATAAACTGATTGAATAAAATTGTTATGATTTAAAACGGTAGCCGGCACCCCAGACTGTTTCGATGTATTCGGGATGTGACGGATCTTTTTCGAGTTTTTCGCGAAGACGATTGATATGAACAGGAACTGTTGCCGCATCTCCGGAACCATCGCTTCCCCAGATGCGGTCGTAGAGCTGTTCGCGGTTAAAAATAATGTCTGCATTCATCATAAAAAAAAGCAGGAGCTCGTATTCTTTGTTTTTCAGTTCGACTTCCGCTCCGTCTTTGTAAACACGATGAGACTCGATATCGACAGTAAGACCGCGGATGCACAGCTCTTTTCTTTGTACGCTGCTGCCTTTAAGACGTTCGTACTGGGCGAGGTGAGCTTTTATTCTTGCAACAAGGACACTCGGTGAAAATGGCTTTTCTATATAGTCATCCGCACCTTTTCCCAGTCCGCGTATTTTGTCAGCATCTTCTCTTTGTGCAGTGACCATGAGAATAGGCACATCGCTTTTTTCGCGCAGCTTTCTGCATATCGAAAATCCGTCCATGCCAGGAAGCATAAGGTCAAGCAGAATAAGATTGTAGCTGCCTAAAAGTGCTTTTGAAAGTCCTTCGTTGCCGTCTGCAACAATGTCAGGATCAAAACCTGATGCTGCAAGATAGTCGTGCTCAACGTCTGCAATGAACGAGTCATCTTCAATGATAAGAATTTTTTTGCCTGTATCATTCTGCGTGCTCATTCTTTTTCTCCGTGTGTTTCTGACACAAGCGGCAACTTAATAATTATAGAAAGTCCGCCCGACAAAACATTTTCTGCAGTTATTGTGCCGTTCATGCGTTCAACAGCTTTTGCTGCAATCGCCAGTCCGAGTCCGCTTCCGTTTGAAGTATTTTTTCTTGCAGAGTCGCCACGGTAGAAAACGGTGAATATATTTTTAATGGAATCAACTGGTACACCCGGGCCGTCGTCACTTAGTGAAAGAACGGCATTATTATTTTCTGTTCTGATTGAAACAGTTATGTGAACAGTCTGATTCTTTTTATACTTTACGCTGTTGCTTATACAATTCCCGCAGATGCGTGCTATCAAGTCTCTGTCAAGCAATACTTGTGCATCAGCTAATTCTTCAGAAATAGTGCATGAGTCTGAGCTGTATTCATTCCGGTATGATTCTATAACATCGTGAACGACATCAGAAAGACTGCATATTTCCATATGAACAGGATATTCTGCAAGTTCCATTTTGGAGAATAAAAACAACTGTGAAATAAGATGCTCAAGCTCCTGCGCCTTTATTTTGATTCTGCCTAAATATTTTTTCTGCATGTCTGGAGTGTCTGCAATACCGTCAATGAGCCCTTCAACATATGCAAGTATTGAAGTGATGGGTGTGCGGAGATCATGTGAAATTCCTGCGATAAGTTCTGTTCTGTTTGCCTCATGCTGCTTTACAGACTCAACCGATTCTTTCAGATGATCGGCCATATCGTTGAAGCCTTCGCATACCGGCAGAAATTCATCATTTTTTGTATAGACTATTCTGTATGAAAGATTGCCGTCGCGCAATTCGTGAACGCCGTGTGAAAGAGTATCAAGCGGTTCTTCAATTCTTTTAAATACAAATGTAATAAGAAAACGGTCGGTGAGCCAGACTGTAAGAATCACAACGATACAAAAAATGATAATACAGCAGATGAGCATTATTTTAAGCGCATGGTATGAAGGCTTTTCTTCGGTGCCATATATTTCAATGCGATAACGTCCGTTGTTATTTTCAATAATTTGCGAATAGAGTGAACAGCTTCCGTTTGAAACAAAACCTTCGCCGCCGAGAATGGCAATTGCATCAGTGAGTTTTTTTGTATCAGACGGAATAGCGCCTGCTTGAGTAACAATATTCTGTTCTGAAAAAATTCGGTACGAAACAGTGTCCTCAAGAAAGATGTTGTTCAGCAGTTTGAATTTTTTCTGCCAGCTGCGCGGAGGTTCCTGCAGTACGTGTTCAGCAGCAAGCTCGCATTTCTTTGCTGTTTCAGGGAAGTCTTCCGATGAATGAATTCCCGGACGTATGCCGTTTTCGATTGAATATCGAATAGTCTCAATGCAGGCTAATCCCACTGCAGCGGCAACAAAAAGCGGAACTGCAATCATGAGAATGTTTGAAATACGGAGACGCCGGCGGATTGTCATATATCTGAGTGTACAGTCAAATTATAAACTATAAATAAACAGAATAATACTGCCGGCAAATGCGAAGCAGAATCAGCCTGCAGTTACGTTCAGATACACGTCTTTTGTTCCTTTTGCAGCAAACACTGTCGTTCCGAGTATGCGGCACGCATCATGCGCGTTCACCGATGTTGTCACACTGCCTGAGTTGTTTTTGTCCGCAACAGTAATCGTTATGTCGCCAGTGTTGTTTTTGTTCTCAACGCTGATGTGATATGTTGTTCCTCTAAAGATTCTTGTAATTTCTGCATGCTTTATAGACGAGGGCAGACGCGGCTCAATGCGAAGTCCGTCATATTCCGGTCTGATGCCGCATATATACTGCGAAAGCGCAACAAAGTTCCACGCGGCAGTTCCCGTGAGCCAGCTGTTCTTTGCTTCTCCAAAACGGCGCGCTTCTTTTCCTGCAATCATCTGCGCGTACACATACGGTTCTGTGCGGTGAATGTCGCTAATCTCTTCGAGATATGACGGCGCAATTTTTTTGTAGTGAGCGAATGCGTCGTCAGGCCTGCCGTTTACGACTTCGCCGATGATAATCCACGGATTGTTGTGGCAGAAAATGCCGCCGTTTTCTTTGGTAGAAGGATTGAACAGCAGCATCCGCGCGCCCGGGAACGCGTGGCTGCGGTACGGCGGGTCGAGGATCACGGCACCGTACTCCGTGTTCAGGCGGTCCGCGACTTTATTAAGGGCTTTTTCGCCCTGCTCCCGATCCGCACAGCCGCTGATGACCGACCAGGACTGCGGGTTCAGCCAGAGGTTCGCCTCCGGGTCGTTTTTGGAGCCTACTTTTTCGCCGTCGTCGCGGATGCCCCGAATGAACTGGTCGCCCTCCCAACAGTTTTTCCGGATGGAGTCTTTCAGCTTGACGGATTCTTCTTCCAGCGTTTTTTCATAGTCGGTGTCCTTTTTGTGCCGGGCCAGTTCTTTCATGATCCGCATTGCGTAAAAAAGTTGAAAGGCCACAAAAACGGTTTCGCCTTTTTCGCCCATGCGCAGGCAGTCGTTCCAGTCCGCGTGCAGACCGGCGGGCAGGCCGTGCGTTCCGCTGTGCTCCAGACTGAAGTGGATGGCGCGCTTCAGGTGTTCGTAAACGGAAGCTTCCCCCTTGTTCGCAAAGGGGATCGTTTCGTCAAGAAAGGCGGAATTGCCGGTTTCGCATACGTATTTCCACACGGTGGGGAAGAGCCACAGCGCGTCGTCGGAACGATACGGGTCGTAATTATAGCCCGGCTCGCCCGGGAGGAGCACGTGCCCGGGCCGGTGATCGAAAGCGATCAGCGGCAGGCCCGCGCCGTTATCGACCTGGCCGGAAAGTACCAGCCGCAGGTTTTCGAGGGCGGTATCCGGCGCAAGATGGGTAATGCCCTGGATGTCCTGTACGGCGTCGCGGTAACCGAGTCCGTTGCGCAGCCCGCAGTATACGAAAGAAGCGGCCCGCGACCAGATCAGGGTGATAAAGCACTGGTAGGCGTTCCAGGTGTTGACCATGTTGTCGAAATTTTTGTCCGGAGTATGGATTTCAAGGCGATCCAGCTTGGCGTGCCAGTACCGCTTTAACTCCAGCCACTCTTTGTCGCACTGCGAAGGGTCGGCGTAGGCGGCGGCGATCCGCCGGGCTTCCGATTCCCCGTGCGCTCCGAGCAGAAAACAGAATTCCTTCGCCTCGCCGGGCTCCAATTCAAAATCGGTCTGCAGGGCTCCGCAGGAGTTTCCGTTGTAATTCAGCCGGTCCCCGCAGGAGCCGCGCGTTACGCCCGCCGGGTCGGCGTAAGAATGGTAACGCCCGATAAACTCGTCCCTGTCGCCGCAGTAAGAACTGATGTCGGTTCCCGCGGCTGCGAAAAATCGTTCCGTAACGTTCGAGCCGTCCGGCCGGTGATGGCAGTTTTCGTTGATCGTCTGTAAAATCATGTTCCCGCCGCGAAAATAGGTGCGGGTGATGAACTGTGTGTACTGAATGTTCACGCCGTCCTGCTCGTAATTGTTTTCGTTCGTGAATTCGGCGTAGCCGGTGGCGGAAAGGCTGCGTTTCCGGCCGCTGTTGTTTTCGATGCGTACTCGCCAGACCTCATAGGTTTTGCCGAGCGGCACGTAGTACAGCGTCTTGGTTTTGATGCCGGAGTAGAGCGAAGAGATGACGGTATAGGCGGTTCCGTGCCGGCATTCGCTCTGGTATTCGTCCAGCGGCTTGCCGACGGGCTGCCAGGAGCCGGACCAGTAATCCCCGCTTTCGCGGTCGCGCAGGTAAAGATATCTGCCCGGCTGATCCGAAAAATTGAAGCGGTAACGGAGGATCCTTCCGTTTGCCCCGGATTTTACAAAGCTGTATCCTCCCGCGTTGTTCGAAATGATGGCGCCGTATTCGGGCGAACCGAGATAATTCGCCCAGGGGGCGGGGGTATCCGGCCTGGTCACGACGTACTCCCTCTCTTTTTCGCTGAAATAACCGTAGTTCATTCGGATTCTCCTTCATCTATGCCGGTTTCGCCTGACCGGCCTCCGGCAGTATTCTTGAGATCTATAACAGTCATGATAATTATTGTATCGAAATAATTTTCGCCATGATAACACCGCGGAATTAAGCCTCGTTTTGTCGGAAATCAAAACTGATTTTTCGAAAAAACTCTTTAAATTTCGAAAACCGCTTTACTTCACTCTGCTAATCAGGTAAAATAAAGGGCGGCGTGGGAACGAAGCGCCGATATTATTGAAAATCAACGGAAGTGCGGAAAATATGAAAAAATGGATCAGTTTGTTGCTTGCCGGTCTTCTGGCGGCGTTTTCAGCCGGTTGCGCAAAGCCTGCCGCAGATTCTTCGGCGCCGTCGGCCGACAGTTCGTGGGATAAGGTGAAATCCGCCGGTCAACTGGTGATCGGGTTTGACAAGGCGTTTCCACCGATGGGATATGTTGACACCAAAACAGGCCAGACGGTCGGTTTCGACGTAGATATGGCGACAGAAACCTGCAAG
>LAHS01003163.1_pt1 | contig 11875 bp, 8 predicted proteins | sample 329651 | NCBI WGS metagenome assembly LAHS01 (sample SAMN03275699, study PRJNA271635) | activated sludge metagenome | isolation source: sample C-1 Sludge from hydrolytic chamber (first chamber) of Anaerobic... | reverse complement strand
TGATGCCTATCATGCCATCAGGACCGTACGCGACTCGGCTGCCGTATGGCATATTAATCCTTGCGATGTGGGTATCATGGGCTTTTCGGCCGGCGGCCACCTCGCCTCTTCTGTCAGTACCCATGCCGACTGGAGGGTGCGGCCCGACTTCTCCATCTTGTTCTATCCAGTGATTACAATGGGCAGGAATACTCATCAGGGGTCCAAGGTTAACTTCTTGGGACACGACCATCTTGACAACAAGGAACTGGTGCAGACCTGGAGCAACGAGCAGGCGGTGCGCTCACATCTCACACCGCCTGCCATCGTTCTCCTGGCCAATGACGATGATGTCGTGCCTCCAGTGGAAAACGGCATAGCTTACTATAGTGCCATGCGCAGGGCGGGCAACAGCTGTGCGCTTCATGTTTATCCCTCCGGAGGTCACGGCTTCGGTTTCCGTCCGGAATACACTTACCATGAGCAGATGCTCTATGACCTGACGAACTGGCTCAACCATCTGAAGCCTTATAAGCAGACTGCGCTGCGCGTGGCCTGTATCGGCAATTCTATCACCGACGGTTATGGCATTGACATGAGTAATGAAAAGGGATACCCTGCCATATTGCAGCATCTGCTGGGCGACGACTACCGTGTCATGAACTTCGGGGTATCGGCCCGTACCCTGCTCAATAAAGGGAATCTTCCCTATATGAAGGAGCAGGCATGGCGCGACGCCCTCGACTTCCAGCCGAATATTGCCATCATCAAGCTGGGTACCAACGACTCCAAGATCGAGAACTGGTGCTACGGCAAGGATTTCGCCCACGACCTACAGCAGATGATCGACTCGCTGAAGTCGCTCCCCACTCATCCTGACATCTATCTGTGCTCACCCATTCCTGCTGCCAAGATCTGGAACATACAGGATAGCGTGATCGTGAACGAGATTTCGCCCATACTGAAGAAGAGTGCGAAGAAGAATAAGCTTCACTTCATCGACTTACACTCTGCCTTCCATAATAACGACGGAAAGCAGATGCAGCGCGATGGCATCCATCCTACAAAGGCAGGAGCACAGCAGCTGGCTCGGATCATCGCTGCGGAAGTAAAGCCTGCCAAATAAAAGTAGTGCAGGACATGGCTGACGTAGTCTGGCCGTTGCCTTAGGTTCCGAGTCCTGTTATCCGTCAGACGGGTTTCAGCAGTAAGATTCAGAACAAAATCAGAAACTCGATAAGTCAGAAAGTCACCATACCAGTAGGTATGGTGACTTTCTGTATAAATAAACTGTCCACCAGCTTATCTGAAGGAGGTTATAGGAGACGGAGTACACTCCGTCTCTACTAAGCCATTGCTGCAGCATATGCGCTAGCCTGTCTGAGTGTAATCTGTGGATGAAAAGATTGGCATTGCGACAATCATTGGTGTCCATTGGTGTCATTCGTGGTTCAAGGTTTGCACTTATAATCTGTTTCATCTGAATCTGTAGAGAATATAGATCCTTGAAGTGAAACTCGGAAGAGCCTTATCATGACACGCTATAGTTCATGTTCCCGCTTTGACAAAATGATAGCGAAAAGCCCGAATTTGCGACATTCTGACTTTAACAAATGGTTGACCTGGAGGCGTGTTCCAGCTCGGCGGAGAGCCCAAAAACAGGAGCGGGTTTGCGATTCATGCTTATTCGCGATGCGGGAAATACTTGATGCCAACGCGAATAATACTTAATCGCAATGCCAATAGGTATGAATTGCAGCACGAATAAGCGCAACTTTGCCCCGGAATCCTGCCAAATTAGGGGGAAAATGATGCTTTATGAAGGCCAAATTCTCCTAAAACCGAGGTGCTTACGAGGATTATTCTCTGTAACTTTTTGATTATCAGAGAATAACGAAAATGCCGAATTTTAGGCCAGTAAAACGCACGAGGACCTATGTTTTTCTGAAAACGCGATTTCTGAGGACTTTTTGTTTTTCAAATAGATAGCATTTTGGGTAAAATGATGTGCAAAGTGTCATCTGGCCGATCTGGCACGGTTGACGGTAAACCAGCGAACTATCGCTTGAGAAAAAACGTGCGACGGGGCAGCCCTTTTGCCCTACTGCAACAGCCCTTTGGGCTAACTGTAACAGCCACTTGTCTAACAGGATCAGTATTTTTCTCAACAGTACCAGACTTATGCTCGAATATTTTCAGGGTATTTCGCCATCACACATCGCCCTCATGAGGCGTACCATTCTAATTTTGCACAAGATAATGTGGCGGTGCTGAAATTTCTTTGTACTTTTGTAGATAGATCAAGATGACGAATTATCACTTATGGACGAAAAATATATAGAGGTCAGGGGAGCCCGGGTGAATAACCTGAAGAACATCAGCCTCCGCATTCCTCGTAACAAGTTTATAACCATTACCGGCGTGTCGGGCTCAGGCAAGTCGTCGCTGGCCTTCGACACGCTTTATGCCGAGGGGCAGCGTCGCTATGTGGAAAGTCTATCGAGTTACGCCCGTCAGTTTCTGGGGCGTATGAGCAAGCCCGAGTGCGACTTCATCAAGGGGCTGCCGCCCGCCATCGCCATAGAGCAGAAGGTGGTGTCGCGCAATCCGCGTTCCACGGTGGGCACATCGACCGAGATCTACGAATATCTGCGGTTGCTCTATGCCCGCATAGGCCGCACCTTCTCGCCCGTGTCGGGACAGGAGGTGAAGAAACACTCCACCGAAGACATCGTGACCCAGGTGCTGCAGTATTCCGAGGGTACGAAGTTTATGGTGCTCGCTCCCTTCCATGTGGTCGAAGGCCGGACGGTGGAGCGACAGCTGGAGATGTATCTACAGGAGGGCTATACGCGCATCATGCTCGGCGACGAGGTGATGCGTATAGAGGACGTGATCGATGACAAAACTCCTGTCGATGTGATGCAGGCTGACCGGGCGCCTTATCTGGTCATCGACCGCATGGGCGTGTCGCGCGAGAAAGATGTCATAGCCCGACTGGTAGATTCGGCCGAGACGGCGATGTATGAAGGTGACGGAGCTTGCCGGCTGCTGTTTCTCCCTTCCAATATCACCTACGACTTCTCATCGCGCTTCGAGGCCGACGGTATCCAGTTTGAGGAGCCCAACGACAATATGTTCTCGTTCAACTCGCCCCTCGGAGCCTGCCCCACGTGCGAGGGCTTCGGCAGCGTGATCGGTATCGACGAAAGGCTCGTGATACCCAGCACCGTGCTGTCGGTCTATGACGGCTGCGTGCAGTGCTGGCATGGCGACAAGATGATGCAGTGGCAGGAGGAGTTCTGCCGCAGGGCGCAGACGGTAGATTTCCCGATCTTCAAGCCCTATATGGATCTGACGCAAAAGGAGAAAGACATGCTCTGGCACGGTCTGCCCTGCGACAGGAAGAAAAACGGAGAGCGGCGGGCCGATGCCGTGTGCATTGACAGCTTCTTCCAGATGGTGAAGGAGAACCAGTATAAGATACAGTACCGGGTGATGATGAGCCGTTACCGCGGCAAGACCGTCTGTCCCGACTGTCACGGTACACGCCTCAAGAAGGAGGCTACGTGGGTGAAGATCGGCGGACGCAGCATCACCGACCTCACCCAGATGCCTGTGGTCAACCTGCGGGAGTGGTTTGATCAGCTCGAGCTGACGGAGCATGAGCAGGAGGTAGCCAAGCGGCTGCTCACGGAGATACGCTCACGTCTGCGCTTCCTTTGTGAGGTAGGCCTGGATTATCTCACCCTCAACCGGCTGAGCAATACGCTGTCGGGCGGCGAGAGCCAGCGCATCAACCTCACCACTTCGCTCGGCTCCTCGCTGGTGGGTAGCCTGTATATCCTCGACGAACCGAGTATCGGCCTGCATAGCCGCGACACCGATCGCCTGATACGTGTGCTGCGGGAGCTGCAGGGATTGGGCAATACCGTTATCGTGGTGGAGCACGATGAGGATATCATGCGCGCTGCCGACTGGCTCATCGACATAGGTCCCGATGCCGGACGGTTAGGTGGTGAGGTGGTGTACGAAGGACCGGTGCCCGGGGAACTGAAGCAGGGTGGCGAGGCCGCTACGCAGCAGCTGCTCGATAGGTATAAGCGGAGTTACACCATCAAATACCTGACTGGTGCCGAGCAGATACCTGTGCCCACATCGCGCAGACAATGGAACCAAAGCATCAGGCTGAAGGGCTGCCGCATGAACAACCTCAAGGGTGTGAACGCAGAGTTCCCGCTCAATGTGTTCACGGTGGTAACGGGCGTGTCGGGCTCCGGCAAGTCGAGCCTGGTCAAGGGCATTCTCTATCCTGCCCTGAAGCGCAAGCTCGACGAGGTGAGCGATGCCCCGGGCGAGTTCATGGGGCTGGAGGGCGACTACGACCAGATCCGTCATGTGGAATATGTAGATCAGAACCCCATCGGGAAGAGCTCACGGTCGAACCCTGCCACCTATCTCAAGGCCTACGATGCCATACGTCAACTCTTTGCCGAGCAACCTCTGGCGAAGCAGATGGGATTCTCAGCGCAGTATTTCTCATTCAATGCCGATGGCGGCCGATGCGAGGAGTGTAAGGGTGCCGGGGTCATCACGGTGGAGATGCAGTTTATGGCCGACCTCACCCTGGAGTGTGAGGCGTGTCATGGTAAGCGGTTCAAGCAGGACATCCTTGATGTGCGGTTTGAGGGAAAGAACATCAATGATGTGCTTAACATGACCGTGAACGAGGCTATCGAATTCTTCGGATCCTATAATCAGAAAACCATCGTCTCGCGTCTGCAGCCGTTACAGGATGTCGGATTGGGTTATATCAAGCTCGGTCAGAACTCCTCCACGCTGTCGGGCGGCGAGAACCAGCGTGTGAAGCTGGCCTACTTCATCGGTCAGGAGAAGCAGGAACACACCCTCTTCGTGTTCGACGAGCCTACCACGGGTCTGCACTTCCATGACATCAGCCGGCTGCTGAAGGCGTTTGATGCCCTCATCGACCGTGGCCATTCGGTGTTGGTGATAGAGCACAACATGGATGTGATCAAGGCTGCCGACTGGGTGATCGACATGGGGCCTGCAGGCGGCGACCGTGGCGGTAACGTGGTATGTGCCGGAACGCCCGAGACTATCGTCAAGTGCAAGGAGAGCGTGACGGGAAAGTATCTAAGAGCCCCCCTCGGTCCCCCCAATAGGGGGGAAGCCTAAAACGTGGGATAAGTACCCCCTTCAGTCCCCCCAAAAAGGGGGAAAGAAAAAGCGTGAGATTTGAGATATGCAGAAAGTATCACTCCATCGGCAGAATGCATCCCCCCTATTGGGGGGACCGAGAGGGGCTTTTACTTCTCAGCAGAATGCATCCCCCCTATTGGGGGGACCGAGGGGGGCTGTAGGGAGCGAGGGGGGCTTCTCCATCCTTATTCCCACCTACAACGCCAATAGCCTCGAGCTGGTGACACAGTTGTGCCATCAGGCCGAGGCTATTGCCGGACTGGAGTGGGAGATAGTCGTGGGCGACGACGGATCGACTGATGATGCCGTCGTTGCTGATCTGCGCAGGGTGGGAGAGATGCCCCATTGTCGGTATCTGCGCCCATCGCACAACATCGGGCGGGCGGCCATACGCAATTTGTTGGCGCGTGAAGCACGTGGAGAGTGGCTGCTGTTGATCGATGGTGACGGGAGCGTTATAGCCGATGACTACCTGAAACGCTTTATGGAAATGATAGACAAGGTGCAGGCGTGTTATGGTGGCTATGTGATGGAGCCTGGCCCGGAGGATAACCTGCGGTGGCGCTATGAACGGCATGCAGCGTCAGGGCATACCGTATCGAAGCGGCAGAAACACCCTTATCGGTGTTTCAATGTGTCTAATCTGCTGATCAGACGTGAGCTGATGTTGCGCTATGGGCTGGACGAAAGGTTCCGAAGTTACGGCTATGAAGACGTGTTGCTGGGCAAACACCTGCAGAAAGCGGGTATAGAGATAAGCCATATTGATGCCCCTATCGGTTTTAGGGATTATGAGAGCAATGCCGATTTCGTGAGTAAGACAGAGGAGGGCATACGCACATTGTATCGTTTCAGTGAGGATCTTCGGGGCTATTCCTCGCTGCTGGATACGGCGGAGCGTATGGGAAGTGCCTTGCGGTGGGCTTTCCTCCGATTATATCGGTGGAAACGCAAGAGCTGGAGGGATAATCTCTCAGGGCATGATCCCTCGCTGTTTGTATTCAAGTTGTACAAACTGGGCTATCTCGTGAGTCTGATGTCACGATCGGTTAGTCAGGAGTTGACCGTAGAGGAGCACTGAGGTTGACGAGCCACTTCCCCTGGTGTCTTACCAAAGGTATGTCGAAGTGCCCCTTCTCCTTGAGGTGACCGGCCTGTCCTATGCTGTCCATGCTGAGGAAATGGCGCACCGTAACCTCTGCATGGGCGGTGCTGTCATCATCGCCTATTTCTATGGCATCTATACTGACGGCCGCGCCTTCCTTCATCGACCGCAGCGTGTCCACATCAGCTTGCCGCACCTGCGAGGACATGTAATCGATCCAGGGAGTGGAACTGGGAGTAACCATTCGCCTTGTACCGGTAAACTGCCAATTGAAATATCTGTCTGCAAAGGCCTGCACAGACTGATATGCCTCGTCTTCCAGTGTGTTGCTGCATGCGGTGACGAACAGGAGCATGAGGCTCATGCAGAATGGCATCAGTGTGCAGAATAGGCTGCGTATCGGGTTCTTATATTGATTTATTCTCATTTCCTATACCATTGATATACCTGCAAAGGTATGAAAAAACTCAATGAATATAGGTGCAAGGGGGCAAGAAAAAGAAAACTTCACTTGATAATGTGCCTACTTTTCTATACCTTTGTAGAAAATTTGACACTATAATGCTACATTATATATCATTCGGAAGTGGTAGTAGCGGTAACTGCAGCCTACTGTTCACAGAGACGTCGGGGCTACTTCTTGATGCCGGACTGGGCATAAGGACACTGAAGAAATACATAAAAAACTATAATTTACATCTTAGTTACATTGATAGTTTGCTCGTGACACATGACCATGCCGACCATGTGAAATCGGTGGGGAGTCTGAGTAAGGACTATGATCTCCCGGTCTATTCCACCCGATTGGTACATAGCGGAATAGATCGCAACTGGTGTGTGCGTGGCAAGATCAGCCCCGATTATGTGAAAATCATCGATAAGGGTGTTCCCTTTCATGTGGGTGACTTCTCTGTTACTGCCTTCGGCGTGCCTCATGACAGTTCCGACAATGTGGGATACTGCATCACTTATGAGGATATCAACTTCGTGCTGATGACTGATATCGGCCATCTCACCGATGAGATGAAGGAGTATATCGGTATGGCCGACTATCTCGTGATAGAGGCGGATTATGAGGAGGAGATGCTGGCCAGCGGCCCTTACCCAGAGCATTTGAAGGCACGCATTAGAGGTCCCTATGGGCATCAGAGCAATTCGGAATGTGCCATCGCCATTGCAGAGAATGCCACGCCGCGCCTCAAGCACGTATGGCTCTGCCATCTGAGCAATGAAAATAATCACCCTGACCTTGCTGAGAAGACGGTAAAGCAGATCCTCCGTTCGCGGGGGATCATCGCTGGCCATGATGCCGGAGCTGACTTCGGGCTGGATGTGCTGAAACGGAAGACTCCTTCTGAAGTGTGGGATCTGAAGTAGCAGCAAGCCTGTCTCATTCCTCTCTTCTTCCTGTTTTGAGGAAGGGGTATGGGGAATAGGGTGCAGGAGTCCGAAAGGGAGAGGCTTTTAGAACGGCATTCCTACTGCGAAGTGGAACGTGAAGTCGCGACTGAACTTGGGGTGGAACAGCGCATAATGCTCATCGCGCGACTCATAAGCGGGATTGACGGCCTTCATGCCCATGTCGAAACGAAGGATAAAATAGTCGAAGTTGAGGCGAAGCCCCAGGCCGTAGGCCACGGCGATCTGCTTATAAAAGTCGTTCAACTTGAACTGACCACCCGGCTGGTCGGCGTAATCGCGCAGCGTCCATATATTTCCGGCATCGATGAAAGCGGCACCGTTGAACTTCCAGAAGAGGAAGGTGCGATATTCGGCGCTCATATAGAGTTTCATGTCACCTGTCTGGTTGATAAAGTCGATACGACCGTTGTTTCCCCGATACTTGCCTGGACCCAAGGAGCGGACACTCCAGCCGCGCACGCTGTTGGCTCCACCGGCAAAATACCGCTTCTCGAAGGGTAGAATGTCGCTGTTGCCATAGGGCCACGCTATGCCGAAGTCGCCGTGTAGCGCGAGCGTGTTGTGATTGTCGAAACGGAACAGGTGAGTATAGTCGAAATCAAACTTGACGTATTGTGCGTAGGCGATGTTGAATATGGTGTACTGGCCGTTGTCCTTGCGGCGGGTACGTGCCAGATGGGCTACGCCATTGAGCAGGTTGCCAGCTGTCTCGATGTTGGCGCGGAAGGCATCGGTACCATCACTGTAGGTAAGGCCAAAGCCTATCTTCATAATAAACAGATCTTCATAGTTATAGCGTAGGATAGCATTTCGGTTGGAAACGCTGTCGAGGTAATCGTGCTTGAAGGTCTCGCTGATCCACGGCATATAGACATAGTTCAAGTCGAGCAGGTCCAGACGATAGGACAGATGATGGTGGGGCTCGGCCCATCGATAGCGCCAGGCCGTGGTGAAGACGCGGCGATGGAACTCCGGTCGGTTCTGCAGATCCCACATCAGCGACAGCTCGGAGGTGGCATTGCTGCGTCGGCGGAAACTGTTGGAGAGGAAGGGAGCAATGAATCGGGGGAACTGGAGTTTCGTCTCGACGCTGTATTCCTGAAAGTTCTCGTCATGATAACCCTCAAGACCGGTGATGGCCTCGAAGGCTCCACGTAGCTCCACGCTGAAAAGCTCTGAGCCGTGGAAGATATTACGGTTCTCATAGTTCAGTGATGCTGCGGCCCCGAGGTTTCCTGCCGTGTTGGTACCCTCGGGTTGGATAGAGAAGGAGCGCTGCTTGTTCATGCTAACGTTGATGTCACAGTCAAGCTGCATGCTGTCAGGAGCCTCCCGGAAACGAATGTCCGTATAGCGTATGGCTTTCATACGGGCAAAGTTGTTGTACGTCTTCTGCAGGTCTGTGGCACTGAAGGGCTGGCCGGGTTTCATAGCTGTTGCCCTTTCGAGCACGCGCTGGCGTAGTGGCTGCTTGCCCTCGCTGCCATTTTGATAAGTCACCTTCCTGATGATGTAACGCGGGTGCAATGTCTCCGGGTGGCTGTTGTCGGCACGATATTTCAGCAGATGCAGCGAGAGGTCTACTCCTGCACTGTTGCTGGCAGAGTCGGCTGTATACTGAATGAAATCCTTGTGAAACCTGTAATATCCTGAATCCATCAGAATCCTGGTGATACGTGTGCGTTCATCGTCAAGCAGGTTTACTGTAAAGCGGTCGCCTACTTTCAGAGCCGTGGCATCACTGCTTTTGTGACGGCTCGTCGATTTGTCATGATTGGTAAGAATACGCTTCACGACGCTATCCTCGATGTTGTATGTCAGGCTTCTGATAAAATAAGGAGCGCCAGGGTGGAGCACATAGATAGCCTTGAGTTTCTTGCCTTTGATTCTGGTCTTCAGGTCAACGGTGGCATGCATATAGCCCATGTTCTGCATGGCCTTACGCAGGTCTTCCTGCGATAGTCGTGCCTGCAGGGTGTCGAAAATCACGGGGCTCTCACCTATCTTCTGCAGCGTGCGGTTGATCCATTTGGAGGAGTCACGACCCGACATGGCGTAGGTGCCGAGCGGAATCTTGAACATGGAGAACCACTTGGAGTTGGCCTGCTGCCGAATGTACGGCTTCAGGGCAGCGGCATCAATCTCTTTCTCGTTGGCCCTGATCTCCACGCTCTCGAGCAGATACTGAGCATCGGGAATGAATTTGGCTGAACTACAGGCCGACAGCAGACAGGTCACGAGGATCAATATATAAAGGTATCTTGTCTTCAATCTTCTTATTTTTTGTGTTGATGGTGGGGTAGCGGAGAGAGGAGGGCACACTACACCAATTATAATATATGTGTGCAAAGTTAGTTTATTTTTCTACATCATAGGTGCATTCATAATTTTTTTTATTACTTTATGTCACCTTTTGAGTATATATTGCGTTATACAGATGAGCGGCTCAATAAAGAAACAGAGTGTAAATCATTAAAAAAATAGCAGAATTATGTTAGAAAATATATTTGAAGAGTTTTTACTTCCCATTAGTATTATGGTGGTTCTGCCTCTGGGCATTGTATGGATTGTCAACCGTCGTAAGATGTTGGAAATGACACAGCGGATGGGTCTTGCGCGCCTTGCGCTCGAAAAGAATGTAGATCTGGATCTGAGCGAGTTCCTGAAGAACTTGAATGCTCCTGCCAGAACGCTTCGGGAACGTATCCTTGCCAAACTCCAGAATGGCTTAGGAATGACGTTGGCAGGTGTTGGAATGCTTGCTGCCGGGGCATACATGATGTATATGAACCCTGCCGAGCACGACTATATACCTTTCTTTGCCTTGAGTCTGGTTTTCCTACCCATTGGCATCGGATTCCTCGCTTTCTATTTCAAGGGAAAGCAACTGCTGCAGTCAGAGCCGGAAGAACCGTCGGCGGAGAACCTGGAGCAGGCTTCCGAGAAAGGGCAGCATAGCTTAGAGACTTCGAAACAACAGGACGAAGAATAAGAGACGGTCGTGACGGAGCAACAGTTTATAAGCCATGTGAGCAGCGAGCAGCAGTCGTTGAGGCGGTTTCTGCTCGCACTGTGCTGTGGCAGGCATGCCGATGCGGAGGACATCGCTCAGGAGACGCTGGTCAAAGCCTTCTTAGCTTCGGAGCGGTTGCCCGATGATGCCCGTTTCGCCCCTTGGCTTCTGCGCATAGCCCACAATGTATTCCTTGACCATTACCGCCGCCGTCGTGATGCTGTTTCAGTAGATCAGGTTGCCAATCTCTCTGCCCCGTCGATGGCAGACGAGGCTTACCGATATCAGGATCTCTATATGTCGCTCGACCGTCTTTCTGAAAAAGAACGTTCGGCAGTGCTGCTTTACTATATGCAGGGTTATGCTGTGAAGGAGATTGCGGAGATTACGGACAGCAGTGTAGATGCAGTCAAGAAACAACTCTCCAGAGGACGTGAACAACTTAAACAATATTTACAACGATGACAATAGATAATCATATAGACTCTACGCGTTTATCGGAGGCTGATGATGCCGCATTGAGCCAGTTGTTTGATAATTATCGTCCGGACCTCGGTGATGATCGGCTCTACATGGCGCGGCTAACCCAGCGGCTGGAAGGTATGGCATGGCTGAACCGTTATACACAGCAGCGCATACGCCGATACCGTATGGCTGTGATCGTTGCTGCCGTGGCAGGAGCCGTGGCGGGTATCGTCATGACGCTGATATTCATCATGATGCCTACGCCAGCAGACATGCAGCTCATCGGTTTCGGCCTGTCCTATCCGCTGATCCAGATGATCAATGCCCACAGCCAGCTCATTGTTTCGGTCCTCATGTCGCTTCTCGTAGCCGTGGGTATCTTCGCTCTGGTATCTATGCTGCAGGAATTCAGTGCATTGTGGGAGGTAAAGGATATGGATAAAAGGCTTGCGAAAAAGGTGCAGAGGTAATAAGGATCCTTCGGATAACCATAAACGTAAAAGGGAAGAAGCACAAACCGTGCTTCTTCCCTTTTGCATTGTAATTCATACTTGTGCGTCTTTGTATGAATACTTGTATGCCTTTGTATGAGTCCTGGTTACTTTTTACTCTAAGATCTTGGTCATTGACATCGATGAGATGAGTCCGTCGGGATTGACCGTGGCCTT
>LAHS01000214.1_pt1 | contig 11898 bp, 9 predicted proteins | sample 329651 | NCBI WGS metagenome assembly LAHS01 (sample SAMN03275699, study PRJNA271635) | activated sludge metagenome | isolation source: sample C-1 Sludge from hydrolytic chamber (first chamber) of Anaerobic... | reverse complement strand
AGAAAAATTAATATAAATATATATTTCCTCGCCGTTTAATACTCGTTTAAACGCTAAAACTTCTTCGTCAGATGACAACCGTTCTACTTTTCCGCGTTTAAGGACCTCGCTCCCACTTCGTAGAATGCCGATTTCGCGGGCAGCTTTAAGTGTCATATTTTCATTTGTATCCGCCCAAATCATAGCCCTTCTGTTGTCAGGGTCCTCCCCTCCGCGCAGAGCGATTTCGTCTCCGTAATAAATTAGCGGTATTCCGTCCAGTAAAAGAGTTGCGACAATTAATAGCGTAACCAAACGGTCATCGTTTAATAGGGTAGCGATTCTTATCGTATCGTGGCTTCCCAAAAGATTAATAAGATAATTTAACTGAGGTGTACGGTAAAGCATTTTGTTATTTTCAAGCTTGTCCCATAAGGTATTTATATCTATATCTTTTTTTGCGAAATCTATTATCCACTTTCTATATTTGTAGTTGGTCACGGTATCGAATTCGTCTCCGTAAAGCCATTTTGATGCTTGATTCCATACTTCTCCGATAAGTAATATATCGCTGTTTTTATTTTTAAGCTTTTGTCTCATTACTCTCCATAATTTATGCGAAACTTCATCGGCAACGTCCAGCCTAAAGCCGTCGGCGTTAAGCTCATCCGTCCAATAAACAGCGTTTTCGGTAAGATATTCGATTACTTCGTCATTTGAAGTGTTAAATCTCGGCATACAGGGAACAAGTCCTCCGAAGGTATCGTAATTGCAGTTTTTGGTATCAACAGGGAAGCTGTCTATAATAAACCAGTCGGCATATTTCGAAGCTTTGCCGTTTTTTATTACGTCTTGAAAAAGCTCGTTTTCTATACTGCAATGATTAAAAACAGCATCGAGAATAATTTTCATATTCTTCTCGTGAGCTTTAGTAATCAGCTCCTTTAAGGCTTCTTTGCCCCCGTAAATATCTTCGATTTTGTAATAATCCCTTATATCGTATTTATGGTAGCTCGGGGAATCGAAGGCAGGGCTTAAATAAATCATTTCTGCTCCTAAGCCTTTGATATAATCCAATTTTTCAATAATTCCCTTATAATCTCCGCCGTAATAAGTGTCCCTGTCGGGAAGCTCGTTTGCGCTTTTAGTATTTGGCGGATTATTGCTTTTGTCGCCATCGTAAAATCTGTCGGTAATAATCTGATAGATAATTCCGCCTTCAGCCCATTTTGGCAATCTAAGTATATCGTCGTCGTTTATTACGGGAAAATAAAAGCAGTTGCTTTCGTGAAACTTTTCAATGATTCCATCCGCCGTATAAAGGTAAACCCCATCATTTGTGTTAATTTCAAAGTAATATTTAAAATGACGTTCCGTAAGTGTGATTTCCGCTTCGTATAGGGTATATTCCTTGCTTTGTAAAACTGCGTTCATTTCCTTTTTGAAAAAATCTTCGGTGTGATTATATAAATTTTTATAGCACAATACCGCGCCGGATATTTTTCCCGCGCATGCCTTCAATCTGACACGCAAGGTGTCTTTATCCAATGCATAAGCAAAATAGTTGTCAGAGACGTGTTGTATGTGCGATTCTTTCATATTAGCTCCTAAATTTTCACACTTCCTTCAGTAAGTCCGCCGATAAAATATTTTTGCAGCGAATAAAATAATATAAGCATCGGGATGCTGCCGAGTACCGCACCCGCACAATAAAGGCTCCAATTTTGGTTGAATTGTCCCGTTATCATACTTTGAAGACCTACAGCCAGCGGCATATTGGCTAGACCTTGGGACATAATTGTGCTTGCAATAACGTATTCGTTATACGATATAACAAAGCTTTGTATGGCAACTATGGCAATCATAGGCTTTGCAAGGGGAAGGGTAATTCTTATCAGTATTTGAAATTTATTTGCGCCGTCAATCATTGCAGCTTCGTCAAGATCGTAAGGCACCGTATCAAAATAGCCTTTTGCCAAAAGTATTAAGCCCGCCGAAGCAAGAACAGAGTCAATTAAAATCAATCCGAAAACTTTATTTAAAAGCTGCAGCTGTACGAATATATGGAATATCGAAACCATAGATAAAGTCAGAGGGAAAATTTGAATTAATAAAATGAAGTTGAACAAAAAAGTTTTTCCGTAGAATTTAAGCCTTGAAAAAACATATACCGATACTGAAACCAAAACAACCGCTGCAATCATTGTACCTAGTCCGATTAAAAGGGAATTTCCTATCCAGTTTAAAAATTTTGTTCCCGTAAAAAGCTCTTTATAATTGTTTAAAGTAAACGCTTCCGGAATCACAGTGCTTGTTCCTATGACGTTTTCGCCAAAAGAAATCAAAAGAATATAAATGAACGGTATCAGTATTACAACCGCAATTATTAACAGCTGAAGCTGTATTAAGCTTTTACCAAAAATCTTTTTCATAACAATTCCGTACGCTTTTTATTTATTTTCATCGAAATAAGCGAGAAAATTCCGACAAATACGAATATGATCACAGAATAAGCCGCCGCTACCGCATATCTTTTGGTATTGAACGCCTTATTGAAAACATACGTTATCAATAAGTCGGTAGCGCCCGGCGCGCCCAGAATATCTGAGGATGGTCCTCCTTGAGTCAAAAGATACACACCGAATTGGTTGAACTGCATTATAAAAGCCATTATAAGAGTCGGAACCAACGCTTTAAATACCAGAGGAAGGGTAATTCGGAAAAAGATATAAAAATTACCCGCGCCATCGATTTTTGCCGCTTCGTAATAGTCCTTGGGAATTGATTTTAAAATTCCGAAAGCGATGACCATAAAATATGGGAAGGAAAACCACACCATAACCAATACAGTGCTGACTTTGGCTATAATCGGTCTTTCCAACCAACCAAGGAACGGAGGGAATACGGAACAAATTCAATATTTGATTAATAAGTCCTCCCTCCGTTTCAAGAAGACCTTGCCACATTAAAAGCGTAATAACCGTAGGAATCACCCAGGGAAGAATAAAAATCACGCGGTAAATTTTAGCAATTTTGATGTTTACCTTGTCAAGCACGGTCGCAATAAAAGTACCAAATAAAAAGGAAATTGTCACAACCGAAAAAGCAAAAATTATCGTCCAGACGGTCATTGATAAAAGTCCGTCAAGACCTGCAGTGAAAATATCTTTGTAATTAGCAAAACCGACCAAACCGTAATCTCTTAAATTCACACCGCTGTAATCGGTAAACGAAAGATAAACGTTATGAATTATGGGATATACGTAGAACATTCCCAAAAGAACAAGTAAGGGCACCATCAATATCCAGCTTATAAGAGTTACCCTTTTGCTGTAGTCGTATTTTACATATAAGGGATTATGTTTTTGATTAAACCTTTTGCGTAATATTATTAAGAAAATAAACACGCCTGCGGTTAAACCGATAACAAGATAAATCCACCAGGGAATTTCTATCCTTTCAGCCGAATAATTCATAAGAGCGACATCTTTTCTTATTGCGTCCGTAAGCTCGGTAAGTTTCGCTTTTGCGTCTACCGGTTTCCCGTTGCTGTCCCCGAAAAATATCGTTCTGAAAGCGGAGGTCGTATAGTTGTACCATATCGGACCTTCGGGTATATTCGGAAAAGGCTCGCATTCCTCTCCGATTTTGCTGATATTTCTCATAATATCATCACTTTGAATATAATCGCTGTTGATTACAGATAAATTAGACGGGTTTCTGTTTCCGTTTTTTGCTGCTCCTCCGTTTGCTGTTTCGATTAATGTCTGTTGATTAACGTCGGACATTATATATTTTAAAAACGCATTGGCGCCTGAAATGTTTCTTGAAAAACTGTTAATGACAAAGCCCTGAACCGTGGTAAGAGGTTTAGAAACCGTGCCGTCTTTATGCTTGGGAAGGGGAACTATGCCGTAATCAATACCGGCATTATCAAGATAATCGGAAGACCATAAGCCATAAAGCATCATAGCTACGTTGCCTTTTCCGAATTCGCCTACTATATTGCTTTCGCCGGCTATTTGAGAGTCGAGAACCAATCCCTTATTTTTCAGCTCTTTGATTTTATTTACATAAGCAAGCATTCCTTCGTTGTCAAGACCTATATCGTAAGGATTATAGGTTCCATCGTTTAATTGTCCAAAATAATAACCGCCGAATTCCTTTATTATAGGATACGTAAACCACATATCGCGGCTGTTTAAAAGAGTGCCTCTTTTTATATAATTGCCTGAAGCGTCCTTTACGGTAAGCTCTTCGGAAACAGTAAAAAATTCCTCCCAGTTTTTTGGGAGTTCCTCTTCGCTTATTAAATTCTTGTTATATATGAGTCCTGACGTATCTATAGAATAGCCGATGCCGTAACACTTTCCGTTTAACGAAAAAGCATCGAAAGCCGCATCGACAAAGCGTTCCTTTAAATCATCTTCGATAATAAGCGGGCTGAGATATCCCGATACCACCAATCCGCCTATATCGGGGGCCTGCATAAATACTATGTCGGGGCGCTCATCAAGCGTTGCGTAATTGACCAAATCGCTTGGAGCGTCAAAAACCGATCTCCTGTCAATGACTTCGATATTGATACCTGTAGTTGAAGTAAAATTTTTTGCAATTTCTCTCATCGCTTCGTTTTCGTATTCGTACTGGCTGAACCATACCCGAACCGTGCCCGCTTCCTCTCCCGATTTAGCGTAAACAAGCGTATCTACACTAAATACAGATGCGAATGCAGGCATACATAAGCAAATCAAAACGATTAAGATGGCGCACAAAATTTTATTCATTAAGCTTTTTAAACCTCTCAGTGATGTCACAAGCTTCCTTTATATTTTTGACGGGAAGGCATATTGAGTAGTTTCCCCTTTTAAGCAATTTATAATTTTTTTCTATTTCGCTAAAGGAGTTGCAATCAATGGCAAGGCAGACACCGTTAGCGTCTTCGTTTAGCTTTTCAATAAAATCAATAGGTCTGTTTTGATTGGGGTCGGTTGCCAGCCAAAGATTTGCTACGTTTTTAAGATTGCAAATTTCTTTTACAAGATACATAGCTCTCGAATGGCAATGCATGTGTCCCGTTCCAAAGTGATCAATAACTTTTTGGGTATGCGGCGCAGCAAATTCCTTATATAATTCACCCGAAATCATGCAGGCAATATCTTCGGACATATTGATATTTCCGTTTAAAAACCACATTCCGTATTCGGTGTTATTAAGGTATTTTTTTGCAAGTGAGTAAATATCCTCCGCAAATTGTATGGTAGCGTCTGCGCAAAAATCCAAAAGCTCGTGCAGCTCGTCAGGCGAGTCATAAAAATCAAAATAAATTTTATCTCCCCTTAATGCTCCCGCAAGGTCAAGAGGAGAAAAAAATCCGCGCATAAAAGGCACGTTACTGCCCATAGACAGCTTAAGCATTTCTTCTGAGATAGCAAGAAATTTTTTATACCATTTGGAAGTGCCAAGAGGAGGAAGCTTTTTCCAATCTCCGATATTTTCAAGAGAGGGGGTAGACCAGCTTGTATCAGGCTTAAAAACTATATCTCCTGTCACAAAAGCGGAATAATCTCCGATTCCGAGCACGGGGGAGATAGACGGAATCATATTATCGTCAACTTCCTTTCGGGCTTCAAAAGATTCAAACAGCTTATTTAAAAGCTCTTTTGCATATCTATTAATATCGTCTTCGAAATTAAAGGACATTAAATTAAAAGTATTATAAAAATCCACATCCGAGGGAGGCAGCGCGCGAAAAGTAACATTGCCGCCCTTTTTATGTACTGCGTCACGGTATGTCTTTTCCATTATTGAGAAAGTTTTATTGATATTAGGTTTAAATGTTTTTAATTCTTTATACATAATCATTTACTAAAATAGGAGCGGGCGGTTACCGCTGCGCTTGCCGCATCGGGCGTATATGCGTCGGCACCGATTTCCATTGCAAAATCCTCTGTCACGGGTGCGCCTCCGACCATAATCTTTACCGTATCTCGCAAGCCGGCTTTTGTAACCGCATCGATAATATCCTTCTGCGCCATCATAGTTGTGGTTAAGAGGGCGGAAAGACAAACGATATCGGGTTTATGCTCTTTGATTGCTTCGACAATTTTTTCCGCGGAGACGTCAACTCCAAGATCAATGCATTCGATGCCTTGTCCTTCTATCATCATTTTGACAAGATTTTTTCCTATATCGTGAAGATCCCCTTTGACCGTGCAGATTAATGCCTTGCCTACGGGCTCGACACCGCTTTTTACTAATGCGGGTTTCAAAATTTCAAGTCCTGCGTTCATTGCTCTTGCGGCAATAAGCACTTCGGGTACAAATATTTCGTTGTTTTTAAATTTGCGTCCAATGATACTCATGCCAGAAATAAGCCCTTCGGTTAAAATATCCTTCGGAGAAAAATCCTCTTTTAGAGCTTTTTCAACCTGTTCTTTAACGTCCTTTGCTTTTCCTTTTTGCAACAATTCACAAATATTATTTAAAATTTCCATAGTAAACTCCACTTTTCTAAGCTCATTATATTGTTTATAAAGTAATTTGAATATATACTCAGAGGTTCAAAAATAGTAAAATTTTGCTATTTAAAATCTAAAATTTTAGTAATTTTGATAAAAAAAGCTAAATTATTTAAAAAGCTGCATATAATTTTTAGGTGTTACACCGTAATACTTTTTGAAGATTTTTGTGAAATAATTGGCGTCACCGATACCTACTTTAAATGCTATATCCTGAATCATTTGTTCACCGGTTTTTAAAAGCATTATGCTTTCTTCCATACGGATTTTAGTCACGTAATCGGAAAAGGTCATATTCATTTCATTTTTAAAAAGATGTGACAAATAGCAATTGCTTACAAAGATTTCTTTTGATACGGTTTTTAAGCTCAAATCCTTATCAAAATTGCTTCGGATATAATTTATTGCGTTAATTAAATGTTTATTTGTCTGTTTGTCCGAACGGTGTTCGTAAACTATCGACATAAATACTTCCATTATTTCGCTCGTAAGGTAACATAAATCTTCAAAGGTCGTATTTCCCGAAAGTATTTTATTATAGATACCTATATATTGAGTGGTGCTTTCAAGCGGAGCCCCTATATCGACTGCCGCGCGCATTAAAATAGCCGTAAGCTCGTATAACTTTGCTTTAATTATGTCAAGATTTCCCGAAGAATATAAAAATATTTCGCCTAGGATATTATTGAGTATTTTTTTTGCGTTATTATTGTCGCCCGTTTGAACGTATGCAATTAATTCCTTTTCAAGATCGGCAGGATATTTTTTTAGTTTTGCTCTTTTTTCAAGTACATCGATATTTGCTGCGTTTTGTTTTTTTTCGATAAGCAGTTCGGCTATCTGTTTCTGTTGAAGGTTGATTTTTTTGCTTTGTGAAAAATATTTGCTTTCCTCGTGGCTTATATAGTTAACAAAAAAGAAAAGCATTTGAGCGGCGCTTGTCATTATTACCGGATCCAATTGCTTAGCGTGTTTTATAATGTCCTCGATTTTTTCGGGATTAATGGATTTTCCTTTGATAAATTTAATCAGTTCTTCTTTAACTAATTCGTCAGCATCCCAAAGCAATACGGGACCGCAGGCAATACTGCCGATTAGCTTATTTTCAAAAATTATCGGTGCGGAGCATTTTACCATATATCCGCAATTAAAAATATACGGATCGCCAAGCTCAACCGCTTTTTCGGCAGCGTATTTCATATACGCGTGACAAGATTCGCATCCGCTGCCTTTGACCAATTCGCAAATGCAGGAATCTTTTTTTATGCGAAAAGCCAGTTCTTCCTCTCCTTCTGAATTATGAAGAGAAACGTCAATACCCGTCAGAACGGAAAAATATTTGAACATTTTAAGCAGCTCGTCGAAATCAAAAATATCTGACAGCTTTTGTTCCGAAATTTCTATTTTCATATTTTAACCAAAACTCATATTGTTCATAAAGGCTTCCATAAATTTTTTATGGTTTGATAACTCTGTTATTTTTATCGTGCGCGCAATTTTTTCCAAAGTTTTTAGATTTTCAGAGTTTAACAAGCACATTATTGCGCCTAAACCGCTGGTGTTTCCGACATTTATTATTTTACCTTTAAATTCTTTTGGAAGCAGTCCGGTTTCTATTGCGTTATTTATATCCAAATAATATCCGAATCCGCCTGCGAGATATACTTTATCTATATCCGCGGGTAAAATGCCTGCATCGTAAAGCAGCGTTTCTATTCCGGCTTTTATTGCGCTTTTTCCTAGCTGGTACTCTCTTACGTCTTTTTTTGATAAATAAACATCATCGCAGATATAAAAACGGTCGCCGTCAATCCTGTTATCCAATTCGATATTTTTGCCGGATTTCTCCATAAAACCGCTTTCGTCGATTATTCCTTCCCTAATAAGTAAAGAAATCAAATCGACAAGTCCCGAACCGCAGATGCCTTCAGCTGTTCCTCCACCTATAACCGAATAACGAAGGTTTCCTTTTGAAAGAAAGACCTTTTCAATCGCTCCGGATGTTCCTCCCATACCTTTTTCGATATTTCCGCCCTCAAAAGCAGGACCGGCGGCGGTTGCACATGCGGTCAGATTAAAGCCGTCCTTTAATACCATTTCTCCGTTAGTACCTATATCGATAAGCAGGCTTTTAGTGTCAAATTCGTTCATTCCGCTTGATAAAACTCCTGCCACAATATCGCTTCCCACGTAAGCCGAAGACGAGGGAAGAAGTATAGTTTTATTGCTCTTTATTCCTTCGTTCAATATTTTCAAGTCAAGAAAAACCGCTTGAAAGGGTGCTTTTCCTAGGGGGGACGGATCTGCTCCGTAAAGTATATGAAGCATTGTAGTATTGCCGGAAATAACCGTCTTATTAATATCTTTAATATTATGTTTAATTAAAAATTCGGTTATTATCGAATTGATTTGTGTTCTAATAATTTCCGTGAGTTTTTTAAGCTTGCCGTTTTCCGCAGCATTAATACGGCTCAAAACATCGCTACCGTAGACAGCTTGTTTATTAAGTTCGGATTTTATATCAATGATATTTCCGTTTTCAAGATTAACAAGGTATACGGCAAGAGTTGTGGTTCCAATATCCACAGCTATACCGTAGCCGTCTTGTTTTTCAATCGAATAAGTTCTTTCAGCGAAGCTTTCAAGTCCGCTCCCCCTAATTTCCGGTATCTCAATTTTTATATTATCGATAACTTCCGCCTGACAAGATCTAATCTTTCCGTCTTTAATCTCACCTTTTATTAAGCCCTCGAGAATTTTTACGCTGCATTTATTGCAAATACCTTTGCCTCCGCAGCTTGCCGGGAGGAAAATACCGTTTTCGGTAAGGACTTCAAGAAGATTATTACCTTTCTCGGTTTTTACGGTTTTTTCTTTACCGTTAATTAGAATTTTTATACTAACCATTTCAATCATAAAAAAATATTGTAAAATACGTTACCGTATTCTCACCGTTATAATATTTCATTTCAAGTTTTTTTGCAAGAGCGGCAACATCGACACCCGTTGCTTCCAAGGAAGGAAAAGTTATATCCTTATGTCTGCAGGGAAAATCCGGATAGGTGCATTTTTTGCATTTTTCGCAGCTCCCTGCTTTCATAACCGAAAAATCGTACCCTTTATTTTTAAGCGAATTAATAATATTATCGCAAAGACTGATATTTTTTTTCCGCGCTTCGTTCATTCCCTCAATGTCAAAAGCATCCGAAAGCTTATAAACAATAGTATATACAAGGGCTTTACTATATTTTAAATAGGATTCTTTTAGTTCATAAAAGTTTCCGACTGCGGGAGGACAGGTCCAGTTTGTATTATATTTTCCGCATTTATTTTGGATGCAATATTTAACCATTTCTTCAAAAAAAGGTATTTCGATACTATCGATTTCTTTATATTGAAATGCTTTTTCTTTCAAAAATTTTTCTATATATTCTCTCATAAGGTCAGTATAACATAAAAACCGGCATCTTAACTTTTTGTTTTTTTACGCGAAAGCTGAGCTTTTTAATTAGACTTTACACGAAAGAATTAAACTGCTATATTATTGATTGAAAGTATTTTATTGGTTATTGCAATAAAAGCCTTATTATTAAATAAGGATAAGTATATATTATAATAATGGAAATTATTTAGGAGGGAAATATGAAAACCTTGATTTTTTATTACTCCAATCGTCAGGGCAATACAAAAAAGCTTTTGGATTCTATAGCTGAGGCGGGCGACGTTGCTTTAAAAGACGTAAGAAAAAAATGCGAAATCAATTTGGACGAATATGACCTTATCGGCTTTGCTTCGGGAATATATATGGGCAGATTCCACAGAAAAGTTATTAAATGCGCAAAAAAATTGCCCGAAGGGAAAAATACTTTTTTGATTTATACCTACGGCTCGCTTTGTGAGGGGTATACCGACAAAATAAAAACGGCTATTCTATCTAAAAACTGTACAATAAAAGGCGATTTTGGTTGCATAGGTTCTATTCCGTCCGGTCCTTTAAAAACAATGGGGAATGTCGAAGAAAGACATCCTAATCAAAACGATATAAATAATGCCGTTAATTTTTATAAAGAACTGATTAAAAAATAAAATTTAGGAATATTTTAACCGTATATTCTTAAGGCTTTTTTATTATATATAAAATTTGTAGGTTTTATATAAAAGAGGAGTGGACGATACTGCGACAAATATAACAGTGAAAACATAAATATATTGTGTATTCCAAAGACCGATAAAGCAACACTGTTTGTAATAGAAAAATATTAATCTTTTGGGCTTAAGCTGAAAAAAAACTGGGGGTAAAAAGATAATAATGAGAAAAATATCTATATTAATATTTTTGATTTTGCTTTGCGCAACCTTGCTTTGCGGTTGTAAAAAGGAAAATACAGTCGATAATTCTAATGAAACAGTAGAAGTGAGTATAAAAAGCGGCTTCGGTAAGGGTGGTGATCCGATGCCTTCTACGCAGATGGCTGTAAAAAGCGATACAAACGTTTTTGATACTAATGAAGTTGAGGTTGATTTATTTTTTGGAAGTACAAATAGTTCTGATTTGCAAGGTTATTTTGAAAGGAGATACGGATATGTAGAGGGTGACGCGGTAACACTTAAATTATACATTACGAATTATATTACGATTTTACCTAATCATAAATTTTTAATTAATGAAAATTTTGTTCCTTATAAAGAGTTTACCGATTATTTTGACTCAGAAACCGGAAAAATCAACGATAAGTATGATGATAATTATTACAGCATATACCGTGATCAAACTCCAATAGGTGATAAAGTCGCTGTTTCACCTGATTTATTTTGCGACGACTACGGAAAAATCTATTTCACCATAACTGAATATTTTTATAAAGGGGAAGATTTTTTGGCTTACGGCAAAAATAATTGTGTTGCGCTATATTATATTAAAAAAGAAAATAAAGTAACTTTATATTCTGAAAGACCGGAAACTAACCCTACACTTCCCTATAATTCAACTATTAATTTATTACAAGCAATTGGATATAACGTAAAAGCTTATAATTCTAATGAACTTTCAAATTTTAAAAATAATATTTATGAATCCTATAGTACATTAAAAGAAAATGTTTTATACGATATATATCCGGAAATAAATCAAAATGAATTTAAACTTAAAAATGCTTTATATATTACCGATGCCGAACAAACAAAAGTAGCCTATGTTTTGTGGTTTAGTGATATAAAATCCGCTACAGTAGGTAAAGTAGGGTTTAAAAATTTACATCCGTCGCTTGCCTATCAAGATTGGGGGAAAAACGATTCATATTTTGGAATAATGGGAGATTTAATAGGTTTAATATGGAATAACGGTATTATTTATTAAGGGAGGATTATGAAAAAAATATATAAATTTTTAATAATACTA
>LAHS01000443.1_pt1 | contig 11905 bp, 9 predicted proteins | sample 329651 | NCBI WGS metagenome assembly LAHS01 (sample SAMN03275699, study PRJNA271635) | activated sludge metagenome | isolation source: sample C-1 Sludge from hydrolytic chamber (first chamber) of Anaerobic... | reverse complement strand
TTGTATACAGAAATGGTGTTTCCAACCATTTCCGGAATGATCGTAGAGCAGCGGGAATATGTTTTAATCATCTTCCGGTCTGCTGCTTTGTTCATTTCAATAACCTTTTTGTAAAGGGCCTTTGCAATGAAAGGACCTTTTTTAACAGATCTTGACACCGTTAACTCCTATGCAACTACTTCTTGCGGCGGGAAACAATAAACCGGCTCGAAGTTTTTCTCTTGTTGCGGGTCTTGTATCCTTTGCAAGGCTGTCCCCACGGAGTAACAGGATTGTGTCCCTTACCCGCGCCTTCACCACCACCAAGCGGATGATCAACAGGGTTCATAGCCATACCACGAACTGTGGGGCGTACACCGAGCCATCTTCTGCGTCCTGCTTTTCCAAGCTGTGCATTCATGCGTTCTTCGTTTCCGACAACACCGATTGTTGCATAGCATTTTCCAAGTATACGACGTGTTTCGCTTGAAGGCAGACGAATGATAACGTAGTCGCCGTCTTTTGCTGCGACAAGTGCTGAAGCACCTGCTGAGCGGACAAGCTGTCCACCGCGACCGAGCGTGAGCTCGATGTTGTGAATAGTAAATCCAACCGGGATTGCTTCGAGCGGAAGTGCATTGCCGACTGTCGGTGCTGCATTTTCGCCAGACAGAATCTTCTGTCCTACCGTCAATCCTTTCGGAGCGATGATATAGCGTTTTTCGCCGTCTGCATAATAAATCAAAGCAATGTTTGCACTGCGGTTCGGGTCGTATTCAATTGTTTTGACAGTTCCCGGAATGCCGTGTTTATCGCGTTTGAAATCAATAAGACGATAACTTCTTTTGTGTCCGCCGCCCTGGTGACGTACAGAAATACGTCCGTTGGATCCGCGTCCACCATTTGAGTGAAGACCTGATACCAGACTTTTTTCGGGTGTATCGGTTGTCAGTTCATCTCTCACCAAATCAATACGAGTACGAGTACCCGGTGAATATGGTTTAAAAACTTTAAGAGCCATCTGGTTCCCCTTAATTTACGAAGGCTCAAACGCCTTCGAATACCTTAATGGTTTCGCCGGGAGCAAGACGAACAATCGCTTTCTTCCAGCTGGCAGTTCTGCCCGGGTTCGCACGAACCCGTTTCATTTTGCCGAGTACATTCATTGTTGTGCATGACACAACTTTGACGCCGAAGAGTTTTGATACTGCTTCTTTAATCTGCGTCTTGCTCGCATCGGTATGTACTTTGAATACATATTTTCCCTGTTCGCGAAGAGCAGTTGCTTTTTCAGACAGTACCGGCTCAATAAGGATATCGTTAAGAGTTGTCATTATTTAGCCTCCTCTTCTGATTTGTAGAATTCGGAAAGATTCTTTGCTGCGCTTTCAAGCATAATAACTTTTCTTCCGTAGAAGAGGTCATGTGCGCGAAGGCGGTTGAAAGACAGGAATGACAGAGCCGGAATATTGCGTCCTGCCTGTCTGATTTTTGCATCGTCATCTTTAAGAATGATGACTGTGCGTTCGTCTTTTGCAAAATTGTTCAGAATCTTTACGAGATCCTTTGTTTTTCCACTGTCAACAGTGAAATCCTCAACGACTGTCATGCGGTCACTCTGAGCCTGAAGGCTGAGAATTGACTTCATAGCAAGACGTTTTACTTTCTTGGGCAGTGCAAAACTGAAATCACGGGGTTTCGGACCAAACATTGTTCCGCCGCCACGTGTAATCGGGGACTTCTTATCACCACGGCGAGCGTGGCCGGTTCCCTTCTGTTTGTACGGTTTAGCATTGCTGCCGTGTACTTCAGCACGACCTTTTGTAGAAGCTGTGCCGACGCGTTTATTTGCTAATTCGTTATTGATGGCATAGTAAATAACATCTTCATTGACCGGGAGGCCGAAAACGTTATCATCAAGCGTTATTGAGCGCAGCTCTTTACCATCGACTGAATAGACTTTCTTTTCCATCTTATTCCTCGACCTTATTTCTTAACCGCGGACTTGATGATCAGCGTGCAGTCTTTATTCCCGGGAACAGCCCCGCGAACCATAACAACTTTGAGTTCAGGATCGATTTTGACAATCTTGAGGTTCTGGACAGTGACTCTTTCGAATCCCATGTGACCAGGCATCCTGATATTCTTAAGGCTGTGACCAGGGGTTGTACAACAACCGGTGCCGCCCTGCTCACGATGGAATTTTGAACCATGTTATGCGCGTCCGCCGTGCATGCCCCAGCGTTTCATAACGCCCTCAAAACCTTTTCCCTTTGAAGTAGCAGTTACATCAAGGAAGCCTGTTTTTTCAAACAGTTCGAGACCAATCTGGTCACCAACTTTGATGTCTTTCTTCTCAAAGTCTCTGAATTCTTTCAGATGACGTTTTGGGGTAATGTTTTCAGGGAACTGACCTGCGTATGATTTAGTAATATGAGACTTTTTCTCTTCGTCGAGTCCCAGTACAACCGCATCATAACCTGCAGTTTCCTTTGTTTTGGTAGCAATGACAGTATTAGGCTCAACGCGGATCACGGTTACTGGTGTCAGATTACCGCTATCGTCGAATACCTGAGTCATTCCTACTTTCTTTGCAATCAGACCTTTCATTCTGACTTAACTCCTACAGAAGAAACCTTGTAATTTCTTCTCTTTTTGGCCGCCATCCCGGATCCTCGGGACCGTTACCATTTTTAACAGCAAAATCAGCTGCGACGCAGCTTCAATTTACTGTTTAATTTCTACATCAACACCGGCAGGAAGTTCCAGTTTCATCAGAGAATCCATAACATCAGCTGTGGGTTCAAGGATGTCGATTACACGTTTGTGTGTTCTCATTTCGAACTGCTCGCGCGACTTTTTGTTGACGTGCGGTGAGCGCAAAACGGTAATCTTGTTAATTCTGGTCGGAAGCGGGATCGGTCCAGAGACCTTAGCACCTGCTTTCTGAACAGTCTGCACGATGGCTTTTGCACTTTGATCGATCAGCTCCACATCAAAAGCGCGAAGTCTGACACGAATCTTTCCGTTAGCCATTTTTCCTCCAATGGAAACAGAACGGGGGCTGTCCGCGGTCTAACCGTTTAAGCCGCCACCCGTTCTGTCCACTATATACTACTCAATAACCTTTGTTACCTGACCGGAAGCGATCGTGTGACCACCTTCGCGGATAGCAAGTTTAAGTCCTTCGTCCATAGCGATCGGGTGAATAAGTTCACCAACGATCTTTACGTTGTCGCCAGGTTTTACCATGTCTGTACCCGGTTCAAGTTCCACAGTACCGGTAATATCGGTTGTGCGGAAATAGAACTGAGGACGATAGCCGGTGAAGAACGGGCTGTGGCGTCCGCCTTCTTCCTTTGACAGAACATAAATCTGAGCTTCGAACTTTGTATGCGGGTGAATTGAACCCGGTTTTGCAAGAACCTGACCACGTTCGACGTCTTTTTTGTCGATACCGCGGAGAAGAATACCAACGTTGTCGCCAGCCATACCCTGATCAAGGGTCTTCTGGAACATTTCAATACCGGTAACAACTGACTTTGCAGTCGGTTTAATACCGATGATTTCGACTTCGTCGTTCATATTGACAACACCGCGCTCGATACGGCCGGTAACAACAGTTCCACGACCAGAGATCGTGAAGATGTCCTCAATCGGCATCAGGAACGGTTTTTCGTCATCGCGGACAGGGTCATCAAACCATGTATCCATGGTGTGAAGAAGCTCTTCGATGCACTTTGTGTTAGCAGGATCTTCAGGGCTGTTGAGAGCTTTGAATGCTGATCCCTTGATGATCGGTGTATCCGGTGAGAAACCGTATGATTTTACGGTGTCTTTGACTTCCTCGACAACGAGTTCGAGAAGATCAGGATCATCGACCATATCAACCTTGTTCAGGAAGACAATGATCTTCGGGACGCCGACCTGGCGAGCGAGCAGAAGGTGTTCGCGAGTCTGCGGCATAACTGAGTCCGGAGCTGAAACAACCAGAATTGCACCATCCATCTGTGCAGCACCAGTGATCATGTTTTTGATGTAGTCAGCATGTCCCGGGCAGTCGATGTGTGCATAATGGCGTTTGTCAGACTGATACTCAAGGTGGCGGGTATTGATTGTAATACCACGAGCTTTTTCCTCAGGTGCGTTATCAATTTCATCATACTTGAGGGCCTTATCACCGTACTTTTTTGCGCAGTACATTGTGATGGCAGCAGACAGAGTGGTCTTACCATGGTCAACGTGACCGATGGTTCCAACGTTCATGTGGGGTTTAGTTCTAACGAACTTCTCCTTTGCCATGTTTTTCTCCTTGCCGGAAACCGTTTGTTTCCGAGCATACTTGAATTTATATGTGTTGCACTTTAAGCCAGAACGGGACAATTTCGACTGAAAAAGTCACATTCGCATACACACTTATTTATACGAGTTGAAAGATGAGTATTATGGAGGAAACGGATAAGGAAGGAAACTTCCCGTGCAGCATTCCATCAATTCGGAATACCGGTGTCCGGAACCACCGATCATCATCAAACAACTTGTTTAATAACTGGTTTGGCATCCAGGACTTCGAATTTCTTCAGAAACCCTAGCTGTTAAATCAATTATTTATAGACACTGCCAACGGCAGATATCAACACAGTTAAGGGCTGTAATTACCTGAAAACTGAAACCAGTTAACTTTACGGTAACACCGGACTCTCATGTCCGCCTGAATTCAAAGAACCCTTCGTCGAAAAACGACACTGCAAGCAGTAGAGTTTACGACGTTCTCAATTTATACACTTTTAGAAAATAAATTGCAAGAGCAGAATAAGTAAAATGCAAAAAATACCCGCCTTTTCACAGGCGGGTATTCGCAGGAAACTACCAGCGATAGTGTGCAAAAGCCTTGTTGGCTTCTGCCATCTTGTGGGTATCTTCCTTCTTCTTATATGCAGAACCGGTATTGTTGAACGCATCAAACAGTTCAGCTGCGAGCGTGTCAGCCATACCATGTCCGCTTCTGCTGCGAGCAGCAGTGATGATCCAGCGCATAGCCAAAGCTTCGCGGCGTGAATCACGGATTTCGATAGGAACCTGATAGGTTGCGCCGCCGACGCGGCGTGATTTAACTTCAACCATCGGTTTTACGTTATCAAGAGCTTTAAGGAATACTTCGAGCGGATCCTTATCGGTCTTCGCTTTAAGCTGATCCATAGCTTCATAGATAATCTTTACGCATGTGTCTTTTTTTCCGTCCAGCATCATGCGTGTAACAAACTTTGAAACGACCGGGCTGTTGTATTTAGCATCCGGCATAATCGGACGGTTAATGGATTTCTTGTGTCTTCCCATGGTATTCCTCCTTTATTATGCCTTAGGTCTTTTAGCACCGTACTTTGAGCGGCCGCGTTTGCGGTCTTCAACGCCGAGTGTATCTTTTGTACCGCGGATGATATGGTAACGAACGCCAGGGAGATCCTTGACACGTCCGCCGCGGATAAGAACTACTGAGTGTTCCTGCAAGTTATGTCCGATTCCCGGAATATATGCAGTCACTTCAATACCATTGCTCAAACGAACACGAGCTACCTTGCGGAGAGCAGAGTTCGGTTTCTTCGGGGTTACTGTCATAACACGTGTGCAAACGCCACGTTTCTGCGGGCATGACTGAAGCGCGGGAGCTTTAGTTCTGTTAGCAGCTGTCTGACGACCCTTACGGATTAACTGGTTAATTGTAGGCATTGGCCTATTCTCCTATTTATGCATCCGGTCAGCACCCCGGATAAAAAATAACAATACAAAACTCGCCTAAAGACGGGTTCAAACATAGTAACGAATTCGAGACCAGCGCGTCAAGCAACAAACGTCGATCATCGAACCCAAGGCGCTCATTCTGCCAGCAGACCGCACTTCAGATCAGAGCGACAAGGATGTCGCGTCCTTCAAAGTACAGACTATTGCCGGCAGAACGCACTTCAGACCAGAGCGACAAGGATGTCGCGTCCTTGAAGTGCAGACTATTGCTGACAGAACGCAAAGCGTTCTGTCCAAGTTCGTACGCCAAGGATGGCGTACGAACGACTAGTCCTCATCCGGTACGTTAGCGTCCATCGCAGGTTCTTCAACCTGTGCTTCGAGCGCTTTTTCCTCACGGCGTTTTTCAAGAATTTCTTCCATCTGAACGTCCAGGTCGTTGTCGGTCTGGTCAAACAGCTTTACATTCTTGTAGTTCTTGATGCCTGTTCCAGCCGGAATCATGTGACCAATAATCACGTTTTCCTTCAGGCCGTGCAGGTTGTCTGTTGCGCCGGAAATAGCAGCGTTCGTAAGAACACGTGTTGTTTCCTGGAATGATGATGCAGAGATGAACGAGTCTGTTGCAAGAGCAGCCTTCGTGATTCCCTGGAACATCGGACGTGCGATTGCCGGCTGGCCGCCTTCTGCAACAACACGTTTATTCTCTTCGTGGAAATGGTATTTATCAACCTGCTGTCCGAAGATGAACCGTGTATCGCCGACTGCCACAACTTCGACTTTGCGAAGCATCTGGCGGACGATGATACCAATGTGTTTATCATCAATTGATACGCCCTGTGCACCGTACACCTGCTGGATTTCTGACATCAGGTAATTCTGCAGAGCATTTTCACCAAGGATGGCGAGAATATCATGTGCATTCGGTGAACCGTCGCACAGAGGTTCTCCGGCTTCAACACGGTCTCCATCGCGGACGAGCATGCGGCGAGTCATCGGAACCATATGTTCAAACTGCTTGCCATACACATCTTCAACAATCACGACGCGTTTGCCTTTTGTAACGCCCTTGAATTTAACCGTACCGGAAATCTGTGAAAGAACACACGGAATCTTCGGCTTGCGGGCTTCGAACAGTTCGGAAACACGCGGAAGACCACCGGTAATATCGTTAGTCTTTGCAGCTTCCTTTGCCATCTTAGCCAGTGTTTCGCCGGCATCAACTTTCTCTTTGTCATCGACAAGAAGAAGAGCTCCGGCAGGGAGATAGTAGCTTCCCTTTTCGTTTCCTGCTTCATCAGTGATGAGGATACGCGGCTGTTTGACATCAAGGTGAAGGTCACTGATGCGGCGCTCAACCTTTCCTGTCTGAGCATCTGTCTCTTCAAGAAGAGTTGATCCAGGAATAACATCCTCAAAGTGGACATATCCGTCAACTTCGGCGATGATCGGTTCGCTGAATGCATCGAATTCACCGATTGTTGTACCGGCTTCAACGACATCTCCAGCTTTAACAAAAATGTTAGAACCGTTGATAATTTCAATTTTCTGATCACTGCTTGCAAGATAAAGTGTCTTGCCGCGGATCATAACACGTGCGTTCTCCGGAGCTGTTACATTGCCCGCTTTGCGTTCAATGACAACTGAGCCTTTAAGAACACGCGCGCCGTCTTCAACGAGAACTTTGTCTCCTTTTTCTGCAGGGCATGTTGCAATGATGCGTGTAGCATTCATGTAGCCTTTGCGTGTAAAGAGCCATGTCTTGTCTTTAAGAACAACATGCGTGCCTTCGATGCTCTCGACGAGTACCGGGTATTTAAGAACAATCTTGTTTTCCTCAGTGACTTTAGATGCAGTACCGCCAACATGGAAGGTGCGCATCGTGAGCTGAGTACCAGGCTGACCGATTGACTGAGCAGCGATAACACCGACAGCTTCACCGATTTCAACAAGCTTGTTGCGTGCAAGGTTTTTGCCGTAGCAGCGCACACAGACGCCGTGCTGGGCTTCGCATGTAAGAACAGTGCGGAGCTTTACTTTTTCAACACCGGCTTCCTCAATCTTCTTTGCAAGATCGTCGTCGATGTACTGGTTCACGTCGCAAATCAGCTCGCCGGTAACAGGGTGCACAACACGTTCAATAGTGAAGTGACCTGCAATGCGTGTTGAAAGCGGTGTGATGATTTCATCGCCGTCTTTGATTGCTGTATAGTCGATACCGTTGATTGTTCCGCAGTCTTCTTCGTTTACAACGACATCCTGAGAAACATCGACGAGGCGGCGGGTCATGTAACCAGCGTCTGCAGTCTTAAGAGCAGTATCGGTAAGACCTTTGCGTGCACCGTTCGTAGAAATGAAGTATTCGATAACCGAAAGTCCTTCCTTGAAGTTTGCACGAATCGGGAGCTCAATAATGTCTCCGTTCGGTTTTGCCATAAGGCCGCGCATTGCAGCCAGCTGAGAAATCTGTTTCGGAGATCCGCGGGCGCCAGACTTAGCCATCATGTAGATTGTGTTGAATCCGTCCTTGTTCTTAGACAGATTGTCCATCATGATCTTTGTGAGGTCTTCATTTGTGCGTGCCCAAATATCGCAAACACGGTTGTAGCGTTCCTCGGCGGTAATAATACCTTTTGAGTACTGACCGACAATTTCCTCTACTTCTTTATTTGCTTTGTCCATCATCGGCTTCTTCTCTTTCGGAATGATGATATCATCCATTGAAAGTGTTGCGCCGTAGAATGTAGCGTTCTTGTATCCGACAGCCTTAATAGCGTCGAGCATCTTGATGGTGAGCCACGGTCCTTTTGCGTGATACGTAGCCTCAATCATCTTCTTGAGCTTTTTATCGTCCATCTGCTCGTTCACATATCCGACTTCTTCCGGCATCGCTTCGTTGAATGCGAGCGTACCGGCAGTAGTCATAATGTATTCGCCAGCTTTGAAAACTCCGGTGCTCTTGCAGACTTTGTTGTCGAAAGAATCTTTCGGAGCTTTGATTTTAATCTGTGCCTGCCACTCAATGCTGCCGGTTTCAGCAGCCATGCGTGCTTCATCAGGTGATGAGAACATTTTGCCGGTGCCTTTGGCATTCGGTTTTACGGAAGTCATATAGTAGATTCCGAGAACCATATCCTGTGACGGGTACACAATTGTGTTGCCGTTTGCAGGGTCGAGCAGGTTGCGTGCAGAGAGCATGAGCGTCCAGCATTCCATCTGTGCTGCCTGAGTAAGCGGTACGTGGATAGCCATCTGGTCGCCATCGAAGTCAGCGTTGAAAGCTTTGCATGCGAGCGGGTGAAGCTTAATTGCCTTTCCTTCTACAAGGACAGGCTCGAATGCCTGAATTCCGAGGCGGTGCAGTGTCGGAGCGCGGTTAAGCATAACCGGGTGCTCGCGGACAACTTCATCGAGAATTGCATAGACTTCAGGAGATTCCTGCTCAACGAGCATCTTAGCTTTCTTAATATTGAAGACAACTTCTTTGTCGACAAGTTTCTTCATAATGAACGGTTTGAACAGTTCAAGCGCCATCTTTGTAGGAAGACCGCACTGCCACAGATGGAGTTCCGGTCCGACGACAATTACTGAGCGTCCTGAGTAGTCAACACGTTTACCAAGAAGATTCTGGCGGAAACGGCCCTGTTTACCTTTCAGCATATCGCTGATTGATTTGAGCGGGCGGTTTGAAGCGCCTTTTACGACGCGTTTGCGTTTGCTGTTATCGAACAGAGCATCGACAGCTTCCTGAAGCATGCGTTTTTCGTTGCGGATGATGATATCAGGCGCAGAAAGAAGCTGCAGGCGGCGGAGGCGGTTGTTGCGGTTAATAACGCGGCGGTAGAGGTCGTTGAGGTCGCTTGTTGCAAAGCGGCCGCCGTCGAGCTGAACCATAGGGCGAAGATCTGGCGGAATAACAGGAACAACGTCGAGAATCATCCATGACGCTTTGTTTCCAGATGCGCGGAAGTTCTCAACAATCTCGATGCGTTTGAGCAGACGTTTGTCGCTCTTAGCACCTTTTTCGATCATCTTTGCACGGAGTTCCGCTGCAAGTTCATCGAGGTTGAGGTTTTCAAGAAGCGTCTTGATAGCTTCAGCACCCATTCCGGCGCTGAAAGACTGTCCGTAGCGTTCCTGAGCTTCTGTGAATTCGTCTTCAGAAAGGAGCTGCATCTTCTTGAGGTCGGTGTCACCCGGATCAATGACGATGTATTTCTCATAATAGAGAACTGAGCGGAGTGCGGCGACCTGCAGGTCGAGAAGCAGACCCATGCGGCTCGGAACAGAGCGGTAATACCAGATGTGGCTTACCGGTGCTGCGAGCTCGATGTGTCCGGTGCGCTCACGGCGGACTTTGAAGTGTGTAACTTCAACGCCGCAGCGGTCGCAGATGACGCCCTTGTAGCGGATTGATTTAAACTTTCCGCAGTAGCATTCCCATTCCTTTGTGGTTCCGAAAATGCGCTCGCAGAAAAGGCCGTCTTTCTCCGGGCGGAGAGTACGGTAGTTAATTGTTTCAGGTTTCTTTACTTCGCCGTATGACCATGCGCGGATGGTGTCCGGTGAAGCAAGTTTTATTTTGAGAGAGTCAAAATCCTCAATATCACGCATTTGTGTTCTCCTTGTCGAAACCAGATCCTGCCTTATCGATCAGTTCCTGGTCACGCTCGGTCAGAGCAATCTGTTTGCCCTTTGCGTCGTAAATTGTGAAGTCAAGTGCGAGGCCGCGGAGTTCCTGTACCAATACGTTGAATGATTCAGGGACACCAGCCGGAGTTGAAGGATCACCCTTTACGATAGACTCGTAAATTTTTGAGCGTCCGTTCATATCATCAGACTTGATTGTCATCATTTCCTGCAGTGTATTTGCAGCACCGTAAGCTTCGAGAGCCCAGACTTCCATTTCGCCCAAGCGCTGACCGCCGAACTGTGCCTTGCCGCCGAGAGGCTGCTGGGTAACAAGTGAGTACGGTCCAGTTGAACGTGCATGCATCTTATCATCGACAAGGTGATGCAGCTTAAGGAAGTAAATGACTCCGACGAATATCGGGTTGACGAACGGCTCGCCAGTGCGACCGTCGTGCACAACCTGTTTGCAGTCAGGGCTGAGTCCTGCCTCAACAAGTTTCTTTGCAATCTGTTCCTGAGACGGAGTCTGGAATGCCGGGCATTCGTAGTATTCGTTCAGGTAGCGTCCTGCAATGCCAAGTTCTGATTCCATGATCTGTCCGATGTTCATGCGGGAAGGAACACCGAGCGGGTTAAGGCAGATGTCAAGAGGAGTACCGTCTTCAAGATACGGCATGTCTTCTACCGGCAGAATGCGGGCAACAACACCTTTGTTTCCGTGGCGGCCTGCCATCTTATCGCCTTCGCACAGCTTGCGTTTGTTTGCAATCAAAACTTTAACTACTTCATCAACGCCAGGGTTCAAATCATCACCTTCAGTTCTCTTGAGACGCTGAACGTCGATGATTGTTCCTTCAACACCGTGCGGAACACGGAGAGAAGAATCTCTGACTTCTTTAGCCTTTTCGCCGAAGATTGAGTTGAGCAGTTTGAATTCAGGCGTTGTTTCAGTTTCGCTCTTCGGAGTAACTTTTCCGACGAGAATATCGCCTGAGCGGACTTTTGCACCGATTCTGATGACGCCTTCGGCATCAAGGTTGTCGAGTGATTTTTCGCTTGTGTTCGGAACGTCGCGCGTAATCTTTTCAGGTCCAAGCTTTGTCTCGCGGATTTCAGTCTGGAATTCCTTAATATGGATTGACGTGTACATATCTTCTTTTACAACGCGCTGGCTGATAAGAACAGCATCCTCATAGTTGTATCCGTTCCACGGAACGAATCCTACAAGGAGGTTGCGTCCAAGTGCAAGCTCGCCGTTGAATGTAGCAGGTCCGTCTGCAAGAACGTCACCCTTCTTCACTTTCTCGCCAACTTCAACAGTCGGTCTCTGGTGATAGCAGGTATCCTGGTTCGTGCGCTGGTATTTGAGCAGCGGATATTCATCAAGCTCGCCGTCAGTTTTCTTAGCCGGCTTTACTTTGACCATATCGCTTGTTACCCAAACGACAGTTCCTTCGTGTTTTGCTTTAACAAGAACACCGGAATCATACGCTGCTTTCTGTTCCATACCGGTTCCGACATACGGCGGCTCCGGGAACAGAAGAGGAACACCCTG
>LAHS01002807.1_pt1 | contig 11920 bp, 8 predicted proteins | sample 329651 | NCBI WGS metagenome assembly LAHS01 (sample SAMN03275699, study PRJNA271635) | activated sludge metagenome | isolation source: sample C-1 Sludge from hydrolytic chamber (first chamber) of Anaerobic... | reverse complement strand
CATTTTGAAAATCAACTATAATTAACAGTTTCACTTTTCCACACTCCCACTACCTATTATACCATAATATAGAAAAAATTATTATTTAATTATTTTTCTAATTAATTTTGCAATTTCACTAAACACAACAATCATACCTGCTAAACCAAGTGTAATAAATAATTGTGGTAAAGTTAAACTTTCTAATTTAAATATCTCAGCAAAAAATGGTACATATAAAATAGTGATTTGTAAACCTAAACCTAAGAATAAAGCATACATTAAGAATTTGTTATTGAATGTTGAAGTATGGAATACTGATTTATCACTCTTAATATTAAATGCGTGGAATAATTGCACAGTTGATAAAGTCATAAATGCCATTGTTTGTGCTAAATGACTATTTGGATCTGAATCCATTTGATGCCCAATAATATATGCGGTAAGTGTTAGTAAACCAATTACTAATCCTTGTAAAGCAATTTTACCAGCCATTCCATGAGCAAAGAAACTTTCTTTCTTTGGACGTGGTGTTTCATCCATTACATCTTCGTTTGCCTTTTCAAGTCCTAAAGCAAATGCTGGAAGACTGTCAGTAATTAAGTTGACCCATAATAATTGCATTGGTAATAGAGGAACACCTAAACTAAGAGATGTGAATGTTGAAATAAGGGAAGCAACAAATATTGTAATAACTTCTCCAATATTACTTGAAAGTAAATATTGAACAGTTTTCTTAATATTATTATAAATTCCTCTTCCTTCTTTAACAGCAGTAATTATAGTTGCGAAATTATCATCAACAAGAATCATTGCGGCAGCTTCTTTAGCAACGTCTGTTCCTGTAATACCCATAGCACATCCAATATCAGCAGTTTTAAGGGCTGGAGAGTCATTAACTCCATCTCCTGTCATCGCTACAACGCGGCCTTTCTTTTGCCATGTATTTACTATTCTTACTTTATCTTCTGGAGCAACACGAGCATATACAGCATATTTTTCAATATTGTTATATAATTCTTCATCAGATAACTTATGTAATTCTTCACTTGTTATTGCAATTTCATCATTTTCAATAATTCCAAGTTGTTTTGCAATTGCTTTTGCTGTAACTACATGGTCACCAGTAATCATTACAGTTTTAATTCCTGCATGTTTTGCAAGTCTAATTGCATCTTTAACTTCAGATCTTGCAGGGTCAATCATACCAACTAAACCTACAAAGTTTAAGTCTACTTCAATTTCATCGGATTCAAGGACTGTTGGAACTTTACATAATTCTTTAATACCTACCCCTAGAACACGTAATGCATTTACTGCCATGTTTTCATTAGCTTTAAGTGCTTGTTCTTTATTAACTTTCTTAGATCTTTTGACGATTATATCAGGAGCGCCTTTGGTGATTTGAATAATTTTGCCTTTATAGTCAACGATTACTGTCATCATTTTTCGATCTGAGTCAAATGATATTTCAGCAAGTCTTTTTACTTCATTTAAATTTTTAAATGTTCCATATTTCATATTAGCTTCAATTAATGCTGTTTCAGTAGGATCACCGATTCGTTTTTCAACTCCATCAACATTTGATATTTTAGCATCACTACATAAAGCAAAATATGTAAGCATTTCTTTTTCTTCATTTGTAAGTTCTGTTTCTAAATCTTTAATTTCATTTGCATATAGTTTAACAACAGTCATCTTATTTTGCGTTAAAGTACCTGTTTTATCACTACATACAACAGATGTGCTACCTAATGTTTCAACGGCTGGTAATTTCTTAACGATGGCTTTTTCTTTTGCCATTTTCTCAACACCGATTGCAAGTACTACTGTTACTACTGTAGATAAGCCTTCAGGAATTGCCGCAACAGCTAAGGCAACACTTGTTTTAAAGGCTTCAAGTGGTCCTTCAATTCCACCTAACCATTCCATTAAGAAGATAACAACACAAATTCCAATGGCAACAAATCCAATTGTTTTACCAATTTGATTTAATTTAACTTGAAGTGGAGTAAGTTCTACTTGTGTTTCATTTAACATATTAGCAATCTTACCAATTTCAGTTTTCATTCCAGTTGAAGTAACTACAGCAACTCCACGACCATAGGTTGTAAATGTTGATGAAAATAGCATATTCTTTTGATCACCTAAAGAGATATGATCTAAGTTTATTACATCACTTATCTTGTTAACAGCAACACTTTCACCAGTTAGTGCACTTTCATCAATTTGAAGCTTGTTTGATTCAAGGATACGACAATCAGCAGGAATAAAGTCGCCCGCTTCAATTGTAATAATATCTCCAGGAACTAAATCTTTTGATTCAATTTGAACAAAATTTCCATTTCTTAAAACCTTAGCCATCGGTGAAGAAAGTTTCTTTAATGCTTCAAGAGATTTTTCAGCTTTACTTTCTTGAGTTACACCTAAAAAGGCATTAATTAAAACAACAATTAATATAATTAGACTTTCAATCCATTCATGTGGATCAATAATAATTGATACTACTGCAGCAATTATTAAGATTATGATTAGGATGTCTTTAAATTCACCTAAAAATCTTAAAATCCATGGAACTCTCTTTTTCTCTGTTAGAGAATTAAATCCATATTCTTCTCTTCTACTTTTTGCTTCTTCGCTACTTAATCCAAGCTTTGGATCAACTTTCAACAATTCTAAAGATTCTTGAATACTTTTCTTTGCAAACATTTTTCCTCCAATTTTTCCATAATAAAAGCAAGACCGATTTTGAAAATCAATTTAAAGGTCTTGCTTATCATTATAACTCAAAAATGATTATTACATCCGGATGAGATTCATCGAAATGACGAATGTAATTGGCTTTTTTGCCTAGCTACTCCCCTTTAGGGTCACTTTTTTATATTAAATATTATACACTAATTAATAAAATATGTCAAATTTTTAAATTGAATTAATTAATGAAAGCAATTTTTAAAATGATTTTAATTATATTATCCCTATAAAAAAAAGAATATATACATCATTAAAGTGGAGTAATTTATAATTTTTTTAAAACTGGTTCTCTTTTAACCAATACAACAGCTTCAGCGCTTATTCCTTCCATTCTTCCAATGAATCCTAAACCTTCATTTCTTGTTGCTTTCACATTTACATTATCAATGGATGTTTCTAATAGATTTGCAATATTTGCTTTCATTAAAGGTTTATAATCCTTTAAGATTGGTTTTTCTAAATAAACGCTAATGTCTATATTATTGATACTATAACCTTTTGATTTCATTAATTTTAGAGCTTCTCTGACAAAGAAACTTGATTCCATGTTTTTATATATTTTATCCGTATCAGGGAAAAATGTTCCTAGATCACCTAATCCTAAGGCACCAATAATTGCCTCAGCAACAACATGTAAAACAACATCAGCATCAGAATGCCCCAAAAGACCCATTTCAAAAGGTATTCTAATCCCCCCTAATATTAGGGGTCTATTTTCAACTAATCTATGCGTATCTTTTGAATGTCCTATTCTAAACACTATATATCCTCCTTTAATAATATTTTCATTATCTCTAGATCTATTGGTGTAGTTACTTTAATATTACTTCTTTTTCCTTCAACAATTACTGGAGTTATATTTAGATATTTTTGCATTATTTCAACATCATCAAAACCTTCATAATTATCAATTTTTGCTAATTTATATGCTTCTTGATACATTTTTTTATTCACAGCTTGTGGAGTTTGGGCTTCATATAAAATATTTCTATTTAAACTATCTATTACTTTATTTCCATTTACAACCTTAATTGCATTAGTTACTTTATTTACAAGTAAACTAGCATCATTACTTAGCGCTGATTCGTAAAGGTTTAAGATATCTTTTTCTTTAATATTACACCTTGCTCCATCATGTATTAATACAATGTCATTTTCAGCTTTACTTACCCCGTTATATACACTATCTTGACGAGTAAATCCTCCATATGTATAAATAACCTTTTTATCAAGCTCATTAAACATAATTTCATCTTCCCTACGTATAACAAGAATAATTCTATCGCATTCTTTTATATTTCTAAATGTATTTAAGCTATATTGATATATTGGTAAGTTATCTATTTCATAAAACACTTTATTTATTTCAAGTTTAGACCTTGTGCCACTTCCAGCCATCAAAATTACAACATCAAACAATATTATCACATCTTTTCTATTTTTATAATTTTATCTTCTGTTACTATATAATCAAGCTTGATATCAAAACTTTCACTAAAATCGATATCAGTAAGGCATGCTTCATATGTAACACCCACTTTGATACCTTTATAGTTAGCAAGTGTTTTGTCATAGTAACCCCCACCATATCCTAAACGGTATCCCAAAGTACTTGCACAAATACATGGCATTACAACAATATCTAACATATTTGTTGGAAGTGTTATATTACTATTTGGAGTTGGAATCCCTGCAGTATCAGAAGTAACTGCTTCAATTTTCTCTAGTTTTCTGAATTCTAAATCTTTACCCTTAATTACATAGGGAAAATATAGGTTTTTATTGAGTAAAAGCTTGTTAATCAAGCTATCCAATTTAATTTCTTCATTAATCCCCATATAAAGGGCAATATTGGAATACTCTATAACAAGCTTTAATAGGTTATTACACACAGCTTCATCAGTTGCGAAACTATGATGCCTTAAACTCTTAAATTTTTTTCTTAATTCTTTTTTCACTGTTCTACATCTTCCTCAAACTCAGTTAAATCATCATCTAAGTTAATTCCTAATTCTTTTAGATTATAAACAGCTTTTACTTTTTCTTTGTCTTGATATAAACTATAATTACGAGAAAATTCTGGATCAGTTGCTTCTCTTAAACAATCAAAGGCTGCTTTTATAATACTCCTAGAATCAAGGCTATTAAATTCATTTGAAGTTACAATACCTAGTTGACATTCAAGATTATAATTTACTTTATTTATAAGTATATCTTGGTGTAATAATTCAGAGGTATTGTTTTGAAGCCCTCTTATTATTACATTTATTTGATCAATATTTTCTATTACTATAGCATATTCAATTGAACCTATTTTATAAAAAGTTGAATTGTCATTTAATATGTTATTTGAAATAGTATTAAAATATTTATTAACTAAAATATTTGAAAAATCTTTATTCATTTTCTCAGATAGTTTTAATAAATTAGTTGTACTAATCATTATCACACCGAATTGAAATTTATCTTCAGTTAATTTAGTCACATGTTTTACAAGTCCCATATAATTTCCAAAAGAGACTTTTGAAGATGCAGTAATATCAACTCTTTTAATAATCGTATAAGTTGAATTATTAAAGATAGCATTACTTTCTTGGAACCATAAATAATCATTTTTCGTTTTAATTCTGAAATATACATTATTTACTTTGTTTTGTTCAACTAATTTAGTATCAAATGCACTAATATCATCTTTATGAATAAAAGTTTTAAATCCATTTACATCAATTCGATTATTTTTTAAACAAAGTGTTTCAACTAATGAATCTGTTAGAATATAATTCTTTTCATCATTATCATAATACGCAATCATTTCATTGAATAAATCAAAATAAATAAATAAATTCTTTTTAAATTGATTTCCTAAAGAACTCTTATAACTATTAGAAATAGTATTATCAAGAAGTACATAACCACATTTTCTATTATTATTTAATACTACTTTCTTTATTAAATTCATTTCTATTTCAAATGAATTAGAATAAACAAATTTAAAATTGACAACTTCATCAATTTTATTATTACATGTTGATATTAATTTATCTAATTTTTTTAAATCATGTTTTACTGTATCAACATAAACTTCTTTTAAATTTAATTTACCTTTTTCATTTTTCATCTTAAAAATTTCATCAAGTTTTTTAGAGTAAACAATTACTTTATTTGATTTTGTTAGTAAAGCTACATAATTACTTTCAGGATACGCTATACCATTTTTTAATAAATTAATTTCCCTTTTTCTTATAATTGTTTGAATTAAAAAGAATATAAAAGAAACTAAAACTAAAAATAATGCACCTACAACATAATATTTTTCAATATTTTTGATACCTTGCAAATATTTAATATAGTTTACTTTACTAAAAAATTTAATTGCATAAGCTGATCCAACAATAATAAATAAAACTATAGAAATGATGGGAAAGTTCTTATTTGCAATTATATTAGCTATTATGAAACTAAGTGATAGACCAATTGATATCAAACCAATAATGTCTAAAATCATCATAATATTTTCACACCCTTCCTAATAATCATATTAGCTGTTGATCTGTTAGTAGCAAGGGGAATTTCATACACATCACATAAACGTAAAAGTGCACTTACATCAGGTTCATGTGGCTGAGCTGTTAGAGGATCTCTAAAAAAGATGATAAAGTCTAATTCGCCATTAGCAACTTTAGCTCCTATTTCTTGGTCACCACCTAAAGGACCTGATTTATAACAATGAACGTTTAAACCAGTACTAGCCATAATGATTCTACCAGTTGTACCTGTTGCAACTAACTCATGACTAGAGAAATACTCCAAATTATCAATAACAAACTTAACCATATCTTCTTTCTTTTTATCATGGGCAATTAATGCAATTTTCATAAATATAACCTACCTTTTTATTTAGTATAACATAATTATATTGTTTTTACAATTTTTTATTTTACTATCATATATCTTTCTAAAATTTCTCTTAATTGAGCTTCACTTAATCCATATTCAATAACACCATCATTAGTAATTGAAACATTTCCAGTTTCTTCACTTACAACAATTGTGATTGCATCATATCTTTCACTTAAACCGATAGCAGCACGATGTCTTGTTCCAAGTGATTTAGGAATATCATATTTATCAGTTGAAGGAAGGTAGGCACCGGCACACATAATTTTATTTTTCCTAACAATTACAGCTCCATCATGAGTTGCAGTTCCAACTGTAAATATTGTTGTTAGTAGTTCTTCTGAAATATTGCCTTTAATTACGATTGCTTTTTCAATGAAAGAATTTAGGTTATCTTCTCTTTCTAATGTGATTAATGCACCTATTTTTCTTTTTGATAAATACATTGAAGTATTAATTAAAGTATTGATTACTTGTTGTTTTTCCTCATCAGTAGTAAATAGGTTTTCGTTTCTTGTTGAATGGAAGGCATTTTCAATTAAATATTTTATATCTTGTCCGTAAACAATAATCAAAATACCAAAACTCCAGAATAATAAGAAATTAAGAATTGAAGCAGTAATACTAAATTGCATTATGTTAATTATAATATAGGCAATAAAACCAATAAGCACAGTTAAATATACCTTTTTATGATGAAATTTTATTCTTAATATTTTATATATTATTATAAATATTATTAATGTTAATAAAATATCAACTAAAACTCTTAGAATACCTTGAAAGCTAAAGTTACCAGTATATTCTTTTAATAAATCAAGAAAGTCTTGAAATCCTATCATATTATTTTTTTCCTTTCAATATTATTAATTCTTTCCCTATAATCATCACTAACTACTTGATGAGATAGTAAATAATTAATAATTTTTAGATCTCTTTCATCAATTGCGTAGTCAATTGGCATATTATTCATTTCGTCAACTACTAATATATCTGCACCATGTTCAACTAAATATTTAATTATTTCTAAATTTCCACCGATAACGGCAAGATGAAGTGGAGTTTGTTCTAGTTCTCCACCCATATTTAAATCACAATTATTATTCACTAGTGCCTTTACAAAGTCTAATCTATTATCTAATACGGCTTGATGAAGAGCAGTATTACCAGCTTCATTTGCTAGATTTAAATTAACTCCAGCTTTAATAAACATATTAAACATTTTAATATTTTTTAATTTTAAAGAAACATGAAGAAGAGTATTGCCATTATATAATTGAGTATTTAGGTCAATACCTTCTTCTTTAAATTTTGATAATGTGGTTTTTAAATAATAATAACTATAGGGATTATTTTTGATATTAGCCACAAACTCCATAAATTTCTTTTTATCCCCACGTTTTAAACTCATGATAATATCTCCTTAATAATTTCTTGTGCACAATCTTCAAAGCCTTTAATAAGATCGTTTATCCACACAATAAAAACCTTTAGACTATTTTCTCTATATAGTTGATAATATTCACGATAATCTTCTAAAAGATCAATATGATTTGTATCCGGATTAGAGAATAATAGGATTCCGTAATATATATTATTAAATTCTAATACTAAACTTAGATCATAATAACTTCCATGCACAATGATTCCATTTTTATTGAAAATTGAACCTAATTTTAATAAGATTTCATTAACTTGTACATTAAATGTTTCTAATTTAGGGTCCAATAATGGAGCAAGTGCCTTTACGAAAACAGTATTTTCATTTCTTAAAATATTATTATTATCGATAATTATTAATTTTTTCTTACAAGCAATTAAATTATTTATATTATTCATATTTAAATACTCAGTACTGATATTATAATAATCACTTATATCCATTATATTATAATCACTATCATAACAATATCCAGAAAATAAATCACTTACATTTAGCTGTTTATTTATAATCCTATATATTACTTCTTCAGGTACATTAAATTCATTTAATACTTGAGAAACAGTTTCATTTATTTTAATTTTTATATCAAATCTTGGAGTAAAATAATTTATAATTAAATTATTATTATTTAGATATAAGTCAGTAATATATTTAGTAATATCTCTTGATATTATTTCAATACCATTATTTTCACTTACTCGCGGTAAAAAAACACCATTTGTTTTATTTAATAAACTAAGTAGTTTTAATGGAGTAGGTGTATATCGATAATTTAAATTAATTACATTATTGTTTCTCATCCTTGATAAAAGGTTTGGAACATTTAATGTATGATTAAATTCTTCTCCAGCAATAATTACTTGTTTACCTAAGACAGCATTATAATATTCATTTGCATTAAGTAAATGAGCATCGTCAATTAGAATCAAATCATAATCATTATAATTTAAATATGTATTTAAAATTGGCGTAGTTGCAAGAACAAGGGGTTTTGATAAATCCAAATAATCCTTGGAAACAAATATATCACGTTTTTTACTAGATAAGTCGACAACATGTTTTAATCGTAAAAGTTCTTCAAGTTCAGTAGTAGCTTCAATTATCTTTGTTAATTCTTTAGTACTTAATAAATCTAAATGTTTATCCATAAAGATTTTATAAAGGTTTGTGAAATACTGATATTTAAAATCATCAACTAATTGGTCATAATCGTCATTAATGACATGATTGATAATAATGAAAAGTTTATATTTGCTTAATACTTTTAAATTTTCAGTAATATCTAAATATATTTTTAATTCTTCTTTAGCGTGAATTAAATCATCTAAATAGTTTATTACTGTTTCAAAATCGTCGTAATAATAACTACCAATGCCATCTTTAAATATTTTACTATATAATTTAAAAGTTTCATTTATTTCATAGATGATCTTCGAAGATCCATTTAGAATATTTACAATTTCTTTATGAGTTTCTTCTTCTTGACTGTTTAAAGTAAAATCAGGATTAACAAATATATCTGAATAAATACTATAAGAATTAATTATTATACCTAATTCATTAATGTTTGTTTTTTCGTAATCATATAAAATACCATATATATCAAGATATAAGTTATTACCTCTTATTTCTTCTCTTAATTGTTCTAATATATTTATGCGATCTCTTAATTGAACATATTTTTCAAATTCGACAAATGTATCTGCATTTTTCACAACATTAATCATTTGTTCGTTAACCATTTTCACATGATTTAAATATTTATGTAATTTAACTAAGAATTCACCTTTTCTTACATAACTATCTATTTTCTCATCAGGAAAGAATCCTTTTACATAGTCATAAATTTGATTAATAATTTGAAATGATCTTTTAAAATTATTGAATTCTTGAAGTTGAATTTCCATTTCATCTTCATTTGTGTTTGATAAAAAATTAATAAATTTTCTTTCAATTTCTTGATTTGTTATACTATCTAAGAATAAATGAAACTTATCAAAGTCTGTTAATATATCATAGGCAGGGCTATATTCAAAACCTGTTATATTGATATATCTTTGATTAAGTTTTTTAATTTTATTTTTAAGTTTCTTATATTCTAGAATATCATTAATTAATAATTCTAAATCAACTGATTTAAATTTTAATGGGATTTTATTAGTTTCTATCATTCTTTGTAAATATTCAATGTTTTTATCTATTTCAATAAAATTGGAGAAGTATTTATAATATTGTTTTTCTAGAATGATAAACTTACTTAAGTTTTCTTGAAGATAATTTATCTCACTACGTAAACTATCTTTTTTACTTTTATTAAGCCATGAAATATGATATACATTAGTCGATAAATACTCAACTAAACTATTAATGCAATCTATAATTTCGTCATTTGTTTCTTCAAAATCCCAATCAAATATTTTTTTAATACTTAAAATGCTTTTATTAAACAAACGATTATTATATACCGCCGCTTTAACTTTGTTTATTAAATCTTTATAGTTCTTTATGACATTATTAATTTTAATGCTATCCGATTCATTAAAGAAATCATCCAATAAAGATTTAATACAATCATTTATATTAATTGAATCAAGATTTTGAAAATCCCAATCTAAATACATTTCATTTTCTTGATATGTATATATTAAAGTTTTGAAATCTGAATAGTTTTTCTTAGCATTTTCAAAGACAAAATTATTATTACTTCTCCATGCATCAGGAACTTTTGATAAGTCTAAACCATTAAAGTTATTAATTATATTTTTAAATCTTGCATAATTAATAATTTTATTAAATCCAAACTTTTCTTCTAAATTTTGCTTATTTTTATATAAATCGCTAAATAGCTTGTGGATTTGAAATAATAAACTAATTATTTGGTTTGGATACTTTACATTATTATTAATTGGAATACTCTTAAATTTAGAATCTTTAAATTTAGAAGTTTTTCTCATGGAATCTTCAATTTTAGTAAGACTATTTACAACTTCAAAATATTCATATTTATAAATATCATCTAAGTTATCCATTTCATAATTTACTTGAGGTTTATCTATGTTAAGTAAATTTTTTAATACTTCTAGGAATCTAAAATCATGGATACGTTCAGAAATTATTTTTTCGTAATTTTGAATTGATTCATAATTTGCAATAAGTTCTTTTTTTATGTCTTTAATACTCTTTCCTTCATTAATATAGACATTCTTATCCTTATTATATCTACTTCTTACAGTAAGATTTGTAATTAAAGATTTTAATCCTAAATTAGTAAATTCCTCTTCAACATAGTCCAAAGTTTCTTTCATATTAGAAATATACAATACCCTTTTAGAATTATAAATTGCATTACTAGCAATATTCATAAGGGTTGTTGTTTTTCCAGTTCCAATTACTCCACTTAATCCAAAACTATTTCCATTACTAGCTTTAATTACTGCCGATCTTTGACGATTATTTAATTTAGTAATATTATATATTTCATTTGTATCATCGATATAGTATCTTGAACCAAATGATATATTAGATTGCATTTTTAAAGAAAACATATCATGATTTAAAACAGTAGGAGGTTGAATTGTACTTGCATAAGTTAAATAACATTCGAATTTTACTTTTAAATTGTATTTTAGAAAACTTAGGACATATTTGTCCATTGAATAAATATCATTTAACTTTTCGCTTGAAGAAAAATCAATGTTTTTTTCCTTTAAGTAGTTTAATAATATTTTATTTTCAATTGGACGCCCCATATTTTTAATTAAGATGGCATTATTTTCAAAGAATAGATTCACTGGGATTAATATTATAGGTGAAAATATCTCTTTGTTCTCTTCAGTTTTGGTAGCA
>LAHS01000544.1_pt1 | contig 11980 bp, 5 predicted proteins | sample 329651 | NCBI WGS metagenome assembly LAHS01 (sample SAMN03275699, study PRJNA271635) | activated sludge metagenome | isolation source: sample C-1 Sludge from hydrolytic chamber (first chamber) of Anaerobic... | reverse complement strand
TCTGGCTGCCGGTAAGCTGTGCAATGACAGAAGCAGCCGCCTTCATCTTTGCTCCAAGCTCTTTGCCCAGATTGCGGAAGTTTGCTTTTGCTTTGTATTCGACAAGCTCGTCCTCGCGCTCATGGAACACAACTTTCTTTACATTGAGTTCCTCAGCGATTGTGTCCTGCATGTCTTCGAGCACTTTGCGCTCTTCGCTGTCTCTCGTTACGAGTTCTGCAGCGGCAAGCGGCTGGCGGTTCTTGAGGTTGAACTGATTGCGGAGAGAGCGTCCCATTGAGACAGCCTTCTGTACCGCAGCCATTCTGAACTCAAGTTTTTCATCGCGGAATTTTTTGTTGTATACCGGATAGTCCGCAAGATGTACAGATTCTTTGTCGTCTTTAGTCTTGAGGTTCTGCCACATTTCTTCCGTAATGAACGGAATGACAGGAGCTGCGGTAAGCGCAAATGTTTTGAGCGCAAAGTACAGTGCGCCGTATGCTTCGAGTTTGTCGCTGTCGTTTCCGGATTTCCAGAAGCGTCTGCGGTTGCGGCGGATGTACCAGTTGTTAAGCTGATCGATGAATGTAACAAGCGGATCGATTGCTGCGCTCAGGTCGTATGTATCGAGCGCATTCGTAACATCCTGCACCATCTTTTCGGTGACGGAAAGAATCCATGCGTCGAGCGGATTAGCAGGTTTCTTGCTGTCGAACTCGTGCCCTGTGCATGTCACTTTGTCGATGTTCGCGTACTGAATAAAGAAGCTGTAGCCGCTCCAGAGCGGAATGATGATGTTCTTGAGAACATCGCGCACGCCGTCGTCGCTATAGCGGAGATCGTCTGCCTTTACGACAGCCGAGTGCATGAGGAACAGGCGTATTGCGTCCGCGCCGAACTTGTTGATTGCCTCAACAGGGTCAGTATAGTTGCGGAGACTCTTGCTCATTTTGCGGCCGTCCTCTGCAAGAACAAGACCGTTGACTATGCAGTTCTTGAATGCAGGCTTGTCGAACAAGTCAGCAGCAAGAATTGTGAGCGTATAGAACCATCCGCGCGTCTGGTCGAGACCTTCGGAGATGAAGTCTGCAGGGAAATGCTTTTCAAAATACTCTTTGTTTTCAAACGGATAGTGCTGCTGCGCGTACGGCATTGAGCCTGACTCAAACCAGCAGTCCAGAACTTCCGGAATGCGGTGCATTGTGCCGCCGCATTTTTTGCACGGAATTGTAATCTTGTCGACAAACTGTTTGTGCATGTCCTCAGGGTACACGCCGCTCAGTTTTTTGAGTTCGTCACGGCTTCCGACACAAAGCATATCGCCGCATTTGTCGCACTTCCAGATCGGAATCGGGTTGCCCCAGTAGCGGTTGCGGCTGATAGCCCAGTCGCGGCTTCCTGCGAGCCATTTTCCGAAGCGTCCTTCCTTGATGTGAGCCGGCTGCCAGTTTATCTGCGCATTTGCGCGGAGAAGTCTGTCGTGCTCGTCGGCAACTTTTACAAACCATGAGCCGATGCCGCGGTAGATAAGCGGATGGCCGCATCTCCAGCAGTGCGGATATGAGTGGAGAATCTGATCTTTCTTTACGAGCTTGCCCTCTTTCTTGAGGCGCTCCATGATGTCTTTGTCGCAGTCCTTAACGAAGCGTCCCTCATAGTCAGGAACTTCGTGCGTGAACTTGCACTCAGCATCCATAGGCTCGACGGCAGGAATGCCTGTGCCCTGGAATACTTTGCTGTCGTCCTCGCCGAATCCCGGAGCAGTATGGACAATGCCGGTACCGTCTTCGGTAGAAACAAAGTCGCCGTTGAATACGCGGAATGCGCCGTCAGAACCGTCTTCGTTTACTGCGAGCTTTGCAAAGTACGGGAACAGCGGCTCGTATTTAGCGCCGAGGAAGTCCTTTCCTTTGTGCGTGTAAATAATTGTGTAGTCTTTTTCGTCTTTGTAGTATGCCGCAAGGCGCGCCTGAGCGAGAATGTAGAAATCGCCGCTCTCGTTGTCCTTGATTTTAACATAGTCCATGTCAGGACCCATCGTAAGACCTTCGTTTGAAGGAAGTGTCCACGGTGTTGTCGTCCATGCAAGGAAGTATGTCTTTCCGTTTGTCATATCGGGATCGTTCACACCTTTCGGCGCGCGCGTGATTTTAAAGCGGAGTGTAATTGCAGGGTCAGTAACGTCTTTGTAGCCGAGCGCAAGCTCATGGTTTGAAAGAACTGTAGAGCATCTCGGGCAGTACGGAAGGATGTACTTTCCTTCGTAGATCATTCCTTTGTCCCAGAGCGCTTTGACAACCCACCAGATTGATTCCATGTAGTCGGGATTCATCGTTTTGTAGTCGTTGTCAAAGTCAACCCAGCGTCCCATGCGGGTAATTGTTTTGCGCCACTCGCCTGTATAGCGGAGTACTGACGCGCGGCATGCATCGTTGAATTTTGCAACGCCGTACTGTTCAATCTCGTGCTTTGAGTTGATGCCGAGTTCCTTTTCAATCAGGTTCTCAACGGGAAGTCCATGGCAGTCCCATCCGAAGCGGCGCTCAACTTTTTTGCCTTTCATCGTCTGATAGCGCGGAATAATATCTTTTATTGTTGAGGGAATAAAGTGGCCGAAGTGCGGAAGACCAGTAGCAAAAGGCGGTCCGTCAAAGAAAATGAATTCCTCAGCACCTTCGCGCTGAGACACAGACTTTTTGAAAGTGTCGTTTTCTTTCCAGAAATTCAAGACTTCCTCTTCCTGTTTCGGGAAGTCGGCTTTTGGGTCAATCGGTTTGTACAAAGTAGTCCTCTTTTTAAAAGAATAATCGTTTTATAATGCCACAAATACGCAAAATAATCTATATATGATATGGTTATACATTACTTGCCTAAATCGATGTTCCGTCTGTTCCATGTCCATGGATTGTATTTTTCAAGCTCGGAAATTTCTTTCCAATGAAAATTAATGTCTGACGGCGGAAAAAGCGGCTTTGGCGCAGGATGACGACGCTTGTTGTTTTCAGCAACGATGCCCGCAAGCTGCTCATTCGTTCCATTTCCAGGCACTTTGATTAAATACGGTATTCCGAACACGCCTATTGATTTCTCACTGTCATACGTTATCGAAGTTAAGGCAGTCGCTGACTTTTCTATGTTTCTGATTTCTGTGCTTCGGCCTGTTGTGCACGTATACACATTTCCGCCGGCACGTATGTATTTATCAACAGTATATTTTTTTTCTCCGTCATTGAACGTCGCCTGTTCTTTTGTGTACGGCATTTCGCTTAGCCAGTATCGGATATGATATATGCTTGTTCCTGAAAAATAATAAGACACAAGTTCTTTCGCTTCGCGCGGTTTTGATACAGTGATTCCTGATGCAGTTCCCTGAGAACGCCAGTATTCGCCATCGCTTGAGCCGGCTGTTGTAATTCCGCCCGTTGAAGCATTTGAAACAGACGGCACAATGAATTTTAAATACAGTTTTCCGTCAATAACGGCGACAGGAATTACTACATTCTTTTTTTCTTTTGGGTACAGCACGTTCAGTTCGTATGCGCCTGCTGTTCCTGCTTTGTTTTCTGCAAGAGTTGAATACGTAACAGAAATGACTTCAGGTTCTGATGACGTTGTATCGTTCGAGTCTCTTTTTACCGCGGAAGCAAGAGATGAGCTTTCTGCAGCGCGGTCATCATACCAGCCGTAAAACGTTCTGAGCACACAGTAAAATCCGTCATCAGTATTTGTAAAACGCACAATTCTGTCGCTTCCCTGCCAGATGCCAGACAAAAGTTTGGGCACAGAATTTGTTTTCTCAAGTTCAGAGACATCATCTGATTTCGCAGCTTCCTGCGCGAAAAGAGATGATGTCACAAAGAGAAATACAAATAGAAAAATGACTGACGCACTGTATTTTTTCACTCTTCAAGTATCGGCAGAATTAGTCGAAGAGTTCAGCCATTTCCTCTGCATGAATCTGAACAACTTTATGGCGCATGATTTCCTGCTTTGCATTTATTTCCGCGCCGACCTTAAACGGTTCTGGCAGGAGCGCGAATTTGTATATGCGCTCGCATGTTCTGAATCCGTTCTTAGCGCTCACAATCAAGTCAATTTCCTGACGGAACAGAGTCTGTATTTCTGTTGTTTCGAGAAGCGCTTCCCATGTTTCGTACACAATGTGATTCTCTTCCGCATAGGCAAGCACATGCTCGCGGTCAGGAACAATAAGCACGCCGAGATATTTTTTGTCCTGTCCAACTGCAACGACAGTTTCGATATACGGACTTTTTTTCAGTGCCTTTTCCACGACCGCCGGCTCAACATTTTCTCCACCAAGCAGAACGATCGTGTCTTTTGCTCGTCCTGTAATTTTAAGCTCTTCATCAACGCTCAGTATTCCAAGGTCACCTGTGTTGAGCCATCCGTCTTTGTCGATGACCTGCGCCGTCAAATCAGGACGCTTGTAGTATCCCTTCATTATTTGCCGGCCGCGGCAGAGAACAAGTCCTTTCTTTCCGGGCGGCAGCGGATCTGTTGAAGCAATCTTGCCGTCTTTTTCCGCTACGATTTTTACATCGACACACGGAAACACTTTTCCCACGCAGTTTGAAACAGGACGCTTTGCATTGCGCACAGAAAGCACCGGCGCAGCTTCCGTCATGCCGTATCCTTCAAGAAGATTAAATCCGATTGCGTGATAAAAAGCCTCTGTGTCGCTTTGAAGCGCACCGCCGCCGCTTATTGCAGCTTTCATGTGTCCGCCAAGCTTCGCGCGTACTTTGCGGTACACAAGAAGCTCGCCGATGCCGTATGCAGGCGCATGTAAAATAAACGGCACTATTCCGCGTATAAAATCGAATACTCTCGGATACGCATGATAGCGGCACACAAGTCCCGTCACCTGTTCTTTTGCCTTTGAGAATTTTTTTCCTATCTCAATAAAGTTTAAAAATATATTGAGCTGAATGCCGCCATTTTTTTTCATTGCGCGGTAGAAGCCCTGCGCAAACATTTCCCACAGGCGCGGAACGCCGCACATCCACTCAGGTTTTATCGCTTCCATATCTGCGAGCATGATTGAAGCGACAGGCTTTGAATACGCATAGCCGCTGTTAAGCGCCATGACCATATATACGAACGCGCGCTCGAAGCTGTGCCATACGGGAAGGACAGAAAGCCACATATCGCCCTGCTCTGCATTGGGCAGAACATGACGCACAATTTCGCACTGCGCAAGATAATTGTCGTGAGTAAGCATTACACCTTTCGGCGTTCCTGTTGTTCCCGATGTAAATATGATTGTGGCAACTTCATCAGGTTTTGTTATATCCATTTCGTGTTCAATATCAGCGCGCTCATCGTCCGTCGCTTTTGTTCCGTCGCGCTCAATTTCCTCAAAGCAATAGATTCTTATACCAGCATCCGCTGCCGCTTTCCGTATATCATCAGACGGAGCATCAAAAAGAACAGCTGTTTTTAAAAGCGGTACCTCATCACTTTTTTCAAGCACCTTTGCAAGCTGATTTCCATTTTCAAAAAACGAAACTGTGCAGTCCGCATAGTTCAGAATGAATCTTATTTCCACGCCTGTTGAATCGCACCCGCGAGGAACATCCGCAGCTCCCAGAGAAAGAAGCGCAAGGTCTGTAATGAGCCACTCGCGCCTGTTGTCTGCAATAAGACCGATTTTGTCACCGCGCTTTATTCCTAACTGCCGAAGTGCAAAAGCAAATTCTATCACTCGCTTATACACATACTTGTAGCTGTATCTGATGTAGACGCCGTTTTTATTTTTCGCAGCCTGCAGCGTTACGTCGGGACAAATCTCTACGCGCGAGCGAAGAAGAAGCGGAAGATTTTTTCCAAGCGTATGGTCAATCAATTCTGGTCTAATCATGATGAATTCCTTTTTTTACTGCCTGCATTCTTTCTGTTGACATGCGGACACGAAGTTTACATAATCACATTAAATGTCATTTTGACAATAAAAGCAAGCAATAGTTTTAGATAGTTGCAACTTTATTTTGTATTTTACTGTCTTTTTATCATAAAATTATGTGACTTGTGACTAATTGCTCGTTCTGTTACACTCTGTTTATGGAAACGTACCTTGGAAAAGTCGGCGAGCTGACGCTCAAAGGCTCAAATCTTCATACATTCGAGCGCATGCTTGTTCTTAACGCGCGTTCATATCTCGGCTCTGTAGAAGCAAAAGTCTCTCTCATGGCAGGTCGGCTGTACATTGAGTGTCCGCTGGAAAGCTGCCCTGCTGTTGAATACACACTTAATCATCTTATAGGAATTACAGGATGGGCTCATGCCGTCGTTTGTGAAAAAGATATTTCGGCAATAAAAAAGGCTGCCTATGAAGAAGCGGTAAAGGCAAAATCAGAAGGCGCTAAAACTTTTAAAATCGAGTCGCGGAGAAGCGACAAAAGTTTCCCGCTCGACTGCTACGGTATTTGCGCGCAGGCTGCCGACGACATTTACGACAGCAGTCTCCTTGCAGTTGATGTTCATAATCCTGATGTAACTATTTCTGTGGAAGTGCGCGAGCGCTGTTTTGTGTACAGCGACCGCAACACCGGCTGCCGCGGATTACCTGTCGGCTCAAGCGGAAAAGGACTTCTTCTTCTTTCCGGCGGACTCGATTCTCCCGTTGCCGGCTATCGCATGATGAGACGCGGCATGAAAGTCGAATGCTGCTATTTCCACTCATATCCGTACACATCGGAACAGGCACAGCAGAAAGTTGAAAAACTTGCGTCTATCATCGCAGACTACGGACTCGACACACATCTTAACATTATTCCTTTTACCGATGTGCAGATGCGCATTAAAGAGCGCGCACCGGAAAACGCCTCAACCCTTATGCTTCGCATCTGCATGATGAAATGCGCGAATCTTCTTGCTGAACGGATCAATGCAGACGCGCTTATTACCGGCGAGAGTCTCGGACAAGTTGCAAGCCAGACAATCGCGAACATGACGGTAACAGAGCACTACGCAAAATACCCGGTGCTCCGCCCGCTTTCAGGACTCGACAAAGAAGAAATAATTGATACGGCAAAACAGATAAACACATACGACACATCAATTCTGCCGTATGAAGACTGCTGCGTTCTCTTTTCTCCGCGCCACCCAGTTCTTCACGGCACAATCGCAGAGTCTGACGAAACAATGGCTAAGCTCGAAATAGATGATCTTATTAAGGACGCTTTCGACAAGCGCATTATTAAGCGCTATACATGCAGCGGTTCTGTTGCAGCCCAGTTCGGCACAAATGAAAAGAAAGATGAGCTTGCTTCTGAAACAGGAAAAACTATTTCATAAGCATATCAGCAATTTTTGAAACGTCAGTATCGATGTTGAGTTTGTCGAGATCGCGCTTTGTATCATTAAAGCTTGATTCATCGGCAAACAGCTCAGCAATCTTTTTGTAAATTTTATTCGGTTTTCTTATGAACCAGCCTACGTGATGGTCAATTGCAAACTGAACGTTTCCTAATTCCTGGTTGTGTATATAGCGGCATATAATGACAGGCTTCTTGCTTGCAAGAACTTCCATCATTGTAGCCGGTCCTGCTTTGATAACAGCACAGTCGCATATCTTAATAAGTTCATCCATAAAATTAACAAATCCGAATATATGCAGATCAAGTTTAGGATTTGCAATTTTTAGAAGCTCAAGGCTGTGATATGTTACCTTGTCTCTGCCGCAAACAACTGCAATCGTAAACGGCACGCGGTGAATCGCACACAGGTTAACAATCGGCAGAGCGCCGGGAAGACCTTCTCCGCCGCCTGCAAGAAGAACAATTTTTTTCTGAGGATCAAACTCATGTTTCTGCTTGAGTTCAGAAACCTGCTGCGTCGTAGCCGGAATGCGGAACTTGTTGTTCATAAGGAACGGAACAACGGTTATGTTTTCAAGCGGAACACCGCACAGATTGTGAGCTTTTTCTTTTGCCCGCTCTGAAAAAACGTAATATTTTATGTTCCGTTCGTAGAACCAGACGCGCGGTACTGTAAACGGATCAGTAACAATGCAGGTGAATCTAATCTGCTTTCCCGTCGAGAGTTTTATTCTTCTCAGGGCAGAAACAGCAGACGGATTTAGAGCGAAATGGAAAGAAATGACATCAGTTATATTCTGCTCACGAATTTTCTTTTCGAGATATTTTGAAGTATAGGGCTTAACAAAGAGATTCGTGAGCGTCTGGAACCAGCGGTGCTTTCCAAGATCGTATGTAAGCGAAAATGCGCCTGGTACGTAATTGCATGACGTACGGTATCCGTTTACGAACACGATATTGCCGAGCACATTTTTTTTGTCGAATCCGTTCAGGAGCTGAATATCAGCCGAAGGATCTTTTTCGAGCATTGCGTTCTGCAGAACTTTTGCTGCTGAAATATGACCGCTTCCGGTATTCAAATAGAGAAACAGATACTTTCTTTTCTGTGCAGTTGTCTGCATAAATCGCTCTCTCCTAGTAAGTAAGTTTTACTGAAACAGTAAAATAATTATTAGCCTGATCGTAAAGGTTATTCACCCAATTTTGTTTAGCTTCGTCGATAACTGATTGAGCAGCATCTGCGGCATCAGACAAGCTTGAATACGTCACACCATTATAAGTGTATGTAGCATCACCATTGCTGTCAGTACCTTTTGTATAAGTAGTAATAGTTCCGCCTTTATAAATTTCATTGTCAACGCCAGCATTATGAATGTATTCGAGCGTCCATCCAGCATTAAGAGAAAGCTGACCAATTCTTATGCGCGGAAACAGACAGTCGACGGAAAATCCGAGTGAGCATATATATTCTGTATGGTCGCCTTTCATAAACAGCATATGATCCCAGCCGCTGTCAACCTGATTGCCTGTTGTGCTTCCTGTATCCCCGCTGAACATCGGCTGCGTATATAAACCACCGGAAGTATTATACTGTCCTTTGGCGGAAGCAAGATACACAAATGCATCTTCGTCGCTCAATGCTTCGCATACGTTCTGATGGCGCGCAAATGAAGTATTTACCGTAATGCCAAAACTCTTCTGCGGTCTGAATTTGGCAGTAAAAAGTATTCTGTCTGAATCGGGCGGAAGAGAAGCCCCTATGCATATTCCGTTGTTCGTATAGTTCTGGTAGTTGTATGACGTACCCGAAATCTGATTTGAATTTTCGTCATCATACTCCCAGTGAGAATACGTATACGGCGTTATAATCATATACGATGCGCTCATAAGCGTGCACGGAGAATCATTCGGCGCATATTCAAGGCCAGTCTGCGCCGCAACGCGGATTTTCGTATCAAGATGAAGTTTAACAAGATCGTTGAATTCTACATCGTCAACAAAAAAGTCCGTAGCCCATTTAAGCGTGTTAATCGGTTTTACTTCAAGCAGCAATCCCATCTGAAGATTATCGTTGCACCCGTTCAATCCCTGCGTAACCATATACGGTGCAGGGAAAAGATATGACGGTTCCGCGCGGCGTCCGAATACAATTGTTTCATAATATGCAACATGAATTTTCTTTGTGAGCTGGAATCCAAGCTGATGAAGCGCAAGAAATTTATTTGATGCAAGGTAATCAGAAACATCATCGCCGTAGTTGTCTGTTGCTCCAATTGATTCGTAAAGCTGACAGTAGTCAAACCGTCCGTGGTTGTAGTTGAACGTAAAATTTGCTGCATGATATGCAGTGTCATTCAACGCAAGTCCTTCATTCAGGAACGGGCCGAATCCTACTCTGCTTACACCAGCTGTTGCATAAAGATGATCTGTTCCCACTGCGACAACAGTGTTCATGTCTATATACGCGGAGAACGGTCCGACTGTAGCAGCATCCTGAATCGCATCGTGCGTAGAGTTTACATAGCTCGAAAGCATTTCACTTTCGTCAACATTTGTTCCGTAAATACCAAGTTTATAACCGAAGCTCGCAAGCGGATGAAACTGAATGTCTCCGCCGACAGAAGGTTCTCCTGCAAGCTGTCGCGTGCGGGAAGTTTCCTCCGTTGTGAGATTCTTTGACTGCTTGTATGCAATTGTTCCGTCAATTTCAACATTCCATGGCTTGTTAAAAATTCGCTGGTATTCGTCAGCGGCAAGGTCAGCATCGCGTTTGCTTGAACTTTGAACGACAGTTGCAAGTATCGTCTTAATAACATTTACAGGGTATGGCCGTATCTGCGGGAGACGCGGAATAAGACCTTTGATTTCCCACGACGCAGCTTCGCTATAGAAGCGGTCAGTCGGATCAACAGACACCTGTGCCGATGCTGCAAAAATGCAGCACATCAGGATGCAGACTGATAAAATGCTGCGCAGTGATGAGTAATTACGTTTCATTTTCATTTCCTTTCCCATAAAAACTGACTCTCTTTCCTTCGTTGATTCTATAGTCTGCAGAGCGAGCATTCGACAGCAAGAGCAATTTCAAACCCTCGCGCCGTTTCGCCCTCTTCATTGTTATGATTAAAGATAAAAACATATCCCGGCTGGACAGCAACTGTGAGCCATTTCCGAGCCTGCCATGTTCCGCGCACAGAAATACGGTTCACGTATTCAGGAGTGCCGGTCGGTGTGGTATAGCCGCGTTTATCAGACCAGTTGAACGGCCATGATTTATATTCATCTGTCTTTGAGTCTGAGCTGAGTGTTGCAGTTTTCTGTCCGCCCCAGTAATCGCTGTTAAATATTTTTGTTCCTGCCATTTCGCCGCGCGCCATGAACAAATACGTCAGGTCGACGCTGTATTTCTGCGGAACTTCGTATCCCGTCTTAAGTTCGCCGGCAATTGTATCGGGTCCGAACGGAGATCCAATCCATTCATAAAAAATTGCTTTGTCGCCAATATTTTCGCTGTATGTGCGCACAAGGCTCCAGTTCGGATCTTCTTTTATGTACAGATACGGATCTGCATAATAGCCTTCGAGCGTTGTATGGATATATCCCTGCGCGAACGGAATATATGTCTCTACACCAAGCTGACCGCCCAGTCCGTCAGGAACATCAGTACTCCAGTTCGTTCGCTCAAAATATGTCTGATACTGATCCTGCGCGTACAGTCCGTAGATGCGCACACCGTCGACAGGAACATATGAAAGCTTAAAACACATGTACGCGCACGTGTTAGATTCCGGATCGTCATCAGTATTATCATAATCTCGCCAAGGTGACATTCCATGGAATATTGTCCAAGGGTTTAAGAACCGCAGCTCAAGCGGCGCATCATACACGAGCATTCCTTCCATCACTGTCACAGAAAGTTTATGAAAGAGACGCGCATCAAGTTCGTGAAGATACAAGTATTTATCAACATTAAACTGCGTCACAGATCCGGTATACCGGAGATTGTGTGAATATGCCGTAAGCTCTGCCCATGATGTTCCCGTCAGATATTCTGACAAAATGACAGAGCCGGTAAGCGACCGTCCGACGGAGCGCGGGCCAAGCCCAAGCTGAAAGCTCACGCCTGTGTTTTCGGTAATTTTCGCACCGGTGCTGAAGTATGCAGACGACGGAAAGTTCACATCAGCCTGATCTATGCTGACCGGAATATTTGTGTAGTTGTCATCGTGAAGAGACATTCCTTTGTTCTGCTGGAACGCAAGGTCGCACGACATTGTAAAATAATCGCCGCATGAAAAAACAGCCGGCGCATCGAGGAATCCTTTTCTGCTGTATCTGTCAAAAATCCAGTCAATGTCATCATTTGATTTGTAGAATGCTTCCGGATTGACAGACGGCTCAAGGCCGACAGAAAGGATGTCCGCATTGAACGACCAGTTTTGTTCTTTGCAGTATGACTGAATGCGGTCGTATTCTGTTTTTCCCTGATCGCTCAGTGAATCATAATCAATTTCAAAAAGATACAGCTTTATCTGCTGAATTGTTAACGGCGCATTGTCCGCAAAATTAATAATTCCTTTTTCGAGTGAAATTGCTGTAAGTGAATCATACACCCATGAATTGCACGGCACGAGCTCCTGCGCGCTTCTTGGCACTGC